>Ga0157374_10001030_pt1 | contig 24197 bp, 19 predicted proteins | sample M25metaG_FD_115308 | JGI IMG/M metagenome (GOLD analysis project Ga0157374, IMG submission 115308) | Miscanthus rhizosphere microbial communities from Kellogg Biological Station, Michigan, USA - M2-5 metaG | ecosystem: Host-associated > Plants > Roots > Rhizosphere > Soil | place: USA: Michigan... | reverse complement strand
TAATTAAGCAGCAAGTGCCAGATTATCGTTGGCAACTTTGTTTTTGCAGGCGATTACGGGTGCCCACACCCCGACATGCCTCCCATGCCGCAATCGATCCCGTCGAAACCGTGACGCCCCCAACGTGATGACCGGCTGTCAATTGGATGAGCCGATCATGACTTTCGGTGCGAGCCGGAACGGCTGGCTCGTGCTGCATTGTCTATTCTACGGCATTTCTGGCTGGGGCCTGGCTTGGGCAGATTCCAGGTCCGAGATCTAAGTAGTCTTATCCGTTTGATTTGCACGTGCAATCGAGGCAATGGTAGGTCGCGCAGGTGCCACAGACGTCGATCAGCTTCCGCGCGATCGCCTTCCGCGCACGGTGCAGCCGAACGTGCGCATTGCCGGCAGTGGTTTGCTGCGAGGCCGCGAATCCTTCAACTGATTCTCCGCCGAGGTCGATGCGCTCGATCACGGACCGGTAGCCGGGTTTCAACTCCGATAGGACTTCGTGAATGCAGGTGCAAACGCGATTCTGAAGTTCCATTTCATAGCTTTCGTTCCACTCCGCAGCAAATTGATCGACGGCACAAGAGCGCGTGTTGGATTGCCGATAGTAGTCGATAACGGCGTTCCTGAGAATCCGGTAGAACCACACCACCGAACTCTCATCCCGCCGCAGGCCAGACTCGTGCTGGATGGCCTTGAGGTAAGCAGCCTGCAGAATGTCCTCGGCGATGGCCGGGTTACTTATTCTGCCGCGCAGGAACCGCAGGAATTTTCTGTGCATCTCGGCGAGGTTTTGAGTCTTCGAGCTGTACGCTGTTTGATTGGAATCCATTGCCACCTCAAACAATTGATGTTCGGCCGGCAGCGAGCGGTTCACATCACGCTGCCGGCACTGCTCACCCGTTAGCCCTTCGCGGCAAGGACACAGGTACAGGGCGCACAGGTACAGCGATTGCAGGCACGAACACCTTTTCTGCACCCGCAAGCTTGAGGAGCGCAGCTGCATTCCTTCTGATTCTTCGTTTCCATCGCATTTTCTCCTTTCACACAAGCAGACGAAGCAGGAAAAGGAATCTTACAGTTTCTTTTTTGCCAGTCAGACTCGCTAGCGAGGCCCAGCTGTAACGGACTATTGGTGGCGCGCGATCTTTTGGAAGTCCTCAGCGCTGCCCATGATCAACAAACGATGCGGATCGCGAGATGGGAGGCAGACCGTTACTCCATCCTTCGGGCACAAATCCATGCAGGGCACGTTGATGATGTGCAGCATTTGTTCAGGATGTTCTCTGTTATGGCGCTTGACCGTCTTCTTCAGCTTCGCGAGCGCAAGCCGGTGTGGATCGTGCTTGAGCTTCTTCTGGCACTTCCGGCAGGCGAGCACAACCAAGCCTGTCCATGATGCTGGATATGTTTTTGGGTTGGTCGGCATCGACAATTAGATGCGGGATCAGTCGGCTGCCCACGCGATTGGGACCTTCAATACGAAATCGACTGATTGGCGGTCCTTGGTGGCTGATCTTTGTAGTCTATTGCTGGTCGAGATTGATCTGCTCGTAGGCGTGCTGGGCGATGCCGGTGCGGATTTCGGCCACGCTCTTGCCGGCCTTGCTCATGGCAAACGCGTAGAAGGCTTCCTGCGCGCAGGTCGAACACTCGGTGCCGTGGTAGCCCTCGTAGCAGCTTCGCAGGCTGGTGTGGCCCAGCGCGCGGTCGCAGCGGCAGTTGCAGGGAAGCTGGTACAGCACGTTGCCCACTTTGGCGGCCTGCTCATAGACATGCACCTGCCAGGGATATTGGAAGTGCTCACCCTTGAGCTTCGCGCCTGACAACATCGGCGGTAGAGCTGAGACCTTGAGCGGCGCCGCAGAGTGGTAGGCCGGAACTTCATTAGCCGGGTTCGACCACTGTGCATAGCTTGCGGCTGTGAAGACGAAGACGGCGATACCAAGAATCAATTTGCTTTTGAAGATCATTTCGCGCGATTACTCTCTCGCTCATTTTAGACCGGCGAGAAAACAGAGTGAAGTCGAGCCGCGGAAGTTTAACCTTCATGAAAAGCGAAATCGATTGCGCAATTACCAGGGACCTGGGGACCAGCGTCGGATGGAAGTTTCGCAGCAAAAAAAAGACGGCACGAACTTTTTGCTGTTCGTGCCGGGAGGCCAGTGACGCAAACTACTTCCAGCTTGGCGCGATCCGTAAGACCGCTCTCCATCACCGGAATATCTACACGATACTATAGATTCATTTTTGGGCAAATACAAAAATCTAAATTTTACCGCTATGCGGGACATCCGAACTTTCGTTCAATTAGAGAGAGAAACGTAGAGATTGGTTGCCTCAAATCCCAGCTAGAATCAGATTTGCCGCACCGAGCCGTACCGTGACAAATACCGTAAAATCATCTAGTTCGGAACCGGATTCGGCGCTCGGAAGCGCAGAACAAGCCAATCCCAAATCTGGGGCTTGGATCAAGGTAGGAGGAATTGCGGCCGCGTCAGCTGTCCTGGGAGGGCTGGCTGCTGCGTGGTTTTACAGGAAAACCCTTTCGCGTCTGCGGGAGGCCGGAAATGAAATTCCGGATTCTCTCCCGAATATCACAGAGAACGAGACGGAAGAGGACTTCTGAGCCCTGCCCCATTCTGGGTGCCGGTGGCTGAACTCTGCATTAATTCCAGTTCCAGAATTTCGCAAAGAATGTGTCCGGCGAGGATATGGGCTTCCTGGATGCGAGGCAGGTCATTGGAAGGCACTTCGAAGAGGAAGTCAGCCGCTTTGGCGATTAGGCCTCCGCCCTTTCCGGTGAAGGCGACCGTGACGGCTCCGACTTTGCGGGCGGCTTCAAGGGCGAGGAATACGTTGCGGCTGTTGCCTGACGTAGATACGGCCACAACGACGTCTCCCTTGCGTGCGAGGGTCTCCACCTGGCGCTGGAAGATGTGCTCATAGCCGTAGTTGTTGCTGGCTGCGGTCAGGATCGAGGTATCGGTCGACAGAGCAATGGAAGGTATTCCCGCGCGATCGTGACGGAAGCGGACAACGAGCTGTCCGTTGAGGTGTTGGGCGTCGGCCGCGCTGCCGCCATTGCCGCACCAGAGGATCTTCCCTCCCATTCGCACTGCCAAGACCATCTCTGAGGCGATCTGATCGAGAACGCGTTGCTGGTCGTTCAGGGCCTGGACAATCTGAAGGTGCTCGGCCAGTGCAGCCTGGAAGATTCTGGACCGGTCGGAAGTAGGTTCTGCCATCTGTTCGGTTCCTAACGTGGGTGAGTGGTTGAAAATTGATGCCCGGCGGGAGGGCGTTCCAGCATATTAGAGCGGTTCTGCAGCCGCTGTCGAGTGACAGGGTGGCTTTGCCGGTTTCATAAGCAAATCGGCGACTTCGAAGATGCCGAGGTCGCCCATCGTTTAAGAATTTCGCAGATTGTCAGTGGCTGATCATGAACTGAAGCTGCCCGATGTAGACGCCGTAGGGTCCCAGGTTGATGTGCTTCAACGAGGCCGGATCGGATGCGCCCGGGGTCTTTAGCAAGGTAGTAACTGCACCCTCGGGGAGGCCGGGCCCGATGAGGTTGACCGTTTGCGGTTCGGCGCTGAAGTTCACGCAAATGACGACAGGCGGCGCGCCGGCGGACTGACGTTTCCAACTCAGAACCTTGGGGTTATTGCGATCGAGCATGGTGTTGTCGCCTACAGAGAACGCCGCGTTTGTCTTCTTGAGCCCAATGAGAGAGTGATACCAACTGTAGAGCGACTGCGGATCTGATTTCTCTGTCTGTACGTTGATCGTGGAGTTGTTAGAGGGCACCGGTAGCCACGGCTTTGCTGTAGGACTGTCGAAGCCGGCGTTCGGAGCGGATGTCCACTGCATCGGTGTGCGCTCGCCATCGCGGCCCTTGTATGCAGGCCAGTAGCGCTGGCCCACCGGGTCCTTCACATCTTCCTTGCGCACGGGATCCGTGGTCTTCATGCCAATCTCGTCACCCTGGTAAAACAGCGCGGCGCCTTTGCTGGCGAAGAGGACGGTGGAGATTACGCGCTGGATGTCGGTGTCGTGCGTTCCATCCCCGTAGCGTGCATCGATCCGCGGATTGTCGTGGTTATCGAAGACAAACAGCGGAACGTTTGTGCCCAGCTCGCTCTCAGCGTCTTCAAGCTTGGCGCGGAATGCGGGTGCGTCCATCTTGTTGATGAGCAGGATCTGGGTGTCCATGGGCAAATGAAATTCAGGTTTATCCGGCGTTCCGTATTGCTTGAGGAGCTCAGCGATGTTGGGCAGATAGGTTTCGCCGATGAAGACTCGGGTGCCGGGATACTTCTCGGTCGAAAACTTATCGGCATCGGCGCGCATCTCCGCCATCACGTCATGAACGCCGGGAAGATTGTTGGTTCTTGCATCTCCGAGCACCGGCTCGCCATCCTGGACGACTGGGTTTCCATTTGCATCCCTGGTGACCTCGTCGTCGCGCCATTGCGGATCTTCGTACAGCGTGGTGATGGCGTCGAAACGGAATCCGGCAACGCCCTTTTTCAACCAGAACTCGATGATGTCTTTGAATGCCTGATGAACCTTGGGATTATTCCAGTTGAGATCGGGCTGCTGGGCATAGAACTTGTGGTAGTAGTACTGTCGGGTTTTGTCGTCCCACTCCCATGCAGAGCCGCCAAATGCCGATACCCAGTTGTTCGGAACTTTGCCTTTATCGGTTGCAGTCCCTCCCTTGCCTTCGTGCCAGACATACCAATCGCGATAGGGACTCGTCTTCGAAGAGCGCGACTGGAGGAACCACTTGTGCTTGTCGGACGAGTGGTTCATCACCATGTCCATCAGCACGCGGATCTGGCGCTTGTTGGCTTCGGCCATGAGGCGGTCGAAGTCGGCCATAGTGCCGTATTTGGGATCGATTCCCACGTAGTCGGAGATGTCGTATCCGAAATCGACCTGCGGCGAGGGGTAGATGGGGGTGAGCCAGATGGCGTCGACACCGAGATCCTTCAGGTAGTCGAGATGCGCGGTGATGCCCTTCAGGTCGCCGATGCCGTCGTTGTTCGCGTCGCCGAAGCTGCGCGGATAGATCTCGTAAAAGACGGCATTGCGCCACCAGTTCTTTTCATTTGTGGATTCCTGGGCGGCAGCCCTGAGGACTCCGGTGGTCAGCATGAGAGCAGCGACAGATGTTATTGCGAAGTTTCTGGTCCAGTGCATTGCGGTCTCCTCGTCCCTGGGGCAAATGCAAATGAACGAGCCCCGTTTCCGTGCTCGTGAAGTTGGCAGCGGTGTGAACAGGCAAAACTAACACAGTCGGTGAGGGATGAGGGAGGGGCTAAGTGCGATGCGTTTGAGCAGGGTTTGGAAACCCCGGTCTTCGAATCGAGATCGGGCGCGCCCGAAAATACGGTAGCTGCGCTACTCGATCTTTGCCACCAATGCCGCAAAGGGAGGAAGCTCCACCTTGCTGCCGGCGTCTGCGTTGAACTTTGGTGAGGAATAGAGCGGAACGAGCTTCGTTCCGTTCACGCCAGTGCTCTTCCAATCGAGCGAGATTTTTTGCGGCTTGGAACTCATGTTCAGCGCAACGACGATATTCGCTTCACCCGTTGTGCGAATGAAGGCAAAGACATTCTGGTCGTCATTGTTGATCCCGATCTGGGCTCCTTCGCGCAGGGCAGGCTCCGTTTTGCGCAGAGAGAGGAGGCTCTTGTACGCATTGAAGATCGAGTTGGGATCCTTGCTCTCGCCTTCCACGTTGTACTTTGTCGATGTGGGCGGAATCGGTAGCCAGGGCTTCTGGACGGTTGTAAAGCCAGCCTGCGGAGTGGCATCCCATTGCATCGGCGTGCGCTCGCCATCGCGGCCTTTTTCCTTGGGCCAGCCGAGTTTGCCAATGGGGTCATGAACGTCTTCGACGCGCGCAGGGTCGGTGGTACGCATGCCGAGTTCCTCGCCGTAGTACATCTGCGGCGTGCCGCGCGTGGTGAGTTCGAGGACGGCCATCAGCTTGGCGATCTGGTCGTTGTGTTCACCATCGCCGTAGCGATCCCATTGGCGCGGTTGATCGTGATTGGAAAAGAAGTACTCGGGCTGGCCGTGGGCAGAGTTGTGTTCGATTTCGTTGAAGAGCTTGCGGAAGCGTGGAGCTGAGAGTTCGTTGACGTCGGCGATCTGGAAGTCCATGGGAAGCTGGACTTCATCTGCGTTGCCGTACATTCTTGCCAGCGCTTCGACATTGGGTTCATCGGCTTCGGTCACCAGGATTGGATCGCCGGGATATTTGTCGACGACCTTGCGGACTTCTTTCAGCACGTCATGAACCTGGGGCAGATCGTCGGTGTATTTGTGCTGAATGTTGCGATCCCCGTAGGCATTGTGGCCGGGCAAGTATGGATCGTCGCGCATCTGGGGATCTTCATAGAGGCGCGAAACGGCGTCGATGCGGAAGCCGGCAACGCCGCGCTGCATCCAGAAGTCGAGCACGCCATCCATGGCCTTGTGGACTTCAGGATTGCGCCAGTTGAGGTCCGGCTGTTCAACGTAGAAGTAGTGGTAGTAGTACTGGCGCGTCTTCTCGTCCCATGTCCATGCAGAGTGGCCAAACCACGACTGCCAGTTGTTGGGCGGCTGGCCTTTGTCCGTTGCCGTCTGCCCTTTGCCATCGTGCCAGACATACCAGTCGCGCTTGGGATTGTCGCGCGAGGAACGGGACTCTAGGAACCACTTGTGCTGGTCAGACGTGTGGTTGATCACGTAGTCCATGAGGATGCGGATGTCTCGCTTCTTCGCCTCAGCGACCAGGTTGTCGAAGTCTGCCATCGTGCCATAGAGCGGATCGATGGAGACGTAGTCGGAGATGTCGTAGCCGTAGTCGATGCCGGGCGAGGGATACATCGGCGTGATCCAGATCGCGTCGATGCCGAGGTCGTGGAGATAGTCAAGCCGCGAAGTAATACCCTTGAGATCGCCGACACCGTCGCCGTTTGAGTCCTGAAAGCTGCGCGGGTAAAGTTCGTAGATGACGGCGTGACGCCACCACTCGGCTCCGGTGGGCTGATCTTTGATTGCCTGCGCAACGGATGTGGCGGCTGAGTTTGAGGATTGCGCGGAGGCGATTTGATGGATTGATGTGCAGCTGAAGCTAAATGCGCAGATGACGGCGGCGATTGCGGAAGATTTGGTCCATTGCATGGCGGTCCTCGTGCTTGTCTTGATTCCGCAGCTCGTAACGGCGGCTGCGGTGGGAACAGGCAAAGTATCACATGAAAACCCCGTGTGTGACACTCATGAAACTGTCCACTCGCTTGGGCACCGGGCGCTTACGTCAGGTCTCATGGACGAAATGCAGGTTCAGGAGATCGCCAATGCCACAGCGCACTGTCAGCCAAGCTCTCAACATCCTTGCCGTTCTACTCGTTTCTGCAACGATAGCCTTCGCCCAGTCCTCTGCTTTCCCAGGTACTGTCGCCGAAAGTCACAGTTGGCGTTACGCGCAACTGCTGGGAGCTTCGAAACGCAAGTTAAACGTCATCACTCTCGACCAAGCTAACCGGCGGCACACCTGCCGCGTCCAGTCCTTTACCGACGACGCATTGATATGCTCCCGGACGATCGGCAATGCGCGGATTTACCACCGGAAGCAAATCGCGGCAATCCTCCTGCCCGGTGATGACGAGATGAGGCTCCGGTTGTTGCTCGGTCTGAACGCCGGGCTAAGCGTAGCGATCTGGGGAACCGTAGTGCTGGCTGTGGCATGCCCCGCATGTGCGGTGGGCACAGGAATTGCAGCTTTCATCTTTTTCGCTGCTGCAGGAGCTATGAGTATCGGAGACGATGTTCCGGATCGCCTTCTATATCTCGCACCAGGTCAAGAGCCAAGCAAGAAGCGCGGGTATATTCAAGATTGAATGAATATCCCTAACGTGCCAGCGCGCCTGCGTTCTGCGCGATCAGCATCGACTCAAGAATCTGATCGGAGACTTCTTTTACCGCCAGGGGTGAATGCGCCAGGAAGAGTGTGTTGGTCTTGTCATTCTCGCCAATCGACTTCAGCGTGTCGAAGTATTGCGTGACGAGCACAAGTTGCATGACGTCTTTGGGCGTTGCGCCCTCGACTGCTTTCTGGAACTGTTCTACTGAGGTCTGCAGGCCTTCGATGATGGCCTTGCGCTGGTTGGCGATTCCTTGGCCTTGCAGCGCCTTGCTTTCCGCCTCGGCTTCGGCCTTCTTGACGACGAGAATCTTGTCGGCCTCGCCACGTGCCTGGGCCGCGACCTGCTCACGCTGCGCGGCGTTGATGTCGTTCATGGCTGACTTCACTTTCTGGTCGGGAACGATGTCGGTGACGAGTACGTTGACGATTTCGTAGCCAAACGCGGCCATGTCTGAATCGAGTTCCTGCTTCACGGCGGCGGCGATGCTCGATTGCGATGCGAACACCTCATCGAGCGTCATGCTGGGCACGTGGCCGAGGATGACCTGCTCGACATAAGACTTGATCTGCGCGACGGGATCGGAGAGCTTGTAGAACGCGTCGTAGACACGCTCGGGCCGCACGCGGTTCTGAACGGAGATGGGAATCGTGACGAAGACGTTGTCCTTTGTCTTGGTCTCCATGGTCAGCGCGATCTGGTTGACGCGAAGACTGACCATGCCGGCGACACGGTCGATGTAGGGAGTCTTCCAGTTCAGGCCTGCTTCGGCCACGCGCAAGAATTTGCCAAAGCGCGTGATCACGGCCACCTGCGAGGTGCTGACGGTGAAAAAGCTGCCGAGAATCGTAGCCAAAGCAATAAAGCCGAAAACGAGAATCAGGACCAGAGCGACCATGTCCATAGAAGCCTCCGCAAAGCTGAATCAAGGAATATGCGGAGAATTATACGCAGCTTTGACGCAGACGGAGAGAAGCGCGTCGACGATGAGCGCGATTCAGAGGTGCAACGTTCGGGCTATTGCTTGTCGGGGCGCTCGGGGTGGCTTCCGCCGCCGTTATAGCCGAAGTGGGGCTCGTCGCGTGTTCCCGCGATGTAGATAGGAATCTCGGCGCCTGATCCATTCTTCTTGAAGAAGCGATCGGCAGGTTTGAGCAGAAAGCCTTTCCAGCCGCCTACCATTTTGGACACAGTTGCCTGCATCTTGGCGGTGCCGGTGAAGTCGAGAGTTTGGCCTTTTGTGCGGTAGGTCCCGTGCAGATGGATATCCGCCCCGGGTACCGTGTAGGCCACCTGCGGAATGGTCAGCACACCCCCACGTAGGTCGAACTCTCCCTGAACCTGCGACTTGATCTTATCCTCTTCCGCGGACTTCAATTGATCGGGCTTTCCCTGCCCGCGCAGACTCAGCTCACGAATCTTCTTCTGGACGGTGAGGCTGGTGAACTGCGCGTCGTTCAATTGAAAATTGCCTTTGATCGTCATGCGATCAACCACAGATGCCTTGCCAGGAGGGATGTGAAGCTGTGCCTGTACCTGGACGCCGCCATCGAGGATGGGCACCGGTGAATCTGTCGCGAGGCGAAGGAAATCTTCGATGCGCGCCCGGTCGACATTCACGGTGAGGTCTATGTCGTGCCCTACGCTATGGAGGCGGCCATCGTCGCCGGACTCAAGTACTCGCACAACCTTCCCTTTGGTGATGAAGTGGGAGCTGTCCATGGTGGCATTCACTGAGTTGAGCCAGGTGTCGCCGGTGGTGCCGTCTACTTTGGCGTCGAAGTCGGTGTGCAGCACCATGGTGTGGCCATAGCGCTCAAGCTGGAAATCGGGTGTGTCAGTCTGGCCGTCAACCTGGAGATCGCGGAGTGTGCCGAGGTAGTGGCCTGTGGAGTCGAGAATTCCAGCTATGCCCTTGAAGACGGACAAATCAGCGTGCTTGAAGGTGTAGTCGCCGCGTATGGGGCTGTTACCTGGATCGTCGACCACCCATGGACCAAACGCTCCGGTGGTGTGAATTTCGCCAGGCGGCTTGGGATTCTGCACCACGGCTTCGAAGTTCACCGGCGACCCGGAGTGAACGCCTTTCGCGCGGAAGCGGCTGATGATGAACTCCAGGGGAAGCTTATTGGGATTGTCGGACTCGTGAGTAAATCGCACGTCGGTGCAGTCCAGACCGTCAATCACAAGGCTCACGCTCGGCCTCTTCGATGCCTCCGCCGGTTGGGGCTCGCTGGCTCTGCGCATGTGGGAACGCGGCGGGAAATGAATATCGAGGCCCTTGAGCCGCACCATGGAGATATGGATTGGCTGGCCGGACGTGTAGTGGAGCGGCGCATGAAAATGGAACTCATCGAGACGGACGAGCGGCGCCATAGGCGGCTTGGGAACGGGAACCTGGACGCCCTCAACCTCAGCGGGGGGCCAGATGCGCAGGCCTTTGCCTTCGCCCCAGACGCCCCACTCGCCGCGCAGGCTGTTGCCAAGCGAGAGGTGGAAGCTGTCGAGTTCAACGTGTGCGTGGAAGCGCTCTGAGAGTGCCTGGATCACCTGCTGGCGCACAAAAGGTTCGGCGCGATGAGCGAGGATGTCGACAATGACGGCAACAGTGAGCAGGAACGCAAGTACACTTCCCCCTACCCAATAGGGCCAGCGAACTCCGCGTCGAGCCATGCTTTCATCCCCCAGTTGCTCTATCCATGTATTTGGATGCCTGCCAGCCGGTATCTGGCGCCATTTTCTGCTTGGACGGCCAATGCAATAAACTGCTTGGCAGCCATGCAAGAGCAGATTGAAAACCTGGTGAAGCTGCAGGCCGTCGAAACGGAACGCTGTCGCCTGCTGCAATTGACGAGGACGTTGCCAGCGCGGACGGCCGAAGCGCAGTTGGCGCTCGATGCGATGCAAAAGCAGTCGGCCGCCGCATCGGATGCGTTGAACCGGGAAGACTCGCTGCGAACGAAGCTGGATCGCGAAATCGAGGGGCATCGACAGAAGGCTGCCCGTTATAAAGCGCAGCAGGATTCGGTGACGACGACTGCACAGGCAGCGGCCATCGAGCACGAGCTCCATTTTGCCAACTCCGAGATTGAACGGCTGGAAAATGAGGAATTTGCCAGCCTGGAGCGCACCGAAGCGCAGGAAGGCATTCTTGCTCTTGCGCGAAAGCAGGTGGAAGACCTGGCAGCGACGCTGGATAAGACCAGGGAATACGTGGCAGGCGAGCAGAAGCAGATTGCAGAGCAACAGGCGTTGCTCGCCAGCGAACGCGAACAACTGCGCAAGGTGATTGAGCCGGATCTGCTGGCGCGGTTCGACAGGATTGCAGCGCAGCGCGGCACCGGCATTGCGCGTTCGGAGAACCAGCAATGCATGGGGTGCCGTATGGGCGTGCGGCCGCAGATGTGGAATCAGCTTCGCGAGGGCGAACTACTGGCGTGTGACAGTTGCGGTCGGCTGCTTTATTGGGATCCGGCAATGGCAGCGGCGGCAAAGCCGGCGCAACCCGATCCAGCTGTTGCTGACACGGGGCGGGCGATCCGCAAACCGCGGCAGGCGGGTGCATAACTCGTTGCGTGCGTTGAAGCGAATTTGCGTGGATATGGATGAGGTGATGGCCGATACGCTGGCCGAGCACCTTCGCCGCTATAACCAGGCTTTCGAGGAAGGAGTGACGCTCGAAGACCTGTCAGGCAAAGGGCTGTGGGAAGTTACCCCGCAGGATCGGCAGATGCAGCTCAGGGCGTTTCTCGATGCCGAGGATTTCTTTGAAGATCTTCCATTGATGCTGGGAGCGCAGGAGGTGCTGAAACAGCTCTCTTCACGCTTCGAGATTTTCATCGCAACCCAGGCGATGGCGGTGCCAAATTCGCTGGGGCCGAAGTACCGTTGGCTCCAACGGCATTTCTCTTTCATCCCCGCGACCCACTACGTGTTCTGCGGAGACAAGGGCATTCTGCTGGCCGACTACCTGATCGACGATATGCCGAAGAATCTGGTGCGGTTCCAGGGCCAGGGCCTGCTGTATACGGCGCCCCACAATCAACTTGCCACTGGATTTGTACGCGTGAATAACTGGCAGGATGTGGCGGAGTACTTCGCTGGCGACCAGAGTTGATACAGGTTTGATCGGGCGAAAGCGGCTATCGCTTGTCTTCGGGCCACGCGGGGCCAATCAAGTTGATGCTCAAAATGGCTCCGCCCTCGAAGAGCGGACCGGTTTCGCGCAGGAAGATGGGGACCTCGCCTCCCTCTACCCACATGTAGGTATTGGGTGGTGCTTTTCCCACCACCGGCGCGATCAGGCCGACAAGGCCGCCAAGCTCGATTTTGATTTCGTACTGCAGGCCTTTGCGTTCGAATCCAACGAGAGAAAAGCGTGATGTTCCCATCGGACGCATCACGAGTGTTACGACTCTCGGTTTCGGAGTGGATACGATCATTGAGACTTTGGTTTCGGGACTGTCGGGGTTCAGATTTTTCACGATTGGCGTGACCAGGCCGTTGTAGAGATCGACGGGGAATTTCATCTGTTCCGTCGAGGCCTTCTCCTTGCCATCCTTGTCTTTCGTTCGTGTTACGACAGTCCCCTTCCCCACGTCGATGCTCACATCGAGCTGAGTTGGAAAGTAAGGCCCGCGCTGAATATGGTGATCGGAGATGAGACGGAAGACCCCGCGCTGGGTGAAGACCGTGGTTTCGTCGTCGAGCGATCCGTCTTTGAAGTGAAATGTCAGGCGCGACGTGACACGATCGCCGCGGACGATCTGGATGAGGTCGCCATGGGCAAGCACCTGTCCCTGCTCGGTGGTCAAAGAGAGAAAACCGTGGAGCGTTCCTTCAGGATGATGAACGCGCACAGGCTCGGAGCTGGCCCGCAGTGGCGAAATTTGAAGCGCCCAAGCCAACGCAAAGAGGGCAAAGCTGCATCGAAGTTCTTTTGCGGCACGGAACAGCGGAGTCGTAAGCACTTCGTTTGTAGATGGCTCGAACGGTTCTGTCCGTTGCCCGCAAGTCCGTCGCGACCTGAGCTCTCGATTGGCCTTGTTGCACATGCGTGCCATTGGCGATACTTGTTGAGTAAGTTAGCCGCGTCAGATTGCATTTCCGCCCAATTGCGCCGTTTGTCAGGAAGGCAAATCCCCCATGAGCATTTCCAGACCTCTATTTGTCGCCGCTGTTTTTGCTTTGCCGGCGATGTGGTGCACCGCACAGAGCACTGCCGCCGGATCGGGTACCGGCGCCAGCGCCAGCTACTTCACTCCTTCGGCGCCTTCCGACATTCTGCAGCGTTCTCTGGACGAAGTAAGGATCACTGTCGGCAATGTGAAGCTCGATAAGTGGAAGAAAGGCAACGTCCGCGATGAGGCCGGCACCAACATCGACGCCGTTCAACGCGACCTGCAGGGCACTCTACCCACGCTGCTGAAAGACGCCGATTCTGCGCCGGGAACGCTTACCAAAGTTCTGCCGCTCTCGCGCAACGTGGATGCCCTTTACGACGTGATGGTGCACGTCGTAGAAGCCTCGCGCGTTGTGGGCACAGGCGACAGCGTCGGACAATTGCAGCAGGCGCTTAATGACCTGGAAAAGGCCCGCGTGGTCCTTGACAACCAGATTCAGCAGACGGCCGACATGCAGGAAAAACAGGTCTTGGATCTGCGCACCACGATGCAGAAGCAGGATGCATCGCTGCGCGCAGCTGCTACGCCGCCACCCGCGCCGAAGTGCCCGGTTCCGGCGACGCCAAAGAGAAAGCGAGTGGCCAAACCGGCCGCATCGGCGCCAACTTCGAATCCAAATTCGAAGCCTGCGACGGGAACTCCCGCCACTCCCAACAAGCCTCAGTAGACGAGCACAAGAAGAACGCGACAGCCGAAGCTGCCGCGTTCCTGTGTCCGATGATGAGTGGCTGACTAGAAGTCCAGCTTGATTCCCAGCTGAACCTGGCGCTGGCTGTAGACGAAGTTCGAATCGGCGTTATTCACCGTTCCAAATCCGAATGCATTCACGCCCGCTCCCTGGGCCGGCTGATACACAAGCGTATTGGCCGGAGTGGTGGAACTAGCTGTCGTGTTGATGGAATAGGCCGTCGCAGAGACGCCGGTTACATTCTGATGGTTCAGGACGTTGAACATTTCGCCCAACAGCTCGATGTTGTATTTCTCGTTGATGCGAAGGTCCTTCTGCAGGCGGCAATCCAGCACCGTCGTGTTGGGATACTTGAAGGTGTTTCGCCCAAGTTGAAGCAGATAGCCCGAGCTGCCCGATCCGTTCATGCCTGATCCAGCCGCTTTCTGATTATTCGCGCTACCCGCTGAGGGCTGAGTTCCGCTGACGCCCGCCGAATAAGGCAACCCATTCTGCCATTGGAAGACGGGGTTGATATGCCAACCATCCGACAGGAACCGTGCCCAGCCGTTCGCCTTGCCGGGATACTGCAGCATGCCCCACATCACGAACCGGTTCGGTACGTTGAAGTTCGAATTGCCGTAGTTTGCCTCCGGGTTCGCGAGTGAATCGTACCAGTTGTTGGTAGTCGGTGAAGTGCTCTGGTTCTGGTTGTAGTCGAGCGCATGGGACCAGGTGTAGTTCGCGTCGAACTGCGCATACTTGAAGCTGCGGTTCTGTACCTCGGCGATCATGCCGTTGTAGCTGGAGTTGACGTTGCTCATCACCTCGGTGACGTAGCCGTAATGAGTGTTCCGGTAAGCCTTCGAATATACCTTCGAACTGATGCTGGTTCCGCAGGCCAGCGGACCACAACCCGTACCTGGATACTTCGGATTCTCGAGAACCGCGAGCGTTGTCTGATAGGTACCTGACGGATCGAGGTTGATGTTAACGAAGTTCGGAAGTTCGCGTCCCATCGAGCCCATGTAGCTCACTGAGAGAAAGGTCTTCTTGGCAAGTTCCTGCTGCACCGAAAGATCAAACTCGCTTACCTCCGGGTTCTGGAAGTTCTTTGCAAAGAAATCCAGGCTGGGGGTTGCGAATTTGCCCGCGCCAATAATTTGCGGAAACACGGGAACCGTACTGCTTGGCGCCGATCCGAATACAGATGGAATCGTGTACTGGCCGTTCGGACTGCCAGCCGCTTCATACGTATTCAGGATGATGCCGTTAGGCATGCGTCCGAAGTAGAGACCATATCCAACGTGCAACACTGTCTTGCCGGTTCCCCGCGGATCCCACGAAACGCCGACGCGTGGTCCGAGGTTGTTGTTGTCGACAGGCTGATTCGTGATTTTTGCATCCACATCGGCAAAAGGCCCGCTGCCGTTCACCGCTACGTTCAGCATTGAGGAATCAATCAGGGATTTGAACGGCGGTGGAACCTGTTCGTTGTCGTAACGGACGCCAATGTTGAGCGTCAAGCGCGGCGTGAGCTTCCAGTCGTCCTGCGCGAAGAAGCCATAATCCACCGTGGTGAGGCTGAACTTCGGAGTGCCGAAGCCCTGGGTAAATCCGTAGTAGCACGGATATTTGACGTTGTTGCTGGACAGACCTGTTTCGCTCAAACCGCTGTCGCATGCGCCGGCCGGGCTCAGGATATCGGCGAAGAAGTTCGAGAAGTACTGGTAGGTGTAAACGCCATTGCTCTGGTAGAGATTGTTGATTGTGTCGGAGTTGCGCAGCACGTCGAGCCCGAACTTGATGGTATGGCCTTTATGCGTCCAGATCGCGGTGTCGCCGACCTGGGTTTTCTTCTCTTCGGGATACGAAGTGCGGAATGAGTAGTACGGTGAACCAGCGGTGAATCCGTTGTTGCTCGAGCCGCCGTAGATCGCAAGCTGAACCGGCGTGCCGGTCGAATTTGTCAGATAGGTCTTCGTGAAATCACTGTAAGGCTGCTGGCCTTCCCAGTTAAGTTCGCGTCCGTACTGAACCCGAAGTTCGTTGGAAAGACTATTGCTGAACATGCTGTCGAGCTTCACCAGCCCGTAGTCGAGCTTCACGTAGTCCGTGCCGAAAGTGTCGATGCCGTAAGTGTTGGAAGCCTGCGTCTGCACGCCTCCGGGCGAGTCCCACCGCAGCCGATGGAAGAGCGCGCTCACGTGCTGCGTTGGCGAAGCCTGCCAGTCGATCTTCGGCGTATTCAACACTTCATCGCCGGTGCGCGGAGTCGGTCCGAGGTCGTCGAGAAGGCCGGGGCTGCTGAGCCCGGTGGCGGGAGATACGGCCTTGCCGAAGAGCAGTTGATCGAACTTTGCGGCTGCGGTTGCATAATGGCCGGCATCGCCCGCACCGTAGAGACGCCATGCAAGTGTGCAGGCTTCAGCATTGCCCGGGGAGCCCGTTCCGCTGTACTTGGCACTGACGGTCGTTATCCCGCTCTTGGTTGCGCTAGAGTTCGTGCATGTTGCTCCGTTGGGAAGGCTCAGGTCGGCCCAGTAGTTGAAGAACGCTGATGGGCTGGATGGCTTCGCAAGGCCGGGGAAGTTCCGCTTGAACTGATCATAGGCATAGAACCAGAACAGTTTGTTTTCGATAAGCTTGCCACCTGCACCGAATCCCCAGCGCTTACGCCAGTCAACGGGACGGTACGGGCTGTTCGGAAATGTCGGTGTACCACCGCCTGAAGGAAGCGAAACACGCGTAATAGTGGTGAATGGATTCAGCGCGCCCCAGGCATTGTCCCGGTCGTAGAAGTAAGCCTGACCATGCAGCTGGTTCGATCCGCTCTTGGTGACTGCGTTCAGCACGCCGCCTGCGGACCGGCCGTATTCAGCGGAGTAGACGCCGGTGTTCACCTGGAACTCGGCGATCGCGATCTGCGAGGTCGAATAGCCGGCTCGCGTGCGCCCACGCTCTTCTGAGAAGAACGCCTGATTATTGTCTGCGCCGTCGATCTCGATGTTGTTGAGGATGGGGCTGATGCCGCGAAACGAAATGAGACCGAAACCGTTGGAGTCGGAGGCAGCTCCGGGAGTAAGCAGCGCGAGGTTCGACCAGCGGCCGCCGTTCAGCGGAAGATTGACAATCTCCTGCGTGGTTAGCGTTGAGGATACTTCGGGGGATTCGAACTGGATCACGGGAGCTACGCCGGTGACCTCGACAGACTCCTGCGTTGCGCCGGCTTTGAGTTCCGGATGCAATTGCGTCATGGAACCGACGGTGACCGGAACGAGCCTTGCTTCGTATGTGCCGAATCCGCCGGCCGCGATGGTGACGGTATACGTGCCGGGCGGAACAAGGGGGGCTTTGAAGTAGCCGCTCTCATCGGCGACCAGTTTGAATTCGGCGCTGGTTGCGTCGTTGCGTAAAGTCACGGCGGCTCCGGGAATAACAGCGCCGCTTGCATCCACTACGGTTCCCGCGATTGCGCCCTGTGTCGTGCTCTGCGCTCCCGCAAATCCAGAGAACAAACCAAAACACAAAAGACACACCGCGAGCCATTTGAATGTTGAAATCAATTGGGCAGACATGAAGGCTCTCCTACGGAGAAGGAGAACCGAGTCGGGCCTCGACCTTCTGTGTTCTGGAACACGGAAGACTCTTGCCCTCAGTGATCAGCGCAAGGATACCCGGCGCTTGAACGCGGATTGACAGTGTCGCACTAAGCTATTGAATTGAACGAGATGCGTGGCTTCCGGCACAGGTTGGGGACTTGGTTCTCGTTAACGAAATGAAAAGGCGCTCTCTGCCGAAGAGAGCGCCCGGTGCAAATCGTGGAACTAACTGGCTTCGCGGCTCACCGGACCCAGGACGGTACGTCCCGCGACGGTGCGCTGCAGTGCAGCCGCTGCTCCGGTACCGGAACGCAGCAGCGTCACGGGCTGCGTGGACGGTGGCTGATGCATGGTTACGATAAGCGCATCTGCCGGTTTTTTGCCGGCACAAATATAGGAATGGGGCGTACTCGAGTCGAAGTAAACCGCATCTCCTGGACCCAGCGTGCTGTGGTGCTCACCATGATGCAGCTCGAGCTCGCCCTCAAGGATGTAGAGGAACTCGTATCCCGGATGCATGTGCGCGCGAGGCTCTTTGCTCTTCTCGAGCGGAATGAACTGGGCGAAATAAGGGTCCATGTGGCGGTCGGGAACCATGTAGCCCAGGCTTTCAAAGAAGTACGTCGGTTCCTCAACGCCAGTCTGCGGCAGGCGCACCCGGTCCTTACGGCGATGCACGCGGAACATCGATTGAGGTTCCGATTCGAAGAAATACGAGAGGTCCTTCGAGAACACCATCGCGATACGAGCCAGGTTGCGCAACGTGGGGACCACGCGTCCTGTCTCCAGCTGCGACAGGAAGCTTGCGGAGAGACCGGTATGTTTGCCGAGCTCAACAAGGCCCATCGACTTTTTCAAACGCAAGCGCTTGATCCGTTCGCCGATGTGTTTTTCGGCTATGAATTTTTCCGTGGTCTCAGTGTCAACCTGCGACTTTTGCGTTTCCTCGTTCCGAGCTGCCGCCTCAGTCATCGATCCTCCAGGGCATGTCCGGAGCTGTTTTGCCCCGATCAAAACCTATTCCCATCGTACTAAACTCAAGTGAACTTAATCAATCCGGTCAAATCGCGACATCAATGAAGGAACGAAGAATCTGTAACTATGGATTCTCCAATCACTTCCAGTGTGATCCTGAGTGGGGCGTCGGGGATGCTTGGCTCCGCCATCCGGCAGTCCCTCGCCGCCACGGGAATTTCCAGCCTGCAGCTGGTAAGGAGAAAGCCCTCAGGAACGGGGGAGCTTGAGTGGGATCCGATGGCAGATCCGGCGATTTCGGATCCTGGCCCACTTGAGGGTGCGACTGCCGCGATCCATCTGTCGGGTGCGAATGTCGGGGCTCACCGCTGGACAGACAGATACAAACTCCAGATGATCAGCAGCCGGATCAACTCGACTCATCGGCTCGCAACCGTGCTCGCCGGACTGCGGACTCCTCCCAGGACTCTTCTGGTCGCTTCAGCGATCGGGTTTTATGGAAACCGGGGCGATGAAGTGCTGGAGGAATCGGCGGCCAATGGCGATGGCTTTCTTGCGGACCTCTGCCGGGCATGGGAGGGTGCCGCGGATACGGCGCGGCGAGGCGGCATTCGTGTGGTGCATCTGCGTTTCGGAGTTGTGCTCGGTCGGGGTGATGGCGCGCTCAAACAGATGCTGCCGCCCTTCCGAATTGGCTTGGGCGCGCGGATCGGGGATGGACGTCAGTGGATGAGCTGGGTCGCGCTGGACGATGCTGTGGCTGCTGTCTTGTTCGCTTTACAGCGGAATGAGATAGCAGGGCCTGTGAATGTGACCTCGCCCAATCCGGTGACAAACGCCGAATTCACGCACGCTATTGGACGGCAGCTCGGCAGGCCGGCATTTCTTTCCGTTCCGGCATTCGCGGTGAGGATGGTGTTCGGGGGGATGGCGGATGAGGCGCTGCTGGCGAGCATCCGCGTTCGACCGCGCAAGCTGATCGAAGCGGGATTTCAGTTCTCAAAGGCTGATCTGGATCAGGCAATCGCCTCGGCGCTCAGGAAGTGACCGATGCGTCGAGCCCCACCTTTGGCACTGCACCGTACCAGGGGTGGGGCTCGACGAGATCGGCAGTAGCTCGGTTAGCGACGGCCCTGAATAACTCGCCCTGTAGAAGGGGTTACGCTACTTTTTTTTTTGGACGCGCGCTTGACCGCGAGCTCGTGCATCTCCTGCCCAAGCTTCGACTTGTTGATCGCTACCTGCATGATCAGGCTGATGATGTTGCCGGTGATCCAGTAGAGAGCCAGCCCGGACGCAAAGTGCAACAAGGTGAAGCCCATGATTGCGGGCATCATGACAGCCATCATGCGGCGCTGTGTAGGATCCATGCCGGGCGAAGGCGTGATGTACTGTACCAGGAACATCGTGCCGATAATCGTAATGGGCAGGATGTAGTGCGGATCGGGCATCGCAAGATCGTGCAGCCAGAACCATTGCGCATGCCGCAGTTCCACTGCATTCAGCAGCACGCGGTAGTAGGCGAAGAAGAGCGGCATCTGCAGCACCAGGGGTAAACAGCCGCCGTACATGTTCACGCCCTCTTCACGCATGATCGCCATCTGCTCGGTCTGCATCTCGGCGCGCTTGGGGTCGTTGATCTTCAGGTTGGCGTATTTCTTCTTCAGCGCATCGAGCCGCGGTTGGATCCGCATCATCTTAAGCGACGACTTCATCGACCAGATGCGGGTGGGAAGCAGAATGAGGTTGAAGATGACCGTGACGATGATGATCGCCCAGCCCCAGTTATATTTCCCCGGACCCAGCAGGTTTTTCAGCCACCGCAAAGCGACGTAGAGCGGCTTGGCAATGACGCCCCACCAGCCATATTGAATCAGCGAACCCAGCGACTCGCCCGTCGGCTGACCGTCCGACGCCATGGCATGCACGGAGTTCAGGATGTCTGTTTCTTTGGGACCGGCGTAGAGACGGACCTTCGTATCGCCGCTCTGGTCGCCCACCGCGAGCCCGATGACATCGGCCGGCTTCTTGGCGCTGTTCGGATCGCTCAGATCGCTGGGCAGATCGATGGTGTTGTGGAAGGTAATGAGCGTTGCGCGCTGCGGCACCTCCGGCAAAAGAGCAGCAGCGAAGTAGAGATCCATTAGCGCTGCGTATTCGTAGGGCTGATCGATGGTCGCGTTTCCGCTTACCTTTTTAGCGGCCTCGGTATCCTGCTTGCCGTCGATGGACCAGGCAAACTGCGAATCCGTATGCGTCGAGAAGGTGGTGCGCTTTCCAGCTGCGGCAATAAATTCTTCCATGTCGCCAAGACCTGCGGGCCACGCAACCAGCGCACGGACCGGCAACCCATCACGCTTCACCGTCACATGTGCACTGACCACATAGCTGGTGTTGAAGCTGAACGTCTTCTCCACATCTAGACCGCCCGATGCGTAATGAAACGAAATGGAATTTGGTGCCAGTACCTGTCCGGTGGTCGAAGGCTGGTAGAGCACCGTGTTGAGCTGGGTGGTCAGCGCGGTGTCATACGTGTAAAGCGAAAGCGGAAGACCGAAGCGAGCTGCGGCTTGCTCCTGCACCATGTCGAGAGGCTGGCCGGTAGAGTCGGTAAAGCCCTTAAGGATCCAGTGCTTGACCTGGGCGCCCTTGTTCGTAAACGTAATCCGGAACTTCTCGTTCTCGATCGTCGTGGTCGTCTCGGAGGCCGCACCGACCTGAGCGGTCGTCGCCGCCGCGGAAGTCTGGCCGGCGGGTGTCGTGCCTGTCCCTGCAGAACCTGATGATGCGGTGGACGAAGACGGATGTGCCTGCTGCGACTGCTGCGTTTGCTGAGCCGGCTGGGCGGTGTCCGGCTTCTTGAAATACTGAAACGCCATTACCGCGGCGAGCGCCAGGAAGGTAAAGAGGATCAGGCTGCGGAAGTCGCCGCCGGGTGCGCTGCCGCCTCCGGGACTCTGCGAGTCGATGTTAGGATTGCGAATTTCGGGCAAAGGGTTCTTCCTGTCGTTGAGGAGTGGCGCACCGTACCAGAGTCCAAGAGCGTCTTTCGCTCTTTCGGGTTGGAGGCACCGCTCTTTCTATGTTAATGGCTTGTGCGGCATGTGTGCCGCCGTACCGGACGAACCGGCATTTGCGTTTTGCCTCTGGGATGGCGCCATGGGCTCCGAAAAGCCATCTTTGCTTTTCAGGGCAAGCGGGACTGGGTCGAGTCCTCCGCGGCAGAAGGGGTGGCAACGAAGAAGGCGCCAGATCGCAAGTCCGCTTCCACGGACCGGTCCATGCGTTGCAATGGCGATGGTGGCATACTCCGAACACGTTGGCACGAAGCGGCATCCGCCGCCGCCCAGCCCGTGTAGCGCCGCCGAGATCCAGCGACGATAGAAAGCGAGTATAGCCAGAAGGATGCGGGTCATCGGGCGAGCTTAGCCTTGGCGACTCGTGGGGCTCCGGTTGTGCTGGCACGTGCGCTTTCGGCATTGGCCTGCTGAAGGATACGTACAACCTCGGCTTCCAGTTTCGTGAATTCCATGGAGTGGACGATCCGCTGCGGGTGAAGGATCAAATCACATCCCGGCGGCAACAGGCTGATATGTTTGCGGAGCACCTCGCGCATTCTTCGCTTGATGCGGTTGCGCTCGTGCGACTTGCCGAGAACTTTACCGGCCGTAAGGCCGACGCGCGGGATCGAGGCCACGTCCTGCGGAGCAACAAACCAGCTGATTGAGGCAGATCGGCGTTTCCGGCTTGCGTTGTAGACGCGCTGGTAGTCTGCGTGCTTGCAAAGACGGTTTGCGGTCAGAGACGCACGACCGCACACCCGCACGGCAGACATTGCGGTGCGCGGGTCAGCTTTGGAAGGTGCGTTCATGGCGATGCGGGATGGATTCCGGCCGGAAGGATCGTGCTGTTGTGGCTGCTCCAGCCGAAACAAAACGGCGGGGAAGACTTAGTCGCGATATCCAGCGCTGACGGAGACACGCTTGCGGCCCGTCGCACGGCGACGGCTCAACACGGCTGCTCCCGACTTGGTCTTCATCCGCGAACGGAAGCCATGCGTCTTTGAGCGGTGACGCCGGTTGGGTTGAAATGTGCGCTTGGGCATGAGATGCGCTCCTGTTTCCTGTCTGAAATCTTGGCCTGTACGGCAAGTATTAAGTATATCGAAGGTTGGGGTTTGAATCCAGTCGGGCCCGAATCGCTCGTAATTTGCCATTTCATCGCTGCAACTCCGCGAACCCAATCAGGATCACTGATCACAAAACCATCACGACGGGATGAACTCGCGTGCGACGATCGGCATCCAAGGTCTTCATGTTCGGAAACAGAAATTGTGTGAGCAATAGTTGATGTCAGTGCGCGAATTTTCGGATGTGTGTGACGTGTTTCACAATGCTTGGTGCAAGTCGCAATGCGCTCCGAAAACTTATGTGAAAGAGTGATTGCAACAAACCCCAAATGTGCTACCATCGGGACCGTTCAAGAAAGTTTCCGAGCGTCCCACGGAGTGAATTTCAACCCGTGTCTCGCAGTGTTCCTGGCGAGACAGATCAACGGCCATCAGGCAATTTCTCAGCAGTCGAATGCGGACTGGTCCACAGCCATCCGCAGCGTGAGCCATTGCCTCAACCGCGCGGTTGAATTCACCCGGCAGTAGACAGGTGGCGCCGATAAGGATCCGCTCGATGTCATTCGCTATTTCGCCGGCTTCGGCTCTCAATCCATGGCTTCAGATTCTCGCAGCTCTCGAGAAGAAGGTGATTCGCCAGTCGTTCGAGACTTGGTTGAAGCCGACTCGTTTCAGCCATGCCAATGGGCGCATACTTTTTGTTCGCGTTCCCTCGAAAGAGTTTCAACATATCGGTGATAAATACAGCGACCTGATCCAGGAAGCGATTGATTCGCAATCGCTCGAGTTCGACGACGTGCAGTTCGTCACTGCCGAAGAAGATCCAACAGCTCCGCCGCCGCGCAAAGATGGCGGCTTCGGTCCGCTGCCCGCGCACTCACCCATTGCGCCTAGTTCGCGCGCGCCTGAACAGACTCGTTTCGACTGGTCCACTGCTGCGCAGCTGAATCCGCGCTACACCTTCGATGCCTTCGTCATCGGCAATGGCAACCAGTTCGCACGCGCGGCATCCCTGGCCGTCGCGGAGCGCCCGTCACGCGCTTACAATCCGCTGTTCCTATACGGCGGCGTGGGAATGGGCAAGACTCATCTGATGCACGCCATTGGCCACGAAGTGAAACGCAGGCAGCCTACGTCGAGCATCTGCTACGTATCCGCAGAAAAATTTACCAACGAGATGATCACCTCGCTGCGCAACGATCGCATGACCAGTTTCCGCGATCGCTTCCGCACTGTCGACGTCCTGCTGATCGACGACATCCAGTTCATCGCGCAGAAGGAGCGGACGCAGGAAGAGTTCTTCCATACGTTCAATGCCCTTCACGAAAGCATGAAGCAGATCGTTATCGCTTCGGACCGGCCGCCAAAGGAACTGGCCGAGATCGAAGACCGGCTGCGCTCGCGTTTCGAGTGGGGATTGATTGCCGACATCCAGCCGCCCGATCTCGAAACCAAGGTCGCCATTCTGCAGAAGAAGGCTGAGAACGAACAGGTTCAGATTCCGACGGATGTCGCCCTCTTTATTGCCTCAAACGTCCGCACCAACGTCCGCGAGCTCGAAGGAGCAATGACGCGGCTCATCGCATGGTGCAACCTGAACCACACAGAGATCACGCTGGCCACCACGCAGCAGTGCCTCAAGCAGTACATCGACATGCAAGTGCGCAAAATCACGATCGAGTCGATTCAGCGCGCCGTGGCCGAACAGTTCGGCATGAAGGTGGT
>Ga0157374_10001026_pt1 | contig 24241 bp, 21 predicted proteins | sample M25metaG_FD_115308 | JGI IMG/M metagenome (GOLD analysis project Ga0157374, IMG submission 115308) | Miscanthus rhizosphere microbial communities from Kellogg Biological Station, Michigan, USA - M2-5 metaG | ecosystem: Host-associated > Plants > Roots > Rhizosphere > Soil | place: USA: Michigan... | reverse complement strand
TCGAACTGAGAGCAATTAATTGCCCAGCTTCCCCATCGCCGACCGCTCTCTCACAGGAGGAAAATGCAACCGCTCGTCTTGTGTGCTTCAGGCGGTTGGGTTATATAAGGAAGGCTGATGAATCTCGCCATCATGGGATACGTTCATGCAAATTCCTGTTCTAGTGTTGACCTATCTGGCTCTAGCCACTCAGTTGCTTGGACAGACTGGTGGAACACCACCTCTTGCCCAGCCAACATCGATGTCTGCCGACAGGGCGCAAGATTCATACGAAATCTACTCACAACTTCTGAAAAGCGGGCCAATTGAATGGCGAGACGCAGACAGAAAGCAGTGGCTAATAGAAGACACTACAAATGCGGTTCGGCTCGATGCTGACTGCGGCGCTGACAACACGGGAATGAGCCCTCGCGGTGGGGTGAAAGCACCGGAAGACCGGCAACCTGAGTGGAAAGAGTTGCTAGCCGACTACGATCAACACTGTCATGACGTGATCCAATTGAATCGCGACAGCTTCAGAACAGAATTGCCGGTTCGTCTACTGAACGCCGATGATAAGCGGGGATTCGAATCCGACCCACACCGACCGCCTGCGGAGTTTGCCGACGGCGCGGGACTGCACCAGTTCACGCAAGTATTCTTCAATGCAAACCATACGCTGGCGGCAGTGAAGGAGGGGATGTGGTGCGGCTCCCTATGCGGCAATTGGACGTGGGTGGTGCTAGAGCGTAGACACGAAAGATGGGTGGTGCTGCCGTGGACTGTCCTGTCTGAGATTTCGTAGCCACGTAACCAGTGTCGCCAAACGTGTAGAGTCACCGGCAAACGTCGCTCTGAGATCAAGAATTTGCCAACGTCGCAGTGGCCGACAAACGGACATCGGTGGGTTGGGCCGGTAGACATAGTGGAGAGCAAAAGGTACGGTCTTTCAAAATCAAGAAAACATGTCTATTTGTAAAGCAAAGTTGACATTAATCAAAACTGAGGTTTAGACTCCAAAGTGTCAATGATGCTTTACATAAAGACAACTAAAGGAGACCCCATGAGTCAACTAAGCCCTCCGGAGACTGGCTATGAGTCGCGGGTCCGGACGAGAGTTATACAACTCTTTCGCTGGTGCGGCGTGTGGGCAGGAACATGCGCGCTGATGGCCTTCGGGCCGAAATTTCTCTGGAATAAGGGCTTGGTGTTCACGTTACTGGCGATTGGTCTCAACGTATGCGTCGGCGTAAGAACCATCGTTGCCAACAAAAGGTACCTCGAGGAGCTGGATGACCTCCAGCGGAAGGTTCATCTCAATTCCTTGGCGATCACGGTGGGAGTCGCAATGATCGTTGGCGTTCCGTATTCGATAATGGCCTCCTACCGCTTAATACCTTTCCATGCGGACGTAGCGCACCTGGTGGTGCTTATGGCTCTGACGTATGGAGCGTCCAACCTGTACGGCGCGTGGAGATACCGTTGAAGAATCGGCTCAAGGTGCTGCGCGCCGAGCGCGACTGGACCCAGGCTCAGTTGGCCGACGCTCTCAATGTGTCGCGTCAGACCATCAATGCCATCGAGACGGGCAAGTTCGATCCGAGCCTGCCGCTCGCATTCCGGGCCGCTCGGCTCTTCGGCCTTCGCATCGAAGAGATCTTCCATGACCAGGAGCCTTGATCTCGGCCTATGGTCGAGTAACCGGTCACTGTCGCTTTGAGGGCAAGAAGTTATCAGCTCCCAATTGGCGACAACTCGCACGTGCCCAACTTCTCCTCGATGTGTTTGGCGTGCTCGTGGATGGAGCAGATTAGACTTTCAAGATGTGCGAGCGCGAACATGCTAAAGAGGCACTTGGAAGTGTGATCATCGTGCCTCCAGATTCTTCCTGGCCTGCGCACTTCCAACAAGAAAGAGAGCGACTGCGCCCCGTCCTCGGACCAATAGTGGAAAAGCTTCAACACTATGGAAGTACTGCCATTCCCGGGCTCTACGCCAAGCCAATCATCGACATGATGGCTCCGGTTGCCTCTCTTCAAAGTGCTGATGAATTGAGTCCGAAGCTCGCACTCGCCGGTTACGTCAGCATCGATGCAGGTTTCACCAAAAGACGCTTCTTCCGCAGAAAACTGGAGATTGGAGAACTTGCCTATCATCTGCATCTGGTGGTTACAGCTGTCTGGCCGGTAAAAAATGAACTATTGCTCCGAGATTGGTTGATTCAGCACCCGGAAGTTGCCAAGGCTTACGAAGACCTAAAGCTGAAATCAGCGGCGGAATATGCAGACGACATGCCGCGCTATACCGAAAGCAAAAGCGCCTTTCTGCGAATCGCCGTGAATGATGCCCGGCTTTGTCTTGGCCTTCCAGCCGAACACAATTGGGTGGAATAGGCGTTTCTGCGCCAACGACAACAAAGGCATTTTCTCGACCCAGTTTAAGGATGGCCCTGCTGTTCAGAAGCGGAAGAGATAGCTGCCTTTGATGAAGAACTGCCGGCCGTCGTTGAGGTAGTCGGCACCACGGGGCAGGATGGGGAAGTTAGGATCGCAGCGACCGGTTCCCGGGCTCTGCAGCGTGCAGAGCGAGTGGTTATAGTTCTGCAGATCGTTGTTCCACCCGACGTAAATCACAGTCCCGGGATGCGGAAGCCAGGTGAGCAGGGCCTGCGTCTGAATCTGCTTGGTGCGCTGCAAGGAGGTTTCGAGGGGATTGGCGAGCGTGGAGTCATATTCGGCGATGATGCGCGCAGACCAGGCGCGGGTGAACTGATAGTTGAGTTTCGTGCGGAAGACCTCGATTTCGTAGACGAGCTGGCCGTCGCTTACGGATTTGTCGCGGTCGAAGAGCCAGGTGTTGTCGACGGTGAGCTGGCGAAGCGGGTTGACTCCGATGATGGCCTGCACGGTTTGCTGGTCCATCAGGAATGGGTTTGAGCCGGCGACCGGGTTGTAGTTCACGTTGCCGCCGCGGATGCCGATGATGTTGAAGTTCAACAGAGACCATGGCTGGCCGCGCGCAACGAATCCACCCTGGTTCTCAGTGAAGTTGCGGTTTGACGCAAGCGGATAGCCGTTCTGAGGGCCGACGGTGTCAGAGTTTTGCCCAATCAACGGCGCCAGGACGATGCTGCGCGGCAGCAGCCAGAAGGGATCGAAGGTGGTGTAGCGGAAGACGCGATTGTGCTGGTGGTCGAAGGCGATCTGCTGGTTCAGCTCGAGGCCGAAAGACTGGACGACGCTCTTCTTCGGGTACCACTGGTAGTTGCCGTGAAGATGGTTGCTGCGAATATTGGCCGTCTGGATAAAACCGAGGAGAGTATCAAAGCCGCGGCTGATGTCCTGGTACTCTTCAAAAATATTCAAGGCGTGGCCGCTGCGCGTGACCTGGATGTCGGCGGCAGGGCCGGCAGAGTAGCCGGCGGGGAAGATAGAAGCTGCACTTTCTGATTCGCTCTGGTGGGTGGAGCTCTCGACCATCTGCGCGAGGACTGTCCAGTGCTTATCGGCTCGCCAAGTGAGATCGGCGCCGCCAATCCGGTTCCATCCACTTCCGAATTCCTCGTCGGTATACATCAGTCCCACGTTCGATCCCTCGCCGATATCGTGCGAGACGCGGCCGACGTAGAACCCTGCCTTATTGTCGTGGAGCGGATCTGCTGGCGGGATGGTGCGCCCTGGCTGACGATCGTCGATCGCTAGGAAGCCGAGATTCGTATGCCCGGCTTTGCCGGTAACGCGAAGGCCCCAGTCTGGCCGGATGATGTTTCGTGTATAGAGAAGCGTGAGGGGCGTTGAAAAGTAGCTGGCGTTTTCGAGGAAGAAGGGCCGCAGTTCCGGGAAGAAGACGTGATAGCGCTGGTCAACGGTGAACTGAGGCTGATCGCTCTCGACGTCGCTGAAGTCGGGATTGAAGGTGGCGTCGAAGACGATGGAGTCGCGCCAGACCGCCTTGGCTTCTCCGCCGGCAGTAGCTTCAGCGTTGCGAGTGCTGAAAAAGGGATTGTTCGGATCGAGGGTGTCGAGCACGTGGACGTTCTGACCGAGCACGTACGGGTTGATCTGCACGTTGTGCGATCCAGTCACGCCTTCGATGCCCTGCAGCGAGCCTTGCTGGCTGAGAATTCCGCTGACACTCGCGTTGACCCGCGGCCAGAAGTCGACCTCGCTGTTGCGTGGAAAGTTGCGCCAGAAAACTACGCCCCAATCCCGACCGGCAGCTGGAAAGCGGAGGCTCCTAAAGGGAATTGCGATCAGGGCCATCCATCCCTTGTCGGTGACGCGGCCGTCGGAGTTCCACACCTGGTCGTAGCTATAGTCGGGGCCCACGGCTTCAGTCCAGGATGCGTCGGCTTGCACTCCGGCAGGATTCACCTCGAAGCGCACGCCGCGCTGCCGGTCCTGGAAAGGGTCGAGCAGGACGGAAACCCAGTCGTCTTTCTGGATATTCTCGCGGCGGGCCAGGTGATACCGGATCAGCTCCGGGTGTTGATCGAAGCAGATGAAGACAACGTAAAGCGTGGTGGTAGTGCGAGCGAGCCACGCCTCGGTGTTCTGGGTCGCGGGCGCGCCATCTGTGGGCTGGTTCTGGATGAACTGTTCGACATGGGCGAGACGGTCGCGCAAGTCGGGACGCGGAGCCATGTCTGCGAAGTCGCTGAGCGTGAGCTCGTGATCGATGAGGGGCACCTTGACGCCAGAGATGGGCTGGCTGCCGGCAGGAGTCTGGGGAACAGCAGAGGGTTTTGCCTGTCCTTGAGGCTGGTTAGCCACCTGAGCATCTGCGCCGGAGGCGGATGCGATGGAGAGAGCTGCAACCCAAAGAGCAGACAACCGGAGGAGAGAGAGCACTCGAGACTCAGCCTTTTCTAATTCGCCCCTTCCAGGGGCAATGGTTATTTCTATCTTGACTCGCTAGCGAAAGAATAGCCGAATTTGCCAGTGCGTGAGAGACGTGGCCGATCGTCTGGACGGTACGAGGATTGGTACCAGCCCGGATCCCCCTGATTGTCGGTCGTAGATAATTGAGACACGATGGCCCTTTTGTGGAGTCCGGAGAGCTGGTCGCAGAGGCTGGCGGAGCTCGAGGCGCGTTCGGGGGAGCTGAAAGAGGCTCCTTTGCGGCGCGACGTGCGCTCCCTTGGTACCCTGCTGGGCGAGGTGCTTCGCGAGCAGGCGGGCGAGGACTTGTTTGCCCACGTGGAAGCATTGCGACAGGGGACGATCCGGCGGCGGGACGCCGAGGCGCGCGGCGACGAAGAGGAAGCCACGCGGCAGGGTGCCAAAGCGCTGGAACTGGTGCACTCTCTCCCGGCCGACCGGGCGCTCCTGCTCACGCGGGCATTCGCGTTTTACTTCGAGCTGATCAACCTCGCGGAGACCAACCACCGCAAGCGTCGGCGTATTGCCCTGCAACTGACCGGCGAAGCGGGGAAACAGCGCGGTTCGCTGGCTGGAACACTCTGCGAGATGCGGCGGGTAGGAATCACGGCCGATGAAGCAATGGAGTGGCTGCGACGGATTCTGATTGTGCCCGTGTTCACGGCGCACCCAACAGAGGTGGCACGACGCACCGTCATGACCAAGCGTCGCCGCATCGGCGAATTTCTGGCAAGGCTCGACAGAATCCCGGTGGCAGAGCAGGAACTGGCGCGCCTGGAGGACGCTATCCGGGCCGAAATTACCAGCCTGTGGCAGACTGACGAGGTCAGGTCGCGCCGGCCCACGGTATACGACGAAGTGAAGATGGGACTCGACTACTACGATGTCTCGATCTTTGCGACGCTGCCGGGGCTCTATAGGGAGATTTCTGAGGCAATTCGGACGTCATACGGGCGGGAAATCGGGCCTCACGAATTGCCGCAGGTGCTGAAGTTCGGCTCGTGGATCGGTGGCGATCGCGATGGGAACCCATTTGTAACCCCGGAGGTCACGCGCGACGCAATCCAGCTTGCACGCGGGCATCTGCTGCTCTACTACCAGGCGCGGCTCGACGAAATCATCGACCTGCTGACAACCAGCGCGCAACAGCGGCCGGTAAGCAAGGATCTACGCGAGAGACTCGATGCCTATGTGGCATTGGTACACACTCCGGAGGCGCAAGTCTTCGGCGCCCAATATGAGTTTGAGTATTACCGGCGCTTCATCATCTGCGTGAAGGCGCGGATTCAGCGGACGCTCGACCTGACCGGGAAGCACGGTTCGACGATGCTTCCGGTCATGCCCTACACGCTGACAAAGGGACAGGAAAAACTTGCGCAGGTTCTGCCGGAATACTGTTCCGTAGACAAGTTTCTCGAAGACCTCGAATCGCTGCGGTCCTCGCTGTCTGCCAACGCGGGAGAGCGCATTGCAGAGACATTGATCGATCCGCTGATTCTGCAGGTTCGCACCTTCGGTCTCCATCTGCACACCCTGGATATCCGGCAGCATGCGCGAGTTCATGCCGCGGCCCTGCAGGAGGCGATCAGCGACACGATCGCGCCGGTATTGCCGGCGGAGATGTCGGCGGAAACCACCTCGGTGCTGGAGACGTTTCGAGTCGTCGCTGAAATGAAGGATGGCTGCTCGCCAGAGGTCATCCGGCAATACGTGATCAGCGGGGCTTCGAGCGTCGAGGATGTGCTGGCCGTGGTAAGGCTGGCGCGTCTCGGCGGTGTCGTAGTGGAAGGATCGAAGCGCGATCCGGGAATGATGCCGGTGCCGCTGTTCGAGTCGATCGAGGATCTCAGACAGGCGCCGGAGATCTGCCGCGAACTTTGGAACCGGTCAGACTACAAGAAGCTACTGGCATCGTGGGGAAACTGGCAGGAGGTGATGCTGGGGTATTCCGATTCGAACAAAGACGGCGGAATGCTGACCAGCACATGGGAAATTTTCCGCGCGCATCGCGGATTGCACGAAGTGGCGCGCGAGTGCGGCGTAAAGCTGCGGCTATTCCATGGCCGCGGTGGAACCGTGGGACGCGGTGGCGGGCCGACACATCGCGCGATCTTCGCGCAGCCGATGGACGCCTTCGAAGGACAACTGCGGATCACCGAGCAGGGCGAGGTTCTGAACTTCAAGTATGCAGACGAGGTGCTGGCGGAACGCAACCTGGAGCTGATGATTGCAGCATCGCTGGATGCGCTGGCGCGCCCGAATGCGCGGGATCCCAAAGGACACTTTACGGGGGTGCTTAAGACCGAGTGGGAAGCCGCGCTCGATGAGCTTTCTGAGATTTCATTCGGGTTCTACCGCAAATATGTACTCGACAGTCCCGACGTGGTGACTTACTTCGAACAATCGACTCCGGTGGGAGAGCTGGAGCACGCCAAAATCGGGTCACGGCCGGCGCGTCGTAACAAGTCGCCGAAGTTATCGGATCTGCGCGCGATTCCATGGGTGTTTGGATGGACTCAGTCGCGGCTGCTGGTGCCGGCATGGTTTGGCGTCGGTTATGCGATTGAGGAGTTCACGAAGAAACCGGGCGCTGTCGATCTGCTGCGCGTGATGGCCCGGGAATTTCCGCTGTTCATTGACCTTATGCGGAACGTGGAGATGGCGCTGGGCAAGGTAGATTTATCGACGGCGCGTCTGTATGCGGAGCTTGTGGAAAACCAGAAGTTGCGTGAGCGCATCTACGACATGTTCGAAGCGGAGTTCCATCGGACGGAGAAAGCCGTGCTGGCCGTAACCAGCCAGAAGGAACTGCTGGAGACAAATCGCGTGCTGGCGCACTCCATCAAGCTGCGCAACCCGTATGTGGATCCGATGCACTTGATCCAGGTGGACATGCTGCGAAGGAAGCGCGCCGGCGAAGATACGCCAGAGGTCAACCGCGCGATTTCGGCGACGATCAGCGGGATCTCGGCGGGGTTGCGAAACACCGGCTGAACGCCGGAGTACCCAACTGCTAGTCGCTGCCTCTCGTAGGCGCGTAACAACGATCGAAGGCTCAGAACATGAGTTTCCAAGTGAAGCCCACATCTTTCACGCTGGTCTTTGCTATTTAGGCAAATGCCGGGATGAAAGCTTCCATATACTTGCACCAATGTTTCCCGTCGGTTCGCATCCCGTTTGGCATCCGGTGTTCGAAACGCTAGCCTATGCCGCGGGATACGCCGTGTTTCGCCGCGCCCGCGACAAACGCGGCGACATCATTGCAGAGTCCCAGCGGTGGACCATCATTGCCGCCGCCGCCGTTGGCGCGCTCCTCGGCAGCCGTACGCTGGGAATTGCTGAGCAGTGGCCCACAGCGATTGCCGCGATTCGATCCGGACGCTTCCTTGGCCTTCTCTTCACGCCCGGCGGCAAAACAATCGTCGGCGGTTTGCTTGGCGGATGGATAGGCGTGGAAGTCATCAAGCATGCATGTGGAATCCGCTCCCGTACGGGCGATCTTTTCGTCCTTCCGCTCTGTGTCGGAATCGCAGTCGGCCGTATTGGCTGCTTTGTCGCCGGGCTGGCCGACGATACCTTCGGAAAGCCCACATCGCTTCCGTGGGCCGTAGACTTCGGCGACGGCATCGGACGCCATCCTACGCAGCTTTACGAGATCCTCTTCCTAGCGTTGCTTGCCTTCGCCCTCAGCCGTTTTTCTTTCTCCGTGAATGGCTGGCGTTTTCGGCTTTTCCTCGCTGCGTATCTGGCGTGGCGCATCCTGGTCGACTTCGTCAAACCGCAGCCCCTGGTGGCAGGAATGAACATGATTCAGTGGGCATGCGCAAGCGGATTGGCTGCACTGGCCGTCCTTTTCCTGAATGACCTGCGAAAGTCCCGCAGAAAGGCCCCGACCCATGCGGCGATTGCTTAGGCGCATCAATTTTCCCAAAGTTTTCATCGTGCTCATTGTCACTCTGGTTGTCGCAGGTGGTGCATGCGGGCTGACAGCTGTCGCCGCTAGTAAGGGAGGCGATGCCGTGTTTCTCCTCGCCATCATCGAATCCGTGGTCATGGTCCTCTGCGTCGTGTGCCTTCTTTTCACTTTCCTTTTGTGGGTGCTGGCCACCATCATGGGCGTAAACAAAACAGAGACACCAGGCACGGTACCTGTCTTCAATGACAACAACGAGGACCACAAATCTTAGCAAGATCGAGGTTTCATGAGCTTTCAAAGCTGGTGGCAACGAAAAAGCCGGCGCGCAAAAGCCATTACGCTACTCGCAACTCTTCTCACCCTGCAGGTGGGCCTTTGCTTCGGAACGCCGGCGGGTGTGTCCTGGTCCGACCAAACATTAGGCACACATCTCGGCCGTGGAGAACTCGCCGCACTCGGGTACATGGTGGCAGAGGCGCTCGCAGCAGGTGTGGTGTTTCTGGTCTTCCTCGGATTTCTGATCTTCTACCGCCCCTCTGTGTCCAGCCCGGCAGCTGCTGGGCCAATCAACGACCAGGAGAAGGCGGATGATGATCGCGGCCAGATCTAGCTTTTCCTCGATGAGGGTCACTTCGCAAAGTGTCACACTCAGATCGCGAGCGCCTGCTTTGTTCCTTAGGATTTCGACATGCTCGGCAAGAAGATCTTCGCGCTCGGGTGTGCGATTGCAATCGTCGCACTTGGCGCGTGCTTTCTTCCCCATGACCATGTGCCGCCTCCGGCATTGCCGCCATACCTTGGGCATGTGCACCATCTCTCAATCGAAGTGCGCGATACCTCGGGTCAAGACCTTTTCGATGAAAGCGCGATGAGTCAGGCCGTGGCTTCGAACTTCAATGAGCTTTGGAAGGATTTTTCCGTTCGCGCCAAGCCAGTCCAGGCGGCCAAACCCAGCGATGCCGTTTTGCGAATCGCGATCACTCACAAGTCGGCCTCAGGCGGCGCAACCGGAAAGCAGGCATGGACGTTCGATCTGAACTCATCACTCACACTCACCTCGACTGGCGGCCGGGTGCTTTGGCAGAGGGGGGAAGAGAATACAAGGTTCCGACTTTCGCTGGAGGACGGACTGCCGCCGGATGCGTGGAACTCCCGGGTGATACAGCATGAAGCTGCCTATTGGCTGGCAATGCGCTCAGGAGACGTTCTTCTTGATTTGCCTTTCCGCTACTCCTCGGAGAAACACCGATGACTGACAAGCTTCGTCCCTACCTTTTCTACGATGTTGCCATCTCCATATGCTCCACCTGCTACCGCCGCGTCGACGCCAAGGTCGTCTTCGAAGACAGCAAGGTCTGGATGCTCAAGCGGTGCCCGCAGCATGGCCATCAGCGCGTTCTTGTCGCCGACGATGTCGACTACTATCGTCGGTCTCGCGAAGTCTTCATCAAAACGCCTGAGCAGCCCATGGTCTACAACACGCCCGTCAAGTACGGCTGCCCATACGACTGCGGCCTTTGCCCCGACCACGAGCAGCACAGTTGCCTCACGCTTGTTGAAATCTGCGACGCCTGCAACCTCACCTGCCCAATCTGCTACGCGGGCAGCGGCCAGCACCGCACCGAGTTCCGCTCGCTTGAGCAGATAGCCGCCATGCTCGACTGCGTAGTGCGCAACGAAAAACAACCCGACGTTGTCCAGATCTCAGGCGGTGAGCCTACGCTCCACCCTGATTTCTTTCGCGTCCTTGAGATGTGCAAGGAACGTCCGATCCGCCATCTCATGGTCAACACCAACGGTATCCGCATCGCGCAGGACGCCGACTTCGCCAGAAGGCTTGCCGGCTTCATGCCGCAGTTCGAGGTTTATCTCCAATTCGATTCGCTGCGACGCGAGCCGCTAATGCAGTTGCGGGGCGCCGATCTGCGCAGCATCCGCGAGAAAGCTCTCGAACGCCTCAACAACCTCGGCATTTCTACCACGCTGGTAGTCACGGTCGAGCGCGGCGTGAATGACGACGAACTTGGTTCCATCATTGACTTCGCGCTGAAGCAGCCCGCGGTTCGGGGCGTCACCATCCAGCCGGTGCAACAGGCCGGCCGCGTGCAGGGCTTTCAATCAGCAGCGCATCGGCTCACCCTCACTGAAGTTCGCCGCCGGATTCTTGAACAGACCAAGGTCTTTCGCGCTGAAGACGTCATCCCTGTCCCTTGCCACCCCGATGCGCTTGCCATGGCCTATGCCCTGAAGCTCGATTCGAAGGTGGTTCCGCTCACCGGCATGATTCCACCGGATGTTCTCATCGATGGAGCCCGCAATACGATCGTGTACGAGCAGGAGGCCGGCTTGCGCGATCATCTGTTCAAGCTCTTTGCCACGAACCTTTCGCCTGCATCGCAGGCGTCCACGCTGCGCGAGTTGCTGTGTTGCCTTCCAAAGGTTCTAATGCCAAAGAATCTGGGCTACCAGAACCTCTTCCGCGTTCTCATCGTGCAGTTCATTGATGCCGAGGCGTTCGACGTCCGCAGCGTGAAAAAGAGCTGCATTCACATTGCTCACCCCGATGGCAAGCGCCTGATACCCTTCGACACGTTCAACATGTTTTACCGCGGAGAGCTTGAACACACTCGCCTCGCCCAGTTACGCCGCATCGAAGCCGAAGTGGTCTGAGGCGCGAGCAACGAGAGCTTCTACAACGCACGAAGAATCGCGATTACCTTCGCACCGAAAAGGAATAGGCGCTTCGCGCAAAGGCAGGAATGCCGGCGCTGGGCCGGCATGCAGTGCGAGCGAAAGCGGAAATTATCCTGCGATAGCGTTGGCGGTCTGATCGGTGCTTTCGATCAGGGGACGGAAGGCATTGATCAGATTCTCAACCTGAGCCTTCTGCAGCCGGAGGAGATCGAACTTCCGGGTGATCTCGTTAAGCTCGGTCATGGCTTGGTCGTAGGCTACGCGATAGGGGTCCATAGTTCTCCTCACTTCTGCTGTGTTACTTGGCGAAGTCTAGCATTGGTAACGAATCGAATATCGAAAGTCCCCGCAGATTAGAACCCTAAAGTAATGGAATCCAGTGGGGAATGAAGCGATCGATATCGCACGGAGAATGCGGCGGAGTATAGATCACGGGCCGAAGTGGTAGTCGTCGCACAATCGGCCCGTGACGCTAGCCACCCCCCCAGATCGTTCCGTACGAGGTCGTACAGGCTAGACGCTTTGAAACTCTAATAGGTGCGTTGTTGCCTTCATACTATCTCGACTGCGAGTTGACGGGGGAATTCGATTCGCGAGGAGAAGTGACCGAAGTGTTTCTGGCGTCGGATGAGAAATCTGCGTGTGCAGAAATCGCATAGCGAAAAGGAAGAAGTGCTGCACGAAGAGCTCGTCTGCAGATTCGGGCGCCTCGCATTTGTGGCGAGAAGAGCGGCTACCTAGACGTTGGTGGTGAGGGTTGATCCGACCGAAGAGAACACGACGTTGATGCCGGATGCCAGTGATCCCATCCCGGTAACGGAACCGAGAGCGATCATTGCGAAAACCAAGGAATACTCAACCAGATCCTGCCCGCTCTCGCGGATGGCCAGGTTGCGGAGGAAGCATACGGCTATCTGGACAAGGTTCATTTCGATGCTCCTGACGGATTTGGGCCCGTCCGGTAATTGTGTTATCGGCACCCGCAGCCGAACATCCTCTGTTTGTAATCGACTGTTAAATCAGTGGTAACCTCCTTTGGATCCACGAAAGTGTTAGATCCGGGAAAGAGTGAGTTAGTGTTCGGACATGGTCTCCATTCGAATTGCGGTCCCGGCTGACGCGCTTGCCATCGCGCACGTGCATGTGGAGAGCTGGCGGACTACCTACGCGGGCATTGTGCCGGACGACTATCTGGCCAGCCTCGACGAGACCTTACGCGTGAAGCTTTGGCTTGAGTGGCTGAACAGCGGCGCCGTAGTACTGGTTGCCGAGCGGAAGGGCGCGGTGGTTGGCTTCGTTCACGCTGGAAAGATCCGTGAGGCAATCCAGGCTGCGGATGCCGAGGTCTATTCCCTCTATTTGCTAAGAGAGTCGCAGGGACGCGGAATCGGTCACTCCCTGCTGAATGAGGTTGCAACCGTGCTTCAGCAGCAGGGTTTCCGGAGCGTGGCTTTATGGGTGCTCGAGCGAAACCGGTCCAGAGGCTTCTACGAGAGTTGCGGCGGCAGACTCGCAGCTTCCAGGGTCATCGAGATTGGGGGCGCCCATCTGATGGAGGTCGCCTATTGTTGGCCCGACCTGGCAATGCTCATCCAGCCGGAATAGCGAATTAAGACCGAACTTCTTCAGGCGCACGGAAGAACAGCGCTTTGTCGGCGGCAAAAAGGCTAAGGGCCGGAATTACTCCCAGCCCCTGCTTTTGTCCTGCTACGAATTGCTGAAGATTCTGCCGAGCTGCGGGTTACAGGGGCTGAACGTCCGAAGCCTGCCAGCCTTTTGGTCCCTTCACCACGTTGAACTGCACCGCTTGGCCTTCCTGCAGGCTCTTGAAGCCGCTGGAGGTGATCGCCGAGTAGTGCACAAATACATCTTCACCGTTCTGGCGCGAGATGAAGCCGAAGCCCTTCGCGTCATTGAACCACTTCACTGTACCTTGTTCCATTTTTTCCGTGTTTCCTGGTATTGAATTGCGCTGGATGAATCGGAGCGACCACTGGCAGAATCTTGCTGGATCGGCAATCCAGGTTTCCCTGAAATGCAATGGGCGAGTTACTGCTCACGCCCGGTTCCACTAACGCTGGCACAAGTGTACCATCGGTCGGCAAAATCCTTGTCCGTTCTTGGGATATAACGAAAGTCGCGGACGCGGAATTCCATTGAAACAGGAGGAGTTAGCGGAGCCTGTTGTGATACGGTGAAATTCGCTATGACTGAAGACCGCGTTCCCGGGCTGCTGGCCCACGTTGCCCTGGTACTGGAGAGGGAGTTTGCGGCCCTGCCCTCGTTCCAGCCGGAAAGGCAGTCAGACTCGGATGAAGGGGCGATGGCTTCAGTGCTTCAAGAGACGGCGCGGCGGCTGGGCGACAACTATCCCTATTTCCACCCCATGTATGCCGGGCAGATGCTCAAGCCACCCCACCCGGTGGCAAGGGCGGCATATGCCCTGGCGATGACCATCAACCCAAATAATCACGCGCGCGATGGAGGACGAGCCAGCTCGGCCATGGAGATCGAGGCCGTCGCAGAGATCGCAGCGATGTTCGGCTGGAGAGAGCACCTGGGCCACCTGACCTCCGGCGGGACGATGGCCAATCTTGAGGCGCTTTGGGTGGCGGGACAAACCCAGGGATCAGGGATTGGGGGTCACGGATCAGGAAGAGGCGGCCGAACCAGGATTCTTGGTTCTGAGCAGGCGCACTACACCCACCATCGGATCTCGAGCGTGTTGAAGCTGGACTACAGCTCGGTACCCGCGGATGCGCGTGGACGGATGAGGCTCGACGCCCTTGAGGATGAGCTGCGCAAAGGCGACGTCAGCACGGTTGTCGTCACGCTTGGAACCACCGCGATCGGCGCGGTAGACCCGCTGCCGGAGATTGTGGAACTACGTGATAAGTATGGTTTTCGGGTGCATGTTGATGCTGCCTACGGCGGGTATTTCAAGCTGATTGAAGACCATTTGGATGAGCCGGCACGAAGGGCCTATCAAGCCATCTGCCAGGTGGACTCAATTGTGATCGACCCGCACAAGCATGGGTTACAGCCTTACGGTTGCGGTTGCGTGCTGTTCCGGCATCCCGAGGTGGGGCGGTTTTACAAGCACGACTCGCCATATACCTATTTCACCTCGAAAGAGCTGCACCTGGGCGAGATCAGCCTTGAGTGCTCGCGAGCCGGGGCAGCTGCCGTTGCTCTCTGGGCCACCCAAAAACTGCTGCCGCTTCATCCGGAGGGCGAGTTCGCCACCGGGCTGGCAAAGGGCCGGAAGGCCGCTCTGGAACTTGATCGCCGGTTACGCGCCGATTCGCGGTTCGAAGCGCTCGCGGCTGGCGGTCCCGAGCTGGACATCGTGGTCTGGAAAGTCAAGGCTGACCCCTCCGAAAAGGCCTCAGCCATGGCGCAATCGATTTTTTCGGCCTGTGCAGAACGCAACCTGCATCTGGCACTAGTACAATTGCCGCAATTCTTGTTCGGTCCTGCTGGCGACAGCCGGGAGCTGGTGACCTGCCTTCGGTCAGTATTGATGAAGCCGGAACATGAGGCATGGCTGGAACGAATCTGGGAAGAGTTGGATGGCGCCTGCACTCAAGTGGAGAATGGCTGAACATGGCAGAGGGAAGAACACCTATCGCCGAAAGTGAAAACGTTCTCATTGCTGCCGGTGAGTGCGACATCACTGTTCTTCCCAGATTTGGCGGCAAAATCAGCTCGATGCGGATCGGACCAAACGAGCTCCTGCAACCTCCGTTGTCACAAATCGCGCCCCGTACAAACACCATGAGCTTCGATAAAGGCGATGCCAGTGGATGGGATGAATGCCTTCCATCCGTGGGCGCGTGTGCCGTTGAAACCGAGGCGGGGGTGTCCGATATTCCCGATCACGGAGACCTTTGGCGCGTGGAGTGGGAAAGACTGGGGCGAGGGAACGGCGACTCAGTCGAGAACACCCTGAATCTAGTGGGCAAGTGTTTCTCCTTGCCGTTGGAGCTCCAAAGAACAATTCATCTGAACGAGACTGAACGCGGATGGCGTCTGGATCTGAAATATCGGGTCCGTAACACCGGAGATTATCCCGTGCCATGGTCGTGGACGGCACATCCGCTTTTCGCTTGCGAAGAAGGGGATCGGATCGTGCTGCCGGAATCGATCCGCCTCTTGAAGCTGGAAGGATCGGGTGGAAATCGGCTGGGAAAGAACGGCGACTCCGTAACGTGGCCCATGGCTGACCTTGCGGACGGCACTACAGCAGATCTGAGCGTCGCTGATCGCGCCGATTCAGGCATCGGTGACAAGCTCTTCACGGGCCTCCTCAGTAAAAATGAAAATTGGTGTGCCCTGGAGCGCATATCAATTGGCCTGCGCATCCGGGTTCGCTTCGATCCCGCGGCAACACCCTATCTGGGTCTCTGGATCTGCTACGGAGGCTGGCCGGAGAGGCCCGGACCGAAGCAGGTTTGCGTAGCGATGGAGCCGTCAACTGCACCCGTGGACTCGCTTGCCGTTAGGGGGACCTGGTCTCGTGAGCTCGGAGCGGGCAAATCATTTTCGTGGCCAATGCAAGTTGAAATCGAACGAATCGAGAGACAAGCAAATGCATGATCCTGAAGTACTGCGTTCCTTGCATGTGAGCCGTTTTAAAGCTGAGCCGGAGATCTTTGCTGCTCCGGGCCGCGTGAATCTGATCGGGGAGCACACCGATTACGCCGAGGGATTTGTCATGCCTGCGGCAATCGATTTTGCGACACTGGCAGCCATCTCGCCTAGAAACGACGGCAATATCGCAATTTACTCAGAGAACTTCAAGGAAGAGCGCACGTTTGAAGCGGCTGCGTTGCCGGTGAATGCCGGCGATCATTGGAGCGATTATCCACTAGGCGTGATCGAGCTTCTCGCGGGCGAAGGCCACCGGATGACCGGATTCAGCCTGAGCCTGTTCGGAGATGTGCCGCTGGGTTCAGGTCTCTCGAGTTCGGCTGCCATTGAAGTGGCGACGGCACTGGCCGTGACTTCACTGCTGAACGTGCACTATCCAGGCCCTCAACTGGCCCGGCTCTGCCAGCGCGCAGAGAACGAGTTCGTCGGTTCAAGCTGCGGCATCATGGACCAGTTCATCTCGGCAAATGGCGAAGAAAATCATGCGTTGCTTCTGGATTGCAGAGATTTGAGTTTCCGGCTGGCGCCGATTCCTTCCAATGTCGCCCTGGTCATTGCCAACACGATGGTCAAGCACTCCGTTGCTGGCGGTGAGTACACGTCGCGACGAGCCGAGGTGGAAGAAGCAGCGAGCGTGATTGCGCAGCACAGACCGGAAGTCCGATTTCTACGCGATGCCACGGTGGATGATCTCAAGAGGTGGGGCGGGGAAATGAGCCCCAACGCGTTGAAGCGCGCACGACACGTCATCACGGAGAACACCCGGACGGTGGCTGCAGCGGAAGCGCTGATCCATCACGATCTGAAAGAACTCGGCAGATTGATGGCTGAAGCCCATGAGAGCTACAGCAGGGATTTTGAGGCTAGCTGCAGCGAAGCCGACACCATGGTCATGTTGGCAAACAAGCTACCTGGACTCATCGGCGCAAGACTCACGGGAGGCGGTTTCGGCGGCTGCACCATCAATTTGGTAGATCAGCAGGAAGCTTCCAAATTTGCCCAGGCGCTGGGCGCAAGTTACGCGGATGCAACAGGGATCACCCCGCAGATTCATATTTGCCACGCTTCGAGCGGCGCCCACAAGGTGGCCGCAAGCCTCTCGCATTGAAAGACCCACGATTTTCCCGAAGGAGCAGTACTGCATCTCATTACCATATGTGGAAAATGCGGCTCTCTGAAGTCACCCCAGAGAAGCTGTATCCGAAGAACAAAACCGATTTCCTTGCTAGAATCTTTGACAGGTTTTCAAAAGAAGTGCCCCGAACAGACAGGAGCGAACGGAGTCTCCAGGCGGGCATCTTCCTGAAAGAGTTTTCTGCGAATCGATTGTCGCAGAACCAATTGAGTTTCTGATTTCATGCCGGGGCCGGCATTTGAGCACGCAGAGAGATATAACGGATGCAACAGACTTCGAATAAACCCTTCTCCTATGAAATCACCCCTGCTTCTGGTTTAGTCGCTTACTTCTCGATGGAGATTGCGATAGACCGCAGGATCCCCACGTATTCCGGTGGTCTCGGAATGCTCGCCGGCGATACGCTTCGCTCGGCCGCGGACCTTGGAATTCCCCTCGTTGCGTTTTCACTTGCGCACCGCAAGGGATATTTCCAGCAGCACCTGAACCAGGCCGGTGATCAGACAGAAGAGGTCCAGCCCTGGAATCCAGCCGACCTTTGCACAGAAGAAGCGGCCCGAATCCGCGTCTCTGTTGAAGGTCGCGATGTGACGGTGCGCGCCTGGCGGTACGACCTCGTCGGTCGTTATGGTCATATCGTTCCCATCTACCTTCTGGACACGGACCTCGAAGGCAACGGCGGCTGGGATCGCGGGCTGACGGATCATCTTTATGGGGGCGACACAAATTACCGCCTGCAGCAGGAGATTGTTCTTGGACTTGGCGGCGTTCGCCTGGCAAATGCCATGGGTCTGAAAGTAAACGTCTATCACATGAATGAGGGTCACGCGGCACTGCTGACGCTGGCTCTGCTGGAAAGCGAAATGGGTGGCGGCCCTCTGAACTCGCCCACGGAAGCAGACATCCAGCAGGTCCGGAACAAGTGCGTGTTCACGACCCACACACCGGTTCCGGCCGGACATGACCGCTTTTCGACAGAGCAGGCGATCCGCATTCTGGGCGGCGACAGGACTTCGCGCCTGGAGAGACTCGGCGTCTTCGAGGACGGTCTGCTCAATATGACCATGCTGGCCCTGCGCTTCTCCCGCTATGCGAATGGCGTAGCCATGCAGCATGGAAAGGTATCGCGGGACATGTTCCCCCAGTATCAGATCGATGCGATCACCAATGGGGTGCATGCGCCGACCTGGATTTCGGAGCCGGTGCAGCAGACGCTGGACAGGCATATTCCCGCGTGGCGGCGCGACAATCTTTACCTGCGAAATGCGATCGATCTGCCGGAGCAGGAGATTCTGGCAGCACATCACAGGGCTAAGGAAGCTCTCCTCACTGAAGTCGCATCGCGCACCGGGCTGGTTCTCAATCCGAATGTGTTGACCCTCGGATTTGCGCGACGCGCAGCGACCTACAAGCGAGCAAGCCTCATGTTCACCGATCCTGAGCGGTTGCTGAAAATTGCAGCCCAGGCAGGCGGACTGCAAATTTTGTACGCGGGCAAGGCACACCCGGCCGATGAGCCGGGCAAGGCGCTCATCCACAACGTGATCGAGACCGCCGGCAAGCTCTCGAATGACATGCTTCGAATCGTCTACCTCGAGAACTATGCATGGGACCTCGGCGCTCTGCTGACTGCAGGTGTCGACGTGTGGGTGAATACGCCGAGGCGTCCGTATGAGGCCTCTGGAACAAGCGGCATGAAAGCGGCATTGAACGGCGTGCCGAGCCTGTCGATCCTGGACGGATGGTGGATCGAAGGCTGCATCGAAGGCGCAACGGGATGGGCAATCGAGGACGGTGCCGATGATGCGGAAGAAGCTGTGAACCTGTACGCAAAGCTCGAGAATGCCGTGGTGCCCCTGTATCGCAATGAGCCCGAGAAATGGGCAAGGCTGATGCGCAGCACCCTGGCGTACAATGGGTCTTACTTCAACACAAATCGCATGGTGAAGCAGTACACGCGCAATGCCTATTACCCGGTGCGTCTTCTAGAACCGACAAAAGCGGGTGTCGAAGAACCGGTCTACGTCAGAGCCTGAGAATCAAAGTCGACAAATCAAAGGGCGGATCCCACAAAGGATCCGCCCCCCTCTTTTTGTGGATCGGCCACATCACGTCGAGACCAAAAGAAGAGGCCGAGCTTGTTAGCTCGGCCCAATGTTCTGAACGGATCTGACGGCTACGCCACGGCAAGGCCGAGAGCGCGATTGATGCGAAGCTGGAGGGGATCGAGGCCCTGTTCGGCCGGAGCAAACGCCGGCGGAGCAGCGGGTTCTGCAAATTTCTCGGCACGAACAACCGGTTCCACGGTCTGCTGAGGAGCAAAGTACTGCTCAGCGTATGCGGGCTCAACGTAGGTCGGCTCAGGCTCGTGACGTACCGGCTCAGCAGCGTAGCTTTCCTGGTTGAAATTTGAGGCGGACTGAAGGAAGGGCTCAAGCGCACTCACCACCCCCTCAAGCTTCTCCTTACGACGCTGGAGGTCGTGGTACTCGGAGTAGATGTACTCCAGTTGTTGGTTCGCGCCTTCGAATGCGGCAAGGTAGTTCGCTCGGTAGCCCTGGTTGCCCATCGGATCTCCTTCAGCAGTCTTCGCTGGAATCCGCTTCTATCTGATCCGCTAATTCATGAGCGACGGGGCGTGGGGATTGGCGGATGTGATGTAGCAGAATCGGAGCTGCTATGCACGAAACATTAGCCCGAAGTCACCATATGAGACATTACCCAAAGGAGGTATTCGCGCGGACTTTCGTGATAATAACTCAATATAAGTATATAAAAATAAACAACATAGTATTCCGAACAAAGGTAACCATAACCCCTAGGGCAATCCCCGAGTACCCAATTTAGTCGCCGCTCTGCTCTTCCAGTTCGGAGCCGATACGGTGAAGCTTCATTACCCGCCACTGCAGCCTATCGAAGAAGAGATAGACCACCGGCGTAGTGAAGAGCGTCAACATCTGCGATACCAGCAATCCGCCGACGATGGTGATGCCGAGTGGCTGGCGCAATTCGGACCCTACGCCCATTCCAATGGCGAGGGGCATTCCGCCGAACATCGCCGCCAAGGTCGTCATCATAATGGGCCGGAAGCGCAGAAGGCACGCCTGGTAGATGGCTTCAACCGGAGGCAAGCCATCGTCGCGCTCGGCCTGAAGGGCGAAGTCGATCATCATGATGGCATTCTTCTTGACGATCCCGATGAGGAGGAGGATGCCAATCAGAGCCATGATGCTGAGGTCGGTACCAGTGATCAGCAACGCCAGGATCGCGCCAACGCCCGCCGGCGGGAGCGTCGAAAGAATAGTCAGCGGGTGGATCAGGCTCTCATAGAGAATGCCGAGGACTATGTAGACCGCGACCAGGGCAGCGAGAATCAGGTACGGCTCGTTCTTGAGCGATTCCTGGAATGCCTGTGCGGTTCCCTGGAAGGTCGCGTGAACCGTGGAAGGCATTCCCATGTCGGCCTGAGCCTTCTGCAGCGCGGTGACCGCATCGCCGAGCGCAACATTCGGAGCCAGGTTGAAGGTGAGCGTCACCGCAGGGTATTGCCCTTGGTGGTTGACGGTAAGCGATGTCCTCTTCTCATCCCAGTGAGCAATCGCCGAAAGCGGAACCATCGCCCCCGTAGTGGCAGTCGCAGTAGCTGCAGGCGCGGCAGAGACGGCCGAAGTGCTCTCGACGGCGAACGGCAACGACGTCACGCCGGACGCTATGCCGGTGAGCGTGCCTGACCCGATGGCTGCGGCCGTCGTTGATTCGTTGTTCGACGCGGCGATGGCAGCCAGGTTGGATACGACCGGATTGGTGCTGCCAGACGTAGTGGGCGTACTGCTACTTATGGAGGAGCTGGAGTTCGTGCCACTGGTATTGCTGTTCGAACTCACCAGCTGTCCGCCCGATGTGGGGAAAACGGCGGACACACCCGCAGGAGCGGATGTCGTAGTAGCAGCAGATGAGGTTCCCGATGTTGCCGCAGCAGCTGGGGTGGTGACTGCCGTTGATCCCAGCAGAGGCACCGATGCTGATGCGCCAGTGGAACCAGCTTTGATGTAGACGTTATCCAGAGCGTCGGGGCTGAGCTGGAATTCCGGCGCTACCTCCATCACGACGAAGTACTGGTTGAGGCCGGTGTACATAGTGGAGACCTGGCGCTGACCGAATGCGTCGTATAGCACCGCATCGATGGCCGACGTTGTGATCCCCATTCGTGCGGCGGTATCGCGATCGATGACCAGTGTCTCGGATAGCCCGTGATTCTGCTCGTCTGTAGAGACGTCGCGCAGTTCAGGCATGGTTCGCGCCTTCGCCTCGAGTTGCGGCGCCCACGTGTTCAGTTCATCCACATCCGGATCGGACAAGGTGTATTGGTATTGCGCTGCGCTTCCACGGCCACCCACCTGGATGTCCTGTTGGGCTTGTAGGAAGGTACGCGCACCGGGAACGCTGAGGAGCTTTCCGCGGAGCCGAGCAACTACCTCATCAGCAGAGAGGTGGCCGGGGCTGATATGCAGCTTTTGCCGGAGATGCCCGAACCAATCATCGGGGTAGGGCCGGTAGGGGCGCTTATCAGGATCTTTGAGCGAAACGAACATGAAGCCCGTGTTGTTGCTGCCACGACCGCCACCGGCAAAAGCGGTGACTGTGGCGATGGCAGGATCGTTCAATACCATCTGTGCGAGCTTTTGCTGCTTGTCCCGCATAGCCGGGAAGCTGATGTCTTGCTCTCCGATGGTCTGGCCGCCCATTCTGCCGGTGTCCTGTTGGGGGAAGAAGCCTTTGGGAACAATCATGAATAGAAAGACATTGGCGACGGCGCACAAGACAGCAACGCCGAGAGTGATCCACTGGTGGCGCAGTACCCAGCGCAAAGCTATGTCGTATTCGTGCTGAACCCAGTCGAAGGCTCGTTCAAAGAAGCGATATAAGCGCCCGTGCCGGACCGCTCCACGCTCTTTAAGGAACCGAGCACAGAGCATGGGGGTCGTTGTGAGCGAGACCAGCATCGATACGGCGATGGCCACACTCAAGGTGACGGCGAACTCACGGAAGAGCTTGCCGATAATTCCACCCATGAGCAGGATAGGAAGAAAGACCGCGACGAGCGAGGTGCTCATGGAGAGGACCGTAAACCCAATCTCCTTAGAACCTCGCATCGCTGCTTCGTAGGGCTTCATGCCCTTTTCGAGATAACGTGTGATGTTCTCGATAACGACGATGGCATCATCGACCACGAATCCGGTGGATATGGTGAGGGCCATCAGCGAGAGATTGTCGATGGTGTAGCCCATCAGGTACATCACGCCGAAGGTGCCGACCAGCGAAAGCGGCACTGCAATGGACGGAATGATGGTGGCCCATATCTCGCGCAGAAACATGAAGACGACAAGCACGACGAGCAGAACACTGATGAGGAGCGAGATCTCGACGTCGCGGACGCTGGCGCGGATGGTAGTGGTGCGGTCTACCGCCACGTTCATCGTGATGGTCGGTGGGATTTCAGCTTGAAGCCGCGGCATCTCCTTCAGCACGGCATCGACGGTGTCGATGACGTTGGCGCCGGGGATTTTGAAGATGATGAGGAGGATGGCGTCTTTGAGAGTGCCGCTGTGGCCGGGCTGATTGTTACCGGCGAAGCCAGCGGTGTGGATGTCTGATACGGAATCAACTACGTCGCCGAGATCTCCGAGACGAACCGTTGCTCCGGTCTGTTTGTTGTAGCCGACAATGATGGGCTTGTATTCAGATGCTTTGAAAATCTGATCGGTGTCGTCGATCTGCCAGCGGTGCTGCGCGTCGTTGAAGCTGCCCTTAGGGCGGTTCGCGTTGGCGTTGGTAAGTGCAGTACGCACGGCTTCGAGGCCTATGCCGTTGTTGGCGAGCTGCATGGGGTTGAGCTCAACGCGGACGGCTGGCTGCGCGCTGCCACCTACAAAGACTTGCCCGACACCTGTGATCTGCGCAATCTTCTGCGCGAGGATCGAGTCGGCCATGTCGTAGATCTGCGGCTTGGGAACGATGTCGGAGGTGAGAGTGAGAATGAGGATCGGCGCATCGGCCGGGTTGGCTTTGCGGTAGCTGGGGTTCTGCGGCATGTACGCAGGTAACTGGCTGCGGGCCGCATTGATGGCGGCTTGCACATCGCGGGAGGCGGCGTCGATGTCGCGATTGAGATCAAACTGAAGCGTAACGTTGGCCGAGCCGAGCGAACTGGTGGACGTCATCTGGTTGACGCCGGCAATCCGGCCAAACTGGCGTTCGAGCGGGGTTGCAACCGCGGATGCGACCGTCTCAGGGCTGGCGCCGGGAAGACCGGCCCCTACACCGATGACCGGAAAATCCACATCGGGAAGTGACGCAACAGGCAGCACCGAATACGCCACCGACCCCGCGAGCAAAAGGGCAATGCTCAGCAGTGAAGTAGCTACCGGTCGCTGAATGAATGGTGCTGATAGATGCATTGTCGCCTTGCCTCAGTCAGCCGTAGCCATCTGTCGTTCGGGGGTATTCAGATCGCGAGGCTGCATACGCTTCGCCAGCCTGTCGAAGTAGAGGTAAACCACAGGGGTGGTGAACAACGTGAGCAATTGCGAGAAGATCAGGCCGCCGACGATGCTGACGCCAAGAGGCATGCGGAGCTCTGCACCCGTGCCGCCTCCGAGGGCAAGCGGCAATCCGCCGAGCAGTGCCGCCATGGTGGTCATGATGATGGGGCGGAAGCGCAGCAGGCAGGCTTGGAATATCGCCTCTTCCGACGATTTACCCTCTTCGCGTTCGGCCTGCAATGCAAAGTCGATCATCATGATGGCGTTTTTCTGCACAATACCGATGAGCAGGATGATGCCGATCAGCGCAATAACACTAAACTCAACGCGGAAGAGCATGAGCGCGAGCAATGCGCCGACGCCGGCTGACGGCAACGTGGAGATGATCGTGATGGGATGGATGTAGCTTTCGTACAGAACCCCCAGCACAATGTAGACCGTG
>Ga0157374_10001021_pt1 | contig 24297 bp, 14 predicted proteins | sample M25metaG_FD_115308 | JGI IMG/M metagenome (GOLD analysis project Ga0157374, IMG submission 115308) | Miscanthus rhizosphere microbial communities from Kellogg Biological Station, Michigan, USA - M2-5 metaG | ecosystem: Host-associated > Plants > Roots > Rhizosphere > Soil | place: USA: Michigan... | reverse complement strand
TTTGAGCGCAGTGACGAGGGAGTTGGCGCGGTCGTCGGCCTCGGCCTGGGTGTTGCCGCCGAACTCGGCTAGCAAGAAGCCGCGGCCCTCAGGAAGAAGAGGTATGTCGTGGAGGGCCTTCTGTTTGATCCGGAGAGAGTCGAGGAGCAGACCGTCTACGCCTTCGAGGCCGATGGGTTTGTGAGTGAGAAGGAGCGGCACGTGGTCGGCGGCGATGAAGATGTCTTTGAAGCCGATGCCGACCAGGGTGCGGAACTGTGGGGATTCGACGAGGTTGAGCGTAGCCCCGAGGATGACCATGCAGGTGCCTTCGCTGCCGACCAGCGCGCGTGCCACGTTGAATTTGTTTTCGGGGAGCAGCTCGTCGAGGTTGTAGCCAGAGACTCTACGCGGGATGTCAGGGAACTTTTCGCGGACGAGCGAGGCGTAGTGATCGCGAATATCTTTGAGGCCGGCGTAGACCTCGCCCTCGCGACCGCCAGCGGCAATCTTTGCAGCAAGCTCTTCGTCGCTAGTGACGCCCACGGTCATGCGCGTGCCGTCGTAGAGGAGGACGTCGAGCGAGTGGATGTTATCGACGGTCTTACCGCCCATGAGCGCGTGGATACCGCAGGAGTTATTGCCGATCATGCCGCCGATGGTGCAGCGGGAGTGGGTGGCGGGGTCAGGCGCGTAGGTAAGGGCGAACTTCTCCGCAGCCTCGCGGACACGATCGAGCACGATGCCGGGCTGGACCTTGACGGTACGGGTCACCGGATCAACAGGACCCATCTTGTTCATGTACTTCGAGAAGTCGAGGATGACGGCGAAGTTAGTTCCCTGCCCGGCGAGCGAGGTTCCTCCGCCGCGCGAAAGGATGGGCGCGTCGAACTGGCGGCAGACGGCCACAGTGGCGATGACGTCATCCTCATCGAGAGGGAGGACGAGGCCGATGGGAATGTGCCGGTAGTTGGAGGCGTCCGTGGCGTAGAGTGCGCGGGAGCCGGCGTCGAAGCGCACCTCGCCGCGGACCTTCTGGCGAAGAGCCTGCTCGAGTTCGGCGACGGCGGGAAAGGTCTCGTGAGCGCGGGCGTGCGAACTGGGAAGAATGGTAAAGGGCGCAGCGGTAGGAGTCGTTGTGGTCGACATGTTGGTGTGCGACCTATTTTAGTTTCTTCAGCCCTCTACCGTCAGGAAGATCTCAGCGCGGAAATTCCGGGCGGAGCGGGCAGAATACAGAGGTCTTTGACTCCGTACCTGGTCCGCTTCGCCTCGGAATAGTCCCTGGAGGATAGGGACACTCGTTATTTCGCGTTCGCTGTCATCTTGAAGATAGCCTGTGCGTTGGAGCTGTCAAAACTCAGGTCCAATGCGCGTTTGCCGTCCTTTTCGGGCATGTGCAGGCGGGTGATGAACTCGTAAAAGGAGCCGGGAACCTCTTTCTCGATGGTGCTGCCGTCCCTGCAACGAAAGTTGCGCTTGACGCGGGCAGCGGTAAAGGCAGTCTGGCGGACGCGGCCGGACTGGGACTTTTCGACTACGTCTTTGATGGGCTGGTTGAGTGCCTTCATCTCCACGGTGAGCTGGTCGACGTCGGGGACGCGATCGGTGGCGTGGTTGAAGGCGTTGCCCTCGGTGGAGATCCAGGCCATCTCGGGGGACGCGGCGAGGAGAATGTCGTAGTCGGCGAGGGCGGGCTCGGGGTGCTGGCGGTCGAAGACGCTGACGAGGACGGGGAGGAGCCAGGTGGATTCTTCGAGTGAGAGTGAGCCTTCGGCCTCGAGCTTCTTGAGGAGTGCAGCAGCTTCGGGGGTGACGGGATCTTTCGATGAGACTGTGACGCGTTTGACGGCGTCCTGGAACTGCGGGGAGAAGCGCTCGGGATGCAGCTCACTGATGAAGAATTGGGCGATGTCTTCAGGGTAGTCAGCCTGTGCGTGAGAGCGGCCGGTCATGCGGAGACGCTCAAGCGGATAGACGCCGTTGAGCGCGTACCCCAGTGGCCGAAGGACGCGAGTGATGGCCTCCTGCCCTGCGGGAAGCGCACCCATGCCATTGAGCGCGACGGTACGTACGGCGCCATGGTCATGCAGAACGGTGCGGCCCTGCTCCAGGCAGCGGTCAACGTAGAGAGCCGCGGCGGGGACGCGCTGGAGTAGGTCCTCGAAGAGGAGCATGTTGAGAGCCTGAGCAAGAACGGCACGCGAAACGCGGGGGCCTGCATCGGAGGCGATCTGGGGATGAACGACAAGGACACGGAAGAGACGGCTGGTGCGATCATGGCCGGTGATGGATTCAAGAAGTTGCCAAAGGACGCCGTTTTGCGAGCTCATTTTTTCTGACTCCTTCGCGCCGCATCGTGGGGGGCGCGACCATCCATGATCGTCAAGGAACGCGATTCTGTAAATGGTAATTCGCTTGGAGGCGCGGAATCAGCAACCTGCAGCAAAAGTCAGGCGGAATTGTATTGGCTGGTATCGAGACGAGTGACCTGCCGAAGGCCGCGGAGGGAGTTGCCGAGGTAGACGGCTTCGGCCGTGGCGAGATCGGCGAGGGTAACGGTGCGTTCCTGGGCTGTGGGATCAGTCGAGAGAATGTGACGGCGAAGAACGCCCGGCAGCGCTCCCGCGGAGAGCGGAGGCGTGAGAAGCTGGCCGCGTATTCGCACGAAGAGAGTGCTGATAGCTCCCTCGGTTAGCTCGCCGCGCTCGTTGAGGAACAGCACTTCGTCAAAGCCCTGAGCTCGGACCCGGGCGAGCTCGCTGTTATAGAGATCGCGCTGCGTGGTCTTGTGGTAAAGGAAGAGGTCGGCGGAGCTGGTGCGGCAGGACGAGACGCACACGGAGAGCGTTGGCGGGTCGTTGGGAAGCACGGTGTGCGTGAGGGTGATGTCACCGGCGGGATCGAGAAGGAGGCGGATGCTGTAGCGCTCGCGGGGGAGTGACGCGGCGAGCGTGGCGATACGGGCTTCGATGCCGGCGCGGTCGAAGGCAAAGTCGAAGTACTGTGCGGAGGCGGCGAGGCGGTCGAGATGCAGCGGAAGCAGTGGCAAAGCGTCGCCGTCGAAGAGCATGGTTTCGATGAGCTGGAAGTCGACATGCGAGCGTGTGAGGAAGGAGGCCTTGAGCTGGCACTCGTGGTACTCGGATGCTGGGTCCGAGTCGGCGACGATTCCGCCGCCTACTCCCATGTGCGCTGTGCCGTTACGCAGGACGAGTGTGCGGATGGCGACGTTGAAGGTTGCATCACCTGAAGGATCGATGTGGCCGATGGCTCCCGTGTAGACGCCGCGCGGGTGGCGCTCAAGCTCGCGGATGATCTGCATGGTGCGCAGCTTGGGGGCTCCGGTGATAGAGCCGGAAGGGAAGATGGCGCGAAATATCTCGTAGAAGGTGAGATTGGTGCGGAGTTCTCCGGAGACGGTGGAGGTCATCTGCAGGAGTGTGCGGTAACGCTCCACGGAGAAGAGGCCTTCGACCTGAACGGAGCCGCTGCGACAGATGCGGCCGAGATCGTTCCGGAGGAGATCGACGATCATGACATGCTCGCTGCGGTTCTTTTCGTCGGCCTGTAGACGGGCGGCCTGCGCATCATCTTGGGCAAGGTCGAGGCCGCGGGGCATGGTTCCCTTCATTGGGCGTGTGGTGATGCGCCGTTGATCGATGCGGAAGAAGAGTTCAGGAGAGAGCGAGAGGATGTGCTGCTCACCGATGTGGAGCAGGGCGCTGTAAGCTACAGGCTGCGCGGCGGAGAGTGCGGAAAACGACGCCCCCGCCGAGTGTGGCGCGGCGACGGTGACCGAGTCGGTGAAGTTGACCTGGTAGGTGTCGCCGGCTTCGATATAGCGTTTGATGCGCTCAATCTTTTCGGTGTATTCGGATTGGGAGATATCGAGCGTGACGTCCGTAGTAAAGCTTATGGGTGTTGGTTCGGTGCCTATCTGCGATGGCACAGCGCCGAGGAAGCTACCGGCGGCGTGATCGAAGATGAAAGGCTTCGCGTAGGCTCCGAACCAGGCTAGCGGGCTATCTGCCTGTGAGTTGTTAACGGGCCGAAAGCGGCTGGGCTCGAAATGGTAGCCACACTCGTAGTTGAGATATCCGGCCAGATGAAGGCCAGCTGCATGGGCTTCTTCAAGCTTGTGGAAGAGTGCAGGCAGTTCATCGAGTGCCTGCGCTGAGATGATCGCGGCGGGATTGAGAAAGATGTAGCTGAGGCAGTTCTGCTCGTCGAAGCGCGAGGTCTCGAGCAGCACGGCATTCGGTGAGGTTGCCGCGAGCGTGCGGAAGTGTAGCGGGAGTGAGGTCCAGCGAGGCACGTGTCTAAAGAGATTGTTTCATGGCCATGCCTGCGCTGATCTTCGAGGCGCTCGTGAGCGAAACGCAGATCCTTAGGCTCCGCTGCGCTCCGTTCAGGATGCGTATTTATACCGTCTCGGGCGACGATGCGCTAAGCGTTACTGTGACTGCCTGCGATCCGAGCCGCGGATGCATTGCGGTGAGGTGTACCGTGCCTGCGAGTTCGCGCGCACGAAGCCAGACAGCGCCGGTACCACCGATGAGCGCGAATGGGTTGTCGCCGATGAGTTCTGCGGGCCCTTCGAGCTTGAAGACGACGGGGTCGTTCGCGTAGGGACGGATGTTGCCGAACTCGTCTGTAACACGCAGGACGACACGAGTAGTGTCGGCTCCATCGGCGACGAGTTTCGTGTCGTCCGCTGCAATGGTGAACTTGCGATCGGCTCCACTGCCGGAGAGGGTGCGCGAGATCACCTGCTTTCCATTGATGTAGCCATCGATGCGGAGGTCGCCCCATGGGCGATGCCCCGGGATCTTGTCACGGTCCAGAATGAAGGGTCCGTACTTGAGATGAGCGAACTCCTCGCGGTCGGGATCGAGTTCCACGTATGGCTGCCATTGAGCATTCGGATCGCTCTTCGGGCGTAAAAAGAGCTTGAGGTGATCGCAGTTGGAGCAGATGACGGCGCGGCGCAAATGATCGGACTCGTCGGAGTTGGCCCAGTGGAAGGCAGGCTCGAGCACGATCTCTTCGGCGGGGTCGCACTGCGATTTGTAGAAGGCCGCCGCAGGTTTGGGCTCGCGGAAGATGTCGGTGACCCCGTGGTAGCAGATGCGGTCGCCCGCGCCAAAGTTGGAGTGAGTGTTGTAGTCGAAGGCGCACCAGCCGATGCCGCCTGCGTACTGCGGATCGGAGGCAAGCTGGTTGTGGATGCGCACGTGGCGAAGTGTGTGCTCACGCTGCCGCTCATCGTCGTCGGTTGTCTTGGTGGGGAAGGTGTGACCCACAAATTCGGTGTTGAGGTAAAGCGGGTGGTTGGGCTTGCGCAGCGGGAAACCGAAGTCGTTAATGGTGAAGACATCTTCGAGCAGCTCTGACTTTTCGAAGTTGCGGATACCTCCGGTCTGGCGCGTGGGGTCGAGCAGGTGCGCGAGTTTGTTGGTGCGGACGTAGAAGTCGTGGTCGTCGCGCGACTCATTGATGCGCACGCCCCAGAGGATGACGGATGGGTGGTTCCAGTCGCGGCGAATCATGCGGCCGACGTTGTCGATGGAGATCTGCTTCCACGACTCGTCGCCTATGTGCTGCCAGCCAGGTATCTCTTCGAGGACAAGGAGACCGATCTCGTCGCACCGGTCGAGAAAGTGCCGCGACTGCGGATAGTGCGAGGTGCGGACGATGTTGCAGTGGAGATTCTTGCGCAGGATGTCGGCGTCCTTGCGTTGCGAGCGAGCAGGCATAGCCTGCCCGACGAAGGGGAAAGTCTGGTGGCGATCGAGGCCGCGCAGCTTGATGACCTTGCCGTTGAGCGAGAAGCCCTGCGGTGTAAAGACGGCCTCGCGAAAGCCAATGCGACGCGTGTCGGAATCGATGAGCTTGCCACCGGAGAGCAGCCGCACGTGTACGGTGTACAGCTTCGGAGTATCCAGGCTCCAGAGCTGGATTTCTTTGAGTGATGAAAGTGTGACGGTATGACGCGCGGGGTCGTTCACAGTCTGCGTGCTGGCGTGGACCGGCGCGGAGGTCTCGGGGTCAGCCGCAGTGTTAGGATCGGCCGCACTGGCGTGGGAGATCTTGTCTGAAGACTTCGCGATGGTCTTGTCGCCGTCACGCAACTCGACCTCGAGAGTGAGATCCGAAGCATTGGCGCCCGCGAGGAAGCAGTCGACCTCGAGCGCTGGTGAGGTGAGGACGTCTTTGGTGCGCGCGAAGATATTATCGAGGTAAGTCTGAGGGGCGATGCGGAGCGAGACCTCGCGGTAGAGGCCACCGAACGTGAGGTAGTCGATCTCGTTGCCGAAGGGCGGGATGTCGGCGCGCTCGGTCGAGTCGACGTAGACAGTCAGAATGTTCTCGCCTACGGCTTTGAGGTGCGGCGTCAGGTCGAAGGAGAACGGGGTGTAGCCGCCTTTGTACTCGCCTAGCGAGGTTCCGTTAATCCAGACTGTCGTAGCGGTCATGGAGCCCTCAAAGTCGAGAAAGACACGCTTGCCCTTGGCCGCGGAGGGCGTGCGGAAGTGGCGGCGATAGGTGGAGACGAACTCGTAGTCCTTGTCGTCGAAGCTGTGCCACGGGAGCTTCTTGTTGGTGTGCGGAATAACGACGCGCTCAAAGGATGCGTCGTTGAAGGCGGCCTCGTGTGCGCCCGCGACCTTGCTGGGATGAAAGCGCCAGCTGCGATTGAGCGGAAGGACGACGCGGCCCGCTGCGGGTTCGTCAGCAAATGCGGCTGCAGGAAGAGTGGTGGCGGCAAGAAACGTTCCAGTGGTCTTGAGAAAGTCGCGGCGGTCCATCGTTTGAATTTTCATTTTTGAAGGTAGAAACATCGTATGCAGGTTGACAGGATTTGTCACAGACGTTCGCATTGAATTGCCCTTTACGCTACTGGCGAACGAATCGACAGAGATCGGCTGATCCGGTGGGCAAAGCTATGTGACTGATTTGTCAAGGTCGATTTCGTTATGATGAAGACAGAGAAAGCCTCAATCGAAGGCTGGTTTGCGGGTAGTGTCACTCGCTTTCTCCTCGTGTCTGTAGGCCCTTGCGATTTGGATACATCGTTTGCGATCTACGTTAGGAGATCCTGATGCTGCCCCGAATGCTTCTCCCAAGCCGGCTTCTTCTGCTCGTTTTCATCGTTGCGACTGTGTCATTTCGTTCGTCGCGCGCGCAGGCCCCGACTGTACCGTCAGCCAGCAATGACAAGAATCCGGTCCTCTTCGGCACTGACATAGATGTGGATGGGGCAGCCCCTTCGAAGGGATCTGAGTTGGGGTTGGTGAAAGCCGAAGAAAAGCCCTCTAAGAGTTCCGATAAGAAAAAGAGGGAGGGAGAGTTCGCCGCGGCTCCGATTCCTATTGTGAACCCTACGATAGGCAACGGAGCCGGTGGTGGCGTGCTATATGCCAGGAAGATTGGCGGGTCCGAGGATACCTCTCCCGCATCGGCGTTTGGTGGCGGAGGACTTGGAACGGGGAATGGAAGCTGGGCGCTCGGAGCAGGCGCACGAATGTACCTGAAAAATGACCGTTACCGAATCTCGGTGGCGGTCGGTGGGGGCAAGTTTAACTACAACTACTTCGGAGAGGGAAACACCGCCGGCAATGCAGCCAAGAGCATTCCCCTGTCACAGCGCTCGAAGGGCTTCTTGATCGAACCGAAGATGCGGATCTTCCGGGATTGGTACCTCGGACCGCGATACCACATCATCTCGAACGACGTAACGTTGAACGATCCGAATCTCAACCCAACCCAGTTGCCCGTTCCTCTGCCTGGCGACCTGCAATTACGGACGGCCGCACTGGGAATCCGTGTGCAACGCGACACAAGCGACAGCCCTTATTACCAGCACACCGGTTCCGTCTTCGATACGCTGGTGGACTTCTTTGGTGCAGGCGTGGGAGGCCAGCGCAACTATCAGAACGTGACGATCTCATACAGCAAATACCTCTCTTTCGGGCCGAAGAATGTCCTGGCCATTCGAGGCTCAATGTGCATGGTGACGAACCAGGCCCCCTTCTACGACGTGTGCATGCTTGGGATAGCCAAGGACCTGCGCGGCTACCAGATTGGGCAGTACCGCGACGATCGCATGCTGGTGGGCCAAACCGAGTTCAGACGCGAACTGTTCTGGAGAGTCGGCGCTGTAGCCTTTGCAGGTGCAGGTGCGGTGGCGCATGACTGGGGCGATTTCAGTAATAGCGAACCACAACCGGGTGGAGGTGTAGGCCTGCGCCTTCTGCTGGCAAAGAAAAATCACATTAACCTGCGGATCGACTACGCCTGGGGACATGATTCGACAGCGACCTATGTCGGTATCGGCGAGGCGTTCTGAGCTTTTCTGAAGGAATGACTTGGGATTCGCCACAGAGGAAGATATCCGACGGCTAGTAAAAACTGCATGTGGACAGACAGGGTTTGTAGCCTGCGTTGGGGCCCAGGCGCGCTGCGGCTCGTGGCGGGGATTGTCCTGTTCGGCTTCATGGCGATTCCCTATGAGGCGAACGCAATACAGAGGCGAAGCGGCACAAGCCTGCTCCGCTGCCTGAAGAGATCGCCTCGTCACGATTTGTTTTGAAGGTTAATGGACAGGAAATCGCTGTTGCGCATGCAGCCGCGAACTACTACTTCGCTAACTTCGATGTGTGTGGGCCAGTGACCGTGACGATAACGGCTCCTACGAACGACTATTGGTCGGCTGGCGTGGAGATAAAGCCATGGCGGCTGGGAATTCGACCAAAGCTAAAGGGAAGAACGATCTCATTTCGCCTGGATAGGCCGGCTAAGATCTCGATCACGCGAGTGTTATGGCAGGGACCGGGCGTTCCGCAAGGTCTCATTCCAGCGGCAGCGCTGTCGCACACCGTACAGGATGAAAATAGCGACGCGACCGTCCAGTAGATGCTACGGGGGTGCGCGGAGGAGTTTTAGTGTGCCGGACAGATCTCCTCACCAATGTCAGACTTCGCGAATGGCGCCATCACGGACGCGACTGACTGGAGCTTGCCGTTTTTCGCGACACACTGAACGCGAGTCAGATCGTTGATATTGGTGAGCGGATCGCCGGCGACAATGATGAGATCGGCAAGGTGGCCCGGCGCAAGTGTGCCGAGATCGTTACTGAGTCCATAGGCCTTCGCAGGCAGGCTCGTCGCGGTCTCAAGAGCCTGCCACGGTGCGAGGTTGCCGTACTTCACCTGTGCGCGGAGGTTGATGTGAAGGCTTGTCGCGGGGAGATCGAGCGGTGAATCGGTTCCGGCAAGGATGAGTCCGCCGTCTTTATACGTATTGGCAACGACGGACTCCTCGTCCTTGAGATGCTCGACTGCTGGAACGATGTCGTTGTGGGTAACGCCATCGACCGCGGTGCGAAGACGCTTGTTCTCCCACGGTGGCGCCACCTGCTGACGCGGATCAGTGGCCATGCCAGGATCGTCAGCGTAAGGGGCCTGCGAGAACGTAGTGCTGATGGTCCACATACCTGAATCGACCAACAGTTTCTGCACATCGCCGTAGGAATGACCTGTGAGGGAGCGCGAATAAGCCCAGCCAGTCCGCGCCGTGGCAGAGAGGTGGCTCATGCCGTCCTCGCCCAGCGCTACCGCAGGAAGCAGATAGTGCGATGCAGTCTCGACACCCATTTGCGTATGCGCGTAGTCGATTCCCTGCTTCGCCCACCCATACGGAAGCCGAACGTAGAGCTTCACAAAATCGAAGTCAAGCGCCTTGAGCCGGTCGAACTCCCGATGAAGTTGTTCTTCCGACGTTGTCGCGATCATCATGGGGTAGTAGACACGCTCGCCGTCGACAGCTTCACCAGTGTTGAAGACGCGGGGGCCAGTTGCTACTCCAGCGATATAGGACTCTTTATGCTCGACGGCGCGGTATGCGTTGTCGGCGATGCCGCGCAGCTCCGTGATGCCGTACGCGAGCCAGAGGCGCCCCATGCGATCGCCATAGTAAATGCCGTTGTCGGAGTCGGCATGGACATGATTTTCAAACAGACCTGGAAGCACGGTCGAGTCGGGAGCCTCGACCGTGCGGGTGACTCCAGCCGGCGGGTTGGCTGAGTGAGGAGCCACACTTGTGATGCGGTTGTCAGTGATCAGAATATCGACGTCCTTCTGGACAACGGCTCCACTTCCCTTCCAGTAGCGGGCGGCGTGTATCAGGAGCTTCTGCTGTGGCTTCGCCTGCGTGTATGTGAGGTCGACCGGCACAGGCGTGATCTTGCCGGTAGCGCGATCGATCATCCTCAGCTTGCCGTTGGAGAGATAGAGAAGGTGCGCCGAGTCGCCAGACCACGACGGCGCATCGGTCGTCTCGTCGTTGAGCTTGACGGCAGCACCAGAGGGGCGACCGTCGGCATCCACTGGCATGATGTAGAGAAGATCCTCCATCACGAAGGCGATCTCCTTGCCATTCGGAGCATATACGGGTCCATCCTCAGTGCGCGTAGTGACCGATTTATACGGCGCGGGTGGATAGAACTTGGTAGCCTTCGTAGCGAGATCGACCATGAGAATGTCGCTGGTGCCCTCGCGGAAGCGCTTGGTGTACGGGTTAATCGTGGCAATGGCGACGGTCTTGCCGCCGGGCGCGAACGCTGCGCGACCGGGAAAGAAGGTGAAGGGTGCAAGCGGCGAAATCTTGCCTGTCGCAACATCGGCAAGCAACGTGGCCCCGGTCTGATCCTGAAATGCGATGATCATGCCATCCGGCGACCAGGCTGGCATGATCTGCGCACTCTCACTGGGGGCGATGCGTTTGTCGGATGCAGTGTCCGTGCTTGACATCTCGTGGACGTAAATATTCTCAATGCCATCACGATCGGAGATGTAAGCGAGGTACTTGCCGTCTGCGGAAAATATAGGGCCCTGCTTGTAAAATGCGTCGTGGGTAAGCGCGAAGGGCTTCTGCCCGATGGTCATCAGGTAAATCTGATTGAGCGCGACAAAGGCGATCTGCTTGCCGTCGGGGGAGAGCGTGGGTGCGTAGATGCCTTTGACCGCATGCTCGGTGGTCTCATCGAAGTTGTAGCTGCGATGTGCGTATTGCGGGCGAATGCTGGGGATCGCGGCGGTGAAAGAGATTGGCGTTTCGGTGCCGGCGGAAAGACTTGTATGGAGAATCTTGCCGCTCGCGGTGTAGAGCAGTTCAGAACCGGAGAGCCAGATGGCCGGGAATGGGAAGGCGTCAGAGGATTTGCCGGTGTAACTCGGACTGTTCGGCGATGCAAGCGGAGCGACGACGAGATGGCCGACATTGACGAAGAGCCCCGCGCCTTCGAAGCGGACGTATGCAAGGCTTGCCCCGTCGGGCGAGAAGCTGGGAACATCGACGCGCCCCTTGGTCGTATCGACTGTGATGATCGTCGTCTGCTTGCCGTCGGAGAGATCGATGGACTCGATGGACTTGCCCTGGATTCCGGTGCCGGAGACGAAGGCGAGACGCTTGGCGTCCGGCGACCAGTTCGGTTCATACTCGTCGGCAGGAGCAGAAGTGATCTGCTTCAGGCCTGAGCCGTCCGTCTTAACGGTCCAGATATCGTAGGAGCCCTTGAAGGCGCGGTCGGAGGCGAATGCGATGGTGGTTCCGTCGGGCGAGATGCGCGGCTCACGGTCGTCACCGTGGCCTGTAGTGACCTGCTTCAGGCCGGTGCCGTCCGGCTTCATCGTCCAGATATGAAAGGTGCCGCCGGCGTAGCTCTGCAGTGCAACGACATCGCCCTTCGAAGACCAGTCGGGATGTGAAGCCTCCTGGATGGGCTGCGTGAGCTGCTTCCCTGCTCCTCCAGTGAAAGGGATGGAGAAGATCAGTCCCTGGATGTCGGCGAGGATGGTCTTGTGGTCGGGCGAGATGGTGACCTGCATGTCAGTGCCTTCGCCGACTGTGATGGTCTTTGCTTGAGAGGCGGGGGAAGCTGGAGCGGCAAGGGCGATCGAAGAGAGCAGGAGGAAGGCTGGAAAGCTGAAGCGGAGTGAAGCGCGGTCCATGAAGTTTCCTCAAAGTTGGACGCGCAGCGGGGAAGCACTGCGCGTCGTTGGGTTGAAGATGACAATACCGTGTTTAGAACTCGAACCGTGCAAGAAACTGTAGAGACCGTGGCCGCCACTCGACCGGTACGCCGGTTGCAGCTGAGGTGGTCTGCGTGGGCGACCCATAGTTGCTTGCCGTGACAGTAGCAACATAACTGCCGTAGTTGGAATGGTTGAAGAGGTTGAACGCCTCGACCGCAACTACGGCGGAATAACGGTCGCTGAACTTATGGCGCTCCTGCAGTCTCGTGTCCATGCGGTAAACGTTGCGGCCATAGAGAGCATTGCGCTTGGTCATCCAGTAGCCCGTGCTGTCGAGGAAGTTGTTTGCCGGATCGTTATACACACGAATGCAGTTGGTCGCAGTCGTAGCGCAGGTTGTTGACGTAACCGGATTGCCCGCCGCCGTGTAAGCCACAGGGGTCACGCCGGCCGCGAAGGTCCGGTTTGTGCTCGGCGCATAGCCTGTGGGCTGCGCCGTGCCCACCGCAGTGGGAAAGGCGTTGCCGGAGCCGTAGTGAAAGAGCCCAGAGAGCGAAAGGCCGTAGCGCCACTCATAGTTGCCGTTAACCGTGAGGGTATGGCGCTGGTCGTCTTGCGCGTTCGCCCATTCGTCGTGCAACCCGTTCACGAACGGTTTGTTGGGGTAGTAGAAGGGGGACTCCGAGTTGTTTTTGTAGCGCGAGTAAGTGTACGCCAGCCCGCCGACAAGACCATGCGAGAGAGAGTGGCGAATGCCCATCTGCAGGGCGTCGTAGATAGACCCCGCTTCGCTGGGAGTGAAAAACTGATTCACGTTGGTGAAGGCCGCGGTGCAGACATTGGGCCGTCCGGCGACAGGATTAGTGTCCGGGGTAACTCCGCCGGCTGGGCAGTTGAGCGGCGTGCCCGGAATATATGACGCGCTCGGACTTAGGTTCATCTGTGGACTGTTGGGATTTTGGATCAGGTTGGAATTCAATCGCACCCACTCGTTGTAAACACGTGTGTGGACGTAGTCGGCTGCGAGGACGGTTTTTCGATCGAGCTGCTGTTGGACACCAGCCGTAATCTGCAGCGACCACGGCGTGATGACGTTAGGACCAAGCGGCTGCACGGCCTGGCGTGGAGCCGCCACTGAGCTGGGGAAGGGATTCTGCAGGTTGAGTGGCGCCGACGCGGTTCCCGTGACCGACTTCTGAAGTGAGGTGACGCCGTTGAAGATCTGCATGTCAATGGTCTGATTCGCTGCAATGTCCGCGAAGTAGATTCCGGCGCCGCCGCGGACAACCGTGCGTCCCGAGCCGAAGACATCGTAGTTGAAGCCGATGCGCGGGGCGAAGTTGTTGTTGTCACCGTTCTTCGGTGTAAGCAGGCCGTTGTTGAGCACGAGATTAGGAGCGAACGCTCCAAGATCGTTGTCATAGCGTAGGCCCAGATTGATGGTCAGGCGCGCGAGCAGTTTCCAGTCATCCTGCACCCAGAAAGCAATCTGGTTGCGGGGAATGTCGACGTTGAAGTTTCCAGAACCCTGCGTGATAGTAGCCAAGGCGCAGGCGCGATTGAGCTCGGTGTAATTCCAGGTGTTGGGGTCCGTGGTTCCGTTGGGAAAGGCGAGCTTGTAGTCCACGACAGTGCAATTGGCGGAGCCGACTGTGCCGCGCACGTTCTGTTGGAAGTAGCCGGAGTGGCCGGTATGCATGTACTCGACGCCGGCCTTGATGGAGTGCTTCCCCGTGAGGTAGTAGACATCGTCGCGATACTGTTGAACGTTCTGGTAGAAGATCTGCGGATAGTTGTACGGTCCACCGATCGTCAACGCGCCGCCGGTAGTGCCGTCAGGACGGTTCCTGACTCCTGCGAAGGTGATCGCCAACGTTGGATAGTCGGGAAGATTCTGCCACTGGAAGTGACTTAGACCGCCACGGACTTCGTTGACCATCTTAGAGCTGATCTGGCGGTTCCAACTGCCGAGAAAACCGTAATTCATACGGGTAGCGAAGTAGAAGCTGGAGGGATCGGTATTGCCTGCGGCGACAACCTGATCGTTCTTGAAGGTAAAGCCGTTGCCGCGAAGGAAGACGCGATCTTTCTGTGTAGGCTGCCAGTCACCCCGGCCCAGATACTCGTTCACCGTAATAGTCTGCGGGACGATGATGGAGCTGTTAGTCGCCACAGGCGTTGTGGGAACGCTGCTGGACTGGTGCTCTCCCTCGTAGGAGCCGAAATACCAGAGCTTATCCTTCTTGATCGGTCCGCCAAAGGTTCCACCGAACTGCTGATCCGACAGCGCCGTGACCTGATGCACGATAGGATCAGCCGCGTTGAAAGCATCGTTGCGGAAGTAGCCGAAGACAGAGCCGTGCATATCGTTCGAGCCGGTCTTAGATTGCACGTTGACATACACGCCCGACGAACGGCCGAGCGTGGCATCGAAGCGGTTAGTTATGACCTGGAACTGCGAGATCGCATCGGGAGAGAAGCGCGGCTGGCCGAAGCTCGCATCGGCCGTATCCTGTGTCACCTGCAGGCCGTCGAGATTGATCTGAAACTTACCAGAGTTATTTGAGCCCAGCGGCGTGTCGTTGGTGATTGCGTTGACGCGCACGCCGGGGACAAGCTGAGACAGCTCCATGTAGTTGCGCCCGTTGATGGGCATGTCCTTAACGTCGTCGGGCGTGATATTGCCGGCCACGGTTGAGGATGTGGTATCGACGGCTATCTCATCAGCACGAACAACCACGGACTCGCTGGTGCTCGCGAGCGGCAGTATTGTGTCGATCTCCGGTGTCTGTCCGACAAGCATGGAAACCTTCGTCTGCACGGTGGTGAAGCCAGAGGCCGTGACGGTGACGATGTAGTTGCCCGCCGGAAGCGATGGCACAAGGTAGGTGCCGGCATCGTTTGTCTTTGTAGCGGAAGCGCCGCCGCCAATCTGCCTGATCTCGACCGCTGCTCCTGTGATCACGGCCCCCTGGGAGTCGGTGACGCGACCCGAGATGCCGGTCTGTTGCGCGTGGGACATAGAGTTCACAGCCAGGGAGAGAAGGAGAACAAATAGGATGCGATGTACCGTCTTCATTGAGAACCTCATTCAAATAGGGATCGCCCTAACCTGCCGGGAGGGCGGGTTTGGCGCGTGATGACTGACGGAGGATTGATCGGCTGCGCAGCGTATCGTGGCTGCGAAACGATTCACCGGCTTACGGTTTCTGGAGAAACCCAAGGAAGTCGGAAAAGCGACTAACACCGGAGAGAAATGTGTCCCGGCGAACAGGTCTGCGGCCAGTTGCAATGGGAACGAGAGGCTAAATCCTGGCTAACAGTGAATTTGCTTTGAATACTCTGGAGCCTAGAGGCTTTTCCGCGGGCTGTCTAATCGAAAGATTTTCATACTTGATAGAAATTCCTTCGAAATGCCCGCTGAATTTGTACTCATTGATAAATCATTGACAAAGCCCGCACCGCGCCTAAGATGGAAGTACGGCCGCGACGCCGTGTCCCCCACACAATTCCATAGACATTCGGTTGTTTCTAACCAGCCCGCAAGCAGCGCACAAGGTTCATTCCGAGGCCTACTTTGGACTTTAGAATCAGACAACTTCAGTGTTTCCTGACGCTGTCGGACCTGCTGAACTACGGCAAGACCGCCCGCGCTCTCTACATGAGCCAGCCGACGATCACCTTCCAGATCAAGTCGCTTGAGGAAGCATTCGGCGTAAAGCTGTTCGAGCGCGATCGTCAGCAGGTGCGGTTGACCGATGCTGGCTGCGCCTTTCGCGAATACGCGCAGAGCATCATGGACACCGTAGACGCAGCACAGGAGTGCCTCGGCGGCCTGCACACACGTCTTCGTCTACGGGTAAGCTGCGGCCCAGTCGGACAGTTCATTTTGCTTCCCGCAGTCATCCGTGCGCTGGCGGCCGAGTACCCCGACTTCGAACTCGAGGTCAGCGAACTGACCACGGAGCAGCAGATGACGCGCCTGTCAGAAGGCAAGATCGATGGGTTACTGATGGTGGGCTCACTGCCGGTCAAGGGACTGCGCTTCGATCCGATTGTCCGCGAACCGCTGATTGCAATGGTCTCCCGACAGAGCGATTTGGCCGAACGGAAGTCAATCTCCGTGCAGGATCTGCGCGACACCAGCATTATCGCTTCACGCACAAAGGACTGCCGGTTTCACCAGCCGTTTCTTCACGACCTGCTGGCTCCCTACGGCATCACCCCGAAGATCGTTGAGTCGCCGCAGTCGTGCTCGGTGCAGCTTGCGTATGCCGCTGCGGGTGAAGGTGTGGCCATTACAACCTCGTCCATGGCGAGCTGTGCCTTCCCGCATGTCGTCGCTTTACCGTTCGCCGAGCCTTTGCCACAAATGCAGTTAGGACTGGCGGCAATGGAGACCAACGAATCCCCATCGATCCGGATCTTCCGCAAAGTTGTAATGGACTGCGCCCACTCGACGCTCGAACGCCGCGAACTGGCCTTGACCGCAGAGACGCATACTATCCTGCCGCCGCAACCGACCATGGCTGTAGTAAGCCGCAGAGCAGCAAGCTAGCATGTCGCCATTGGCGAAACCTTCTGCTAGTGGAACGACCAACCAAGCGTCGTTGTAGCGCCGAGGTTATTCGATGGGGTGCCTATCACGGGGCGGTTGTCGTAGTTGTCGTAGAAGCTAAGTCGTACGTAGAAGTCGCCGAGAAACTTATAGTAGACGTCCTGGTTCAGGGTCAGTCGAACCCGTCCGGCCGAGGTAATACTTGGGTAAGTCCAGAGCGAAGTATTAAAGGTCATGGAATCGAAACGGAAGGTGTTGTACTGAACTGACAATGCGCCGTCAAGTGAGTTGTTGCGAGAGGGAGAGCTTGCATTACTCGCATCTTTTTGATTCGTGTACGCCAAGCCGCCAATGAAGTTGAGATGGGTCTTGTTGGTAAAGATCTGACGCCGGGCGATAGCGGCTCCCACCGTGGACCGAAGAGCGATCTGCTGCTCAGTACTGGAGAGGAAGTTCGCAATGCCTCCGGCGTACCAGTTCGATTCCCGAAGTTGCTTGAAGCCGGAGCTCTTCACGCTGGTTTCGTTGGTGTCGTTAGTCTTCTGCTGACTCGAGAACTGAGAAGATGTGTTCAGCGTGAAAATGTATTCGGCGGACTGATATCCAAGGTCGGTTTGTAGAGTAAGGTTTTGCTGGCTGTTCGATCGCGCAAAGCTCAAGCCTAGATCTGCATCGCCTCGGAGACGTTTCAAGAACGTAGTACCGAGTTGATCGATTTCGACAACGTTTACTGCGTCAATTATTTTGGTTTCGTTGTCTCCCTTGACCTTAAGTGTCTTCGTCTCACTGTCGCCGGAAAGCGTCCCGGTTGAGATCACTCCGTTCGGGTCTGTTACAACGAACTGCTGGGAGCTCTCGATGTGAGCTACCTTGCTCCAGTCGAGCTGGATAGAGGCGTTAGTGTAATCGGGCTTAACGCTGAGCTGCGCCTGACTGAGCGATTGAATTTCGCAAGTAATCTTGTCGCCATTCTTCATGTACACAACATCGGTCTTAACCCGGCTGCTCGCGAGCCCTGATTGAGCAGTGAGCAGCGAAAATCCTGACACAATGAGGATCCCCAATGACTTCACCATACCCATCTCCTGTTCCGACGTTGTGGATGGCAGCAAGACGGATTCTACGGGAATATCGCGTGTGCTCTCGGGGCGTTTCCAGACGGGTATCAGCGAAGCGCTGATGGCATTTTTCGCGCCTTCAGCGGAGATAATACAGAGGCGGCGGCAAAGTGGGCGAAGCTCACGCTTACTTCATCGACGATCAGCTGCGGTAGCAGTTGATTCGCGGATAATAAGACGGCACTCCATGATGCTGCTTCGCGAGCCGCGAACCTCGCCACGGATTCGCTCGAGCAGAAACTGCGCGGCCTTAATTCCCTGCCGCGCAATGGGCTGTTCGACAGTTGTCAGCGGGGGCGCTGTGAACGCCGCAAGCGGTATGTTGTCGAATCCCGCAATCGCTAGATCTCCGGGAATCGAAAGCCCCAACGTCCGCGCCGCGTGCATGGCCCCAATCGCCGCGAAGTCATTTCGCGCGAACACCGCCGTGGGGGGCCGTCGAAGTCGCGCCAAGCGCAGCATCCCTTCGTAGCCGTCCTCCTGAGTCGCAAACGCGGGGGTATCTGCAGGGCCAACTGTGTATTCGGCGGATACTCGCAGCCCTGCCGCTTCCATAGCCGCGACGTAACCCTCGTACCGTCGAAGCAGCCTGCCGTCACCGGGAGAGATGCCCAGAAAGCCAATGCGCTTGTGTCCCAACGCAATCAAGTGCGTCACCGCATCAAACGCGCCTTGGTAGTGATCCGCCGTAACTGAGTCGACTCCGGCAAAGTGGACAGGACGGCCAATCGTCACCAGAGGAACGTTCTGTTGTGCGATGCGACGAACAACCTTGTCTCCAATCGCTGTACCGCGAGTGGCCACCACAAGCCCGTCCACGCGATGATCGAGGAACGACTGAAGGCTTGCCTCCTCCTGCTCCAGCGATCGGTTGCTGGTCGCGATGAACGAGGTGTAGCCCTGGGCATCAAAAATTTGCTTTAGTCCCTGCACCAGCTCAGCGGAGAAGGGGTTCGCAATATCAGGCAGCAGAATGCCGATTGCATTCAGCCTCCGGCTCTTGAGCTGTCGCGCGACCATATTGGGCCGATAGTTCAGTTTTGCCGCTGCCTTCAGCACGCGCTTGCGAACCTCATCGCTGACGTAGTCCGTGCCATTGATCGCCCGCGAAGCCGTCATGGCGACTACGCCCGCAAGGCGAGCAACGTCGGCAAGCGTCGCAGGACGATCGCTTGCCGCGACGCGGGCCGTCCTGCGAGTGTTGTTGCTTCCCGTCATGTCGCCCTTCTTCATCACCTAGCTGAAGAGAAGTCCGCCGTTGATGTCCACGTTCGCGCCGTTTACAAAGCTTGCATCATTACTCGCTAAGAAAGCGACCAGCGTTGCCACCTCTTCGGCCTTGCCCTCACGGCCAAGGGGAGTCATCCCCGCAACACGCTGCCGCACCTCAGGCTTAGTGAAGTCGTCATGAAACTTCGTAGCGATCATTCCCGGGCAAACGGCGTTCACACGAATGCGGCGAGGTCCCAGCTCCTTCGCTAGCCCACGCGTAATCGACATCAGCGCACCCTTCGTTCCCGCGTACGCAATTGCACCTGGACCTGCACCGTCCCGACCTGCCTGCGACGACAGGTTCACAATCGCCCCGCCATCGCTCATCAGCGGAATCGCTGCCTGCGTCGCTGCAAAGACCGACCGCACATTCAACTGGAAGACGCGGTCCCAGAAGTCATCGTCCATCTCATCCATCTTCTTGCGCGCGACCAGTCCCCCGACAACATTGACCAACACTCCGATCGGTTTGCCTGCATCCTTCGCCGCCGCAGCTATGAAGCTGCGAATAGCGGCAGTGTCCAACGCATCCACCCTGCGTGCAAAGGCCTTCTGGCCTGTTGCTTCGATCTCGGCCACGACCTTCGCCGGGTCAGAGCTTCCATAGCTCAGCGCAATCTGCGCGCCGCGTCGCGCCAGTTCAACCGCAATCGCACCGCCAATATCGCGTCCTCCTCCAAAGACCACTGCCAGTTGATTCTCAAAACCTGCTGCCATGATGCATCTCTCCTTCTCTAATCGATTGCGTTGATGGGAATGTTGATGCGGCGAACCTCGCCGACCAGAAGAAACAAAACCAGCGCTCCGATAGGAGCCAGCAGGCCGGCCAGAATCAGCACGACGCTGTAGCCGAAGTGCGTCACGATCCATCCCGTGCATAAATTGAAGAACAGGCTGCTGATGCCTGCGGCTGTGCCGCCCATGCCTGCAATCGTGCCAACGGCAGACTGCGGAAACAGATCGCTCGGCAGGGTTTGAACATTCGAGATCCACATCTGGAATCCGAACAGCACTACCGCGATGCAGACCAGCGCTGGATATGGCTGATGGAACCTCGCCGCCAGAATTCCGAAGGGCATCAGGCACGCCGCAATTCCGACCACGGTCTTGCGAGCTCGATTCACGCTCTGTCCGCGCGCAATCAGCTTGCCTGCCAGCCATCCACCAAACAGCGCTCCCACCGCTGCACACAGAAACGGCGCCCACTGAAAGATGCCGATGTCCTTTAACGAAAGATGGTGGACATCCTTCAAATAAGTCGGCAGCCACAGCATGTACAGCCACCAGATCGGATCAACGATGAAACGCGCCAGCAGAATCGCCCACGTCTGTCTATAGCCAAGCAGGACGCGCAACGGAGGCGATGGCTCCTTAGCGGCTGTGACCTGGCCTTCACGAATGTAGCGCCGCTCCTCCTCCGATACCCTCGGATGTTGATCAAGCGGCCTGTAAATTGCCAGCCACGCCACCAGCCAGAAGAACCCCAGCGATCCGACCACCAGAAACGTCTTGCGCCATCCGATCAGCGGATCAAGAAGAGCAGCGACGAGCAGCGGGCCTAGGACTCCCCCCATCGATGCGCCGCCGTTAAAAATCGCCATGCCAATCGCGCGTTCTTGCTGCGGGAACCACTCTGCCACAACCTTCGCAGCCCCCGGCCAGTTGCCCGCTTCGCCTAGTCCAAGAAAGAAAGAGGCCGCGGCGAAGCTCGCGAACCCAACAATGGCCGAGTGCGCCATCGCCGCCAGGCACCACACAACAATGGAGACAGTAAACCCGACCCGAGCGCCAAAGCGGTCGTAGAGCCTTCCCGAAACACTCTGGCTGACGGTATAAGCGAACAAAAGTATCGCGCCGATCCACCCATACTGCTCCCGCGAGATCCCTAGCTCGCGACCAAAGTCCGTAAACAACAGGCCAATGCTGCTGCGATCGATATAGTTGATGCACGTCGCGATGAAGACAAGCCCGATGATGTACCAGCGCAGACCATGAATCACTCCACGCCTGTTGCCCGCGGACGTCTGCGCCTTCGGTTTGTCGCTCGCTAAAGGCATCGCCTCTTCAGTCCCGCGCTTGTCTGTGGCGCACTAAATGATGTACCGTTTCTGCGTGTGATAACGCTAACATAAGTTCACACCACAGAGCGAGACTGAACCTTGATCCTAGTCCCCCGCAACGCCGCCGCCCTCGCCATCTTGCTTACCTGCTCAACCGCCGCGATCGCGCAGAGCGCGGATGAGTCGCTCGGCCCCAAGGACACAGGCGGCAAGAAAACCTATCTCCTCCACGAGATGGAGACGCTAAACTCCGTCCCGAAGCCTGCCCTTGCCAGCGTCCATCCCCGCGTCTACTTCACCCGGGCAGAGCTAGATCAGCTCCGCGCCAAGGCCCACGGACCGCAACAGCAGTGGTGGAACGAGCGCGTCACTCACCTCCGCGTCTTCCAAGGCGCACCTCCGTCTCCGCCCGCCGAAAAGCGCCGCGCGCAGAACGAAGTCGCCCTCGCCATCGCCGAGGCTGCATTCGCCTACAAGATCGACCACGACCCCAAAGTCCTCGCCGCCGCAAAGCTATATATGGATGCCGCGCTCAGCTACGAGGTCTGGGGTTACAGCTGGAGCAAGCCCAACGTCGATCTCGCCGCCGGCCATCTGCTCTACGGCATGGGCATCGCCTACGACCTTCTCTACAACGACCTCACTCCCAGCGAACGCGCTCGCTACCGCGACTCCATCGCACACCACGCCCATCTGCTCTACGAGTATTTCGCGCCCCGCCCCGGCCGCACCTGGTCCTTCAGCCAGAACCACACCTTCATCCCCATCACCGGACTCGCCGTCGCCGCCTACGCTCTCTACGGCGAAACACCCGAGGCAGCCAAATGGGCGGCTCTGTCGCGCGCAATCTACGACCGCGTTCTGGCTACTTACTCCAAGGACGGCTACTACTTCGAGGGCTTCGAGTACTGGATATTCTCCACGCCGTGGATCATCCATTACCTCGACGCACAGCGCCACGTCACCGGCGAAGATCTCTTCGACCAGCCCGGACTGCATCAGTCGCACCTCTATGTCGCCCACAGCGTCACTCCCGGCGGCGAGATGATGTTCGACTTCGGCGACGTCTTCGAAGGGCCCATCACGCGCTCGCGCAAGGGCGACGACTACGAGCGCAGCCATCCCAACGGCCACTTTGAGACCAACTACAACCTCCTCTACGACCTCGCTTCGCACTTCCACGATCCACAGATCCAGGGCGTAGCCGACTACCTCCGCAGCCTCGGCCAGACCGGCCAGGAAGAGTGGTGGACGCTCGCATGGCGCGACGACTCCATCAAGCCCGAACACATGTCGCAGGTCCCCACACACCACTGGTTCCGCGATCACGACGTTGCCTTCTGGCGTAGCGACTGGACAACGAACGCCACCGCTATCGCCTTCAAGTGCGGCCCAGCCGAAGGCCACGCAGCAGCAGCCCTCGAAGCAAAGTATCCCGACTGGCACTTCGAGCAAGGCCACGCACACCCCGACGTCAACAGCTTCATCATCTGGGCCAAAGGCGCCTACCTTACAGGCGACTCCGGCTATTCCGGCGTCCCCAAAACCATCGACCACAACACGCTGCTGATCGACGGCAAGGGCCAGGGCAACGACGGCAACGGCCACGACGCCTGGGCCAAATACGACTACGCCCGCCTCAACGAAACTCATATCGCCAAAGCCGACTTCACCGCCCCAGGCTTCATTCTCATCGGCGAAGGAGCAGGCGCCTACGACGCCTCACTCGGCCTCAAACAATTCACCCGGCGCATCGAACTGCACCCCAACACCGGCATCACCGTCAACGACACCATCGCCGCTGAAGGCAACCACACTTTCACCGAAGCCCTCCATGCCGACGGCTCCATCCAGCAAACCGCCGACAGTACCTTCCTGCTGAAACCAGTGGGCAACAGCACCGCCATCCTCACTGCAAAGCTGCTCTCCCCACCGGACGCACAGACCACCATCGAGCCAAACGTAGTCATGGGCCCCGGAATCCCCGGCTCTGTCGACAAAGGCAAGCTCGAGCAAAGAGGCGAGCGCGTGCTAGCAACCACGCCTCGCCCAACCTCCGCTACAAACTTCGAATGGAGCCTGCGATTCTAGAAATCGCAGTTCTTCATCGGAGTGTTCGCTCTCAGGTGGAACGGCGCCGGTGCCGCATTGGCACATTTATTCTGATCAACCGTGATGGTGTATTCGATATCGCCCGACGTCTTGACCGTGCAGGATGGTGGATGAACGCCGGGTTGGTCGTCTCCGCACTTGCTGGCATCGATGCTAATCTTCGGATCGAGCGTGGAGTTCCATTGAATCAAGCCTCCCACTTTGACTAACGGTGGATTTGTGTTCGGGGGGGTTGTGCTTGGATTCAAAACCACCACCGTGTTATTCCTGCAAACAACAGCCAGATTCATAGGCGGAATTTGTGGCCCGTCCATCGCCTGGCCCTTCACAGGGACCTTTGCTTCAGGTGACTTCGATTTCTGTGCAGCAAAGACCACACTTTCTCCCGGCAACGTTAGCTTCCCCGTACCGTCGCTACTGCTGTTCGGATCGATTCCCGGATCTTGGCAAAGGATCTTTGCGTTGGGATCATTTGGATCCGCCTTGTCGGAGCAGAAATACAAAAACTGGCCTTTGGCTTCGGTGATGGTGCACGTAGATCCATCCTCACCCTCCCTGCAAGGCCTCTCTCCATAAAAATGGATATGGACATCGTTGGCAACCTTTCCGTCTCTCCGCCACTCAACCTTGTCCCCTGCATTCGGTGCAACCTGCACGCCTCCGGGAAGAATGTTAAAAGCGACGGTGTTTGTATGAGCCGGCGGAACGGGCTGATTGTGGGGGAGTAGGAAGTAGCCGATGAGAATACCGGCTACCAATCCAAGCAGTAGTAACCATAAACCTCGATTGGAAGGCATCTGTCGTTCCCTTTCAGTCCTGAGAGATAAATGATGCTAGGGCCCGGTCCGGCAATTCTTACGTTTCTCCTGCTGGCAATGGAGCTCATTCGCCCTTGCCTGCGAAAATCAGTCTTCACTTTTGGAGGTTAAATGAAAATTTTTGAGGTCCCGCTCCGTTCTTACATGCATTGTTTGTCAGAGTCACCATATAGTTCACAGACCCAGGATTGCTCATTGATTTGCAGGATTGAATTCGACCCGAGCCATATGAACCCGCAGGATCCGCAGTACATCCGGCTGCCGGGTCAATGTCTGAAATCTTGAAGCCCATCCGCTTTCCATTCGAACCTTGTGCAGTCCACTGCACGGTAGCTTCAGGAT
>Ga0157374_10001015_pt1 | contig 24347 bp, 8 predicted proteins | sample M25metaG_FD_115308 | JGI IMG/M metagenome (GOLD analysis project Ga0157374, IMG submission 115308) | Miscanthus rhizosphere microbial communities from Kellogg Biological Station, Michigan, USA - M2-5 metaG | ecosystem: Host-associated > Plants > Roots > Rhizosphere > Soil | place: USA: Michigan... | reverse complement strand
GTACCGGGAGAACTTCACCTGGCGGGGGCTGGCATGGCGCGCGGCTATTATGGACGCCCGGAACTCACTGCGGAGCGGTTCCTGCCAAACTGGTTCAGCCAGAAGAAAAACGCGCGCATGTATCGCACGGGCGATCTCTGCCGCTGGCTGCCGGACGGGAATCTCGAATATCTGGGCCGGCTGGATCACCAGGTCAAGCTTCGCGGCTTCCGTATTGAACTGGGCGAAATCGAGTCCGTTCTGGCGCAGCATGCAAGCGTGCGGCAATGCCTGGTCATGCCTCGCGAAGATGAACCCGGGATGAAGCGACTTGTTGCCTACCTGGTCGCGCACCCTGGCAAAGCGCCCCAGGAAGAAGAACTGAGAAGTCATCTGAAGAAAAGCCTGCCGGAGTTCATGATTCCGTCGGCCTTTATGTCGCTCGAAGCCTTCCCGCTCACGCCCAACGGGAAAATCGATCGCAAGGCCTTACCCATTCCGGAGTATGTCCACCAGGCATCAGCCTTCGTTGCGCCACGCAACTGGATCGAAGAACAGATCGCCGGAATTTGGGCAAAGGTTCTACGCCTCAAGCAGGTGGGGGCAACCGACGATTTCTTCGCTCTCGGGGGGCACTCGCTTTTGGCGACGCAGGTGGTTTCCCGCATCCGCCAATCCTTGAATGCAGAGGTTCCCTTGCGCGCTCTGTTTGAGGCGCCAACCGTAGCTCAACTGGCGCAACGCGTCGAAGCGCTCGGGAAAACCGGTTCCATTCCAGCCATCACGCGCGCCTTGCGCGATCGGAACCTCCCGCTTTCTTTTGCTCAGCAGCGGCTCTGGTTCCTAAATGAACTGGAACCCGACAACCCCCTCTACAACATTCCGATTGCGGTCGCGATGAGCGGCGAACTGAACTTCGACGCGCTTGAGCACTCCCTGAACGGAATTGTCCGCCGGCACGAAGTGCTGCGCACCACCTTCCGTGTCGAAAACAATCAGCCGATCCAGGTCATCGCACCAGACTTGAAGATCAAGGTGGAAGTCGTTGACCTGACGAGGGTGCCAGCCGCAGAGCAGCAGGACGCGGTAAAGCGGATGGCGATTGAGGGGGCGTCGGCGATTTTCAACTTGCGGACCGGGCCTCTGTTCCGCGCCGCCGTCTTGCGCCTCAACGCTCGTGACCACGTTTTGCTGCTCAACATGCACCACATCGTTAGCGATGGCTGGTCTCTCTGGCAGTTCGTGAAGGAGCTGGCTGCATTCTATGCCGCTTATGTCGAGGGCGCCCAACCTCCTCTTGAAGATCTGGCCATTCAGTACGCCGACTATGGAGTTTGGCAGCGACAGTGGATGCAGGGCGGGGTCCTCGACCAGCACCTGGAATACTGGAAGAAACAACTGGCGGGAGCTCCGGGCGTGTTGGAACTACCTGCCGATCGCATCCGTCCTGCGGTGCAAACTTACCGCGGCGCCACTGAAACCGCGCTATTCCCGCCCGAGTTGCTTGCCCGGCTCAGAGAAATCAGCGCGGCCGAAGGCGCGACGTTGTTCATGACTCTGCTGGCCGCCTACCAAACCCTCATCTTCCGCTACACGGGACAAGAGGACGTGCTGGTCGGAACCCCGATTGCGAATCGTACCCGCGCGGAAATCGAAGAACTGATCGGGTTCTTTGTAAACGCGCTGGTGATGCGGACCGACCTTTCCGGGGAGCCAAGCTTCCGCGAGGTGATCGGCCGCGTGCGGGCGGTCGCGCTCGGGGCTTATGCCCACCAGGACCTGCCCTTTGAGAAGTTGGTGGAGGTTCTCCAGCCGGAAAGAGATCTGACCCGGACCCCGCTGTTCCAAGTATGGTTTGCGCTTCAAAATGCGCCCCGCACCGAATTCAGGTTGCCAGGACTCGATCTACGAACGATGGCGGTCCACAACGGCACCTCGAAATTCGACCTCGGACTGTTTGTCGTCGAGAAACCAGAAGGATTGTCTTGCATGGTCGAGTACTCCACCGACTTGTTCGATGCAAGCACCATCCGGCGTTTTATCGGTCACTTCCGCACGTTGCTTGAGGGAATTGCCGTATCTCCGGATATGCGAATCTCCGATCTTCCTTGGCTCAGTTCGGCGGAACGGCACCAGATCGTCCAGCAGTGGAATGACACCCACGTGGAGTACTCACGTGAACTGTGCTTGCACCAAATCATCGAGCAGCAAGCGCAAAAAAACCCAGAAGCCCCGGCTCTGATTTTTGAATCCGAGAAGCTGACGTATCGTGAACTCAATGAGCGGGCGAATCAATTGGCGCACTGGTTGCGCCGCATCGGGGTCGGCCCCGATGTCCTGGTGGGCGTGTGCGCTGAACGTTCCGTAGAAATGGTGGTCGCCCTGCTCGGCGCGATGAAAGCCGGAGGCGCCTACGTGCCGCTCGATCCGGATTACCCGCGAGAACGACTGGCCAGCGTTTTGGAGGACGGGGCGCCGGCGGCGGTGTTGACTCAGGAACGACTGCTTGAGGTTCTGCCCGAGAACGCCATCCCTGTCCTTTGCTTGGATCGCGATTGGAGCAGACTGTCGGACGAACCACGCACCAATCCCGACTGCATCACCAACGGCAAAGATCAGGCCTACGCGATTTTCACATCGGGTTCGACGGGCAAGCCGAAAGGCGTCCCCAACGTGCACGAGGGCATCGTCAACCGCTTGCTGTGGATGCAGCACGCTTATGGACTCGATGGCACGGACCGCGTGATGCAGAAGACTCCCTACAGCTTCGACGTTTCCGTGTGGGAATTCTTCTGGCCGCTGATGACTGGTGCCTGCTTGGTGGTTGCTGTGCCCGAAGGCCACAAAGATCCCAACTACCTCATCGACGTAATCCAACGCCAGCAAATCACCACCATCCACTTTGTGCCTTCCATGTTGCGCATGTTTCTTGAAGCCGAGGGCGTGGAACAGTGCACCAGCCTGCGGCGCGTGATTTGTAGCGGTGAGGCTCTTCCCGTCGATGTGCAGAACAGATTCTTCGAGCGATTGAACGCGGAACTGCACAATCTCTACGGTCCCACCGAAGCATCGGTCGACGTCACCTATTGGCAGTGCCTACGCGGCGATAGCCGGAATACCGTTCCTATCGGCAAACCCATTTGGAATACCCAGATTTATATCCTCGATAAGCATCTGCGACCGGTCCCGATCGGAATTCCCGGTGAGCTTCACATCGGAGGCGTAGGCCTGGCGCGGGGCTATCTGAACCGCCCGCAACTTACTGCGGAAAAATTCATCCCCGACCCGTTTTCGGGTGAACCAGGAGCGCGGCTCTACAAGACCGGCGATCTGGCCCGCTTCCTACCCGACGGCAACGTGGAATATTTGGGCCGCATGGATTATCAAGTCAAAATTCGCGGCTTCAGGATCGAACTGGGCGAAATCGAAAGCGTGCTGGAACAGCATCCGGCGGTCGGCCAGGCAGTGGTCATGGCCCGCGAAGACCAGCCGGGAGACAAACGCCTGGCCGCTTATGTCGTGGCTGATCCCGAGTATCGCGGACAAGAGCAAGCCGGCGGAGATGTCCTCAGCGCCGAGCAGGTCGCGCAATGGGCGATGACCTTCGACGAAGCCTACCGGCAAGGGGGGTCGGCCGAAGACGCCACTTTCAACATCGTCGGCTGGAACAGCAGCTACACCGGTAAACCGATTCCACCCGCCGATATGCGCGTCTGGGTGGAAACCACGGTGCAACGCATTCTGGCATTGCAGCCCAAGCGGGTCTGGGAAATCGGTTGCGGCACCGGTTTGCTCCTGTTCCGTGTGGCTCCGAAATGCGAAACCTTCCACGGGACCGACGTCTCGCAGCGCGCGCTCGACTTCCTCGAGAAGCAGATGCAGCGCCCGGATCTGCGACTGCCCCAAGTTTCTCTCGAATGCCGCGCCGCCAATGACTTCGACGGAGTCAAAGACGACAGGCTCTTCGACGCCATCGTCATTAACTCCGTCACGCAATACTTCCCCGATCTCGAATACCTGGTCGAAGTCCTTGCTGGGGCCCTGCGCCGGGTTCGGCCGGGCGGCTCCATCTTCCTGGGTGATATTCGGAACTTCCGCCTTCTTGAAGCCTTTCACACTTCCGTAGAACTGTTCCGGCAGCCAGAGTCCACGCCGCTTGCCGAACTGAAGGCACTCATCAACAAAGGCATCCGCCAGGAAGGCGAGCTTCTGGTGGATCCGGAATTCTTTTCCACCCTCAACCGGCGCTTCCCTGAAGTCGCCCGGGTAGAAATGCAGTTGAAGCGGGGCCGCATGCAGAACGAGTTGACCCGCTTCCGCTATGACGTGGTGCTGCATGTTGGCACAGGCGAACCCGAGCAGGAACTCGACTGCCACTGGGTCGATTGGCAACGGCAGTCGCTCTCGCTGGCTTCCCTGCGTGAGACCCTCAAAAACAACCGCGGCACTTGTCTGGGCATCAGTGGTGTTCCGAACGCCCGGATCGCCGACGACGTCGCCGCGCTGAACACCCTGGGAGATGGCTCATTCACAGGGTCTTTGGCCTCACTGCGGGCTCGAATCGAAGAGAACCGCAGCGAAGCCGTGGAACCCGAAGATCTGTGGGCGCTTGAAACTGAGTTGGGCTACACGGTTGAGATTCGTTCCTCGCCCGCGGCCGCCGACGGCCAGTGCGACATTCTGTTCCGCAAGAAAGATGCGCCGGCGGGCGCGGTCCGTTTCCCCGGAGAAGCCCACTCTCTCCGCCCAATCACGAACTACGCAACCAATCCGGTGAGGACGCGGGCTTTGAGGAATCTAGCTCCAGATCTGCGCGCATGGCTTGGCGACAAGCTGCCGGAGTTCATGGTGCCGTCCAACTTTGTTTTGCTTGAAATGATGCCGCTCTCTGCAAACGGCAAGGTGGACCGAAAAGCCCTGCCGGCCCCCGAGCAGTTGCGTCTAGAGGATCGCGGCACTTACGTGGCCCCGCGATTACCGGAAGAAGAACTTCTTGCATCCATCTGGTCAGACGTGCTGCGAATCGAGCGGGTGGGAATTCGCGACGACTTTTTCGGTTTGGGTGGGCACTCGCTCAATGCCACTCAGGTGGTTACGCGCGTTCGGGAAGCGTTCAAGGTGGAGATGCCGCTGCGCACCCTCTTCGAGTCCCCCACCATCGAATCACTCGCTTGTGCGATCATCAGCATGACGCGCCGCCAAGAGGGCCAGGAAATCCCTCCCATTGTCCCGGTTTCCCGCGACCAGCAGGTACCCCTTTCGTTCGCGCAACAGCGGCTATGGTTCCTCGATCAAATGGAACCCGGCACCCACCTCTACAACATTCCCCGCGCCTTCCGTCTGGCGGGAACCCTCGATATCCCAGCCCTCGAAAGCGCCCTGAACGACTTGATTGGGCGGCACGAGATCTTGCGCACGAATTATCAGCTTGGGGATGCAGACCAGCCGGTACAGGTCATCGCCCCCAAGATCACGATTGCGTTGCCGGTGATCGATCTTTCCGGGATCGAAAGTCTGCGGCGCGAAGAGGAAGCAGAACGAATCGTGCAGCAGGAGACCGACCGGGGATTTGATTTGGCTCGCGACCCAATCTTGCGCGCAGTTCTGCTAAAGCTTTCTGAGGCGGAACATGTGCTGTTCATGAACACCCACCACATCGCTAGCGACGGCTGGTCCTCGGGCGTGATGTTGAACGATCTATGCTCGTTCTACCAAGCAGCCGTGATGAAAAGACCTGCATCGCTTCCTCCATTGGCGATTCAGTACGCCGATTATTCCTTCTGGCAGAGAAATTGGCTGCAGGGAGAGGTTCTCGCCAAGCAGCTCACGTATTGGAAAAAACAGCTGGCGGGCGCACCACCGCTTCTCGCGCTCCCTACCGATCAAGCCCGCCCTCCGGTTCAAACCTACCGTGGCGCGATGTTGGAGACGACGTTGCCGAAAGGCCTCGCCGAGGGCTTGGGCGCTTTGGGTCGGCAACAGGGTGCGACGATGTTCATGACCCTGCTGGCCGGATTCGAATGTCTCATGCACTACTGCACCGGCCAGAGCGACATTGTTCTTGGAACTGACCTGGCTAACCGCGCCAGCGTCGAGACCGAGTCGCTGATTGGCTTCTTCGTGAACCTATTGCCGTTGCGTGTCGGTCTTTCGGGAGATCCGAGCTTCCTCGAACTGATCAGCAAAGTGCGCGAGGTTTCTCTCGGCGCCTATGCGCATCAGGATGTCCCTTTCGACAAGCTCGTCGAAGAACTCAAGCCGGAACGGAATTTCAGCTACAGCCCTCTGGTGCAGGTTCTGTTCGTGCAGCAGAACACGCCTCGGTCCACTGCAACCATGCCCGGAATTGAAATGTCACGCTTCCGGATGGAAGTGCAATCCAAGTTCGATATGGCCGTCTTCATGCGGGAGACGGGTCGTGAAGTGGTCGGTTGGTGGCAGTACAATCCTGATCTCTTTGACGAAAGCACCATCTCGAGACTGGCGACCAGTTACGAGTTGATCCTGCAGGCAGCAATCTCGAATCCTAAGGCGCGGGTAAGTTCGCTTTGCGAACTGCTGGCGGAAGCAGACAAAACCCGGCGCGGGTCGGATCAGGTCAAGGTTCAGAAGGCAGGGCTTGAGAAACTGAAGAAGATTCGCCGCAAAGCGGTCGCGGATGCGTAAACGAAAGTAACGTGTAAGGCCAAGCTGTAGCTGCAAAAATTGCTCAGGACGCAAAACTGAATGGCTTCGAATTCGACAATGGCGCCGGCAGCGTTCCGGCTCTCCGCGCAACAGGAACGTGCGTGGCACCAGATGGCCAAAGGCAGTCCGGCTACGGGGCAGCTCTGTTTACGTATCCGGGGTGAGGGTGATCCCGCCAAGTTTCTGACCGCGATCACCAGTGTGGTTTCCAATTACGAGATACTGCGCACCGTGTTCCGTCGCCAATCCGGCGTGAAGCTGCCGTTTCAAGTAATTCTGAACGAGCCCCGATTTGTATTCCAAACCACAGCATTCCCGGCAAAGAACTTTGAGCAGGTCCTGCAAAGCGAACGCGACCATGCTCGTCCTAGCGAGCAGGAATCAGGTTTTCGTGCCTTGCTGCTCCAGGTGAGCGGCAACGAGCACCTCTTGGTGCTGACTCTTCCTTCTCTCTTAGGGGACGCTACGACTCTGAAAAATGTCGCGAGAGAGATCGCACTTGCCTACTCGGATCAGACAAGCAGCGACGAAGCCATGCAATATGCGGACCTCGTTGAATGGCAAAACGAGATGTTGGCCAGCGACGAAACCAAGGCCGGACGAAAGTTCTGGGCCGATACGTGGCGAACCATCGACATCGGTTCCCTTGAGAAAGTAAGCCTGCCGCTTGAACGCAAGGACCCTGCCTCGTTTTGTCCGCAAGTCTTTAGCCTGGCTGCGCCGAAGGAGCTTTTTTCCCAGCTCAACCGGTTCGCCGGGTCCAAAGTCGCAGCCGACAATGTGTTGCTGAGTGCTTGGGCCGTACTCCTTTCCAGATTAACCGGCGAGGCCGCCGTCTGTGTGGGTTGCGAGTTCGATGGCCGCAGGTACGAAGAACTTCAGTCTGCTCTTGGCCCCCTGGCGCGCAACTTTCCCTTGAGTTTTGCTCCCGATCCGGAAGCATCCTTCCGATCGATAAGTTCGAAGATCGGATCGCTCGCGGAAGAGGCGCGCAATTGGCAAGAAGCATTTTCCTGGGCCCAACTTGTTGATGACGAGAGCCCCGATTTGCCTCTCTGCTTCTCCTCGACGGATTTGGGTGCCCCCGAACAATTCGGAACGCTGACCTTTGAAGTGCAGCAGGCGCAGGTTGTTAGCGAGCGTTGCAAGCTGCGGCTGGTAGCGGTGAGGCGGGAGGCAGAACTGCAACTGGAGTTTCATTACGACTCCTCTCGGCTCGAGCGCAGCCTGGTCGAACGCATTGCCGGTTGGTATCAAAATCTTCTGACTGCAGCGCTCGCGAACGCCGAGATCAAGATCTCGCATCTGCCACTGCTTTCAGGGAGCGAACGCCAGCAGCTGCTGGTTGACTGGAATAACACCGCGGCCGAATATCCGGCGACGAAATGCCTGCATCAGCTGTTCGAAGCCCAAAGCGAACGCACTCCGGAGCGAGTGGCAGTACGCTGTGGCGAGCAGGCGTTCACCTACGGAGAGCTGAACGCTCGCGCGAACCAACTGGCGCACTATTTGCGCCGGCACGGCGTCGGCCCGGACAAACTCGTGGGACTTTGCCTGGAGCGTTCGGCCGAGACGATGGTTGCGGTGCTGGCCATTGTCAAAGCCGGAGGCGCCTATGTGCCCCTGAACCCGGATAATCCCCCGGCGCGCCTTCGTCAGCAAATGGAAGGCACGGTGGTGGTGCTCACCGAATCGAAGTTGGCGGCGCAGGTTCCAGACGTTGCAGGCACCAAGTTGGTGCTCGACGCCGAACCCAAGCCCTGGACACAGGAGCTTGCTTCGAATCCTGACCGCACCGCCACGGCTGAAAATCTGGTCTACGTGCTCTACACCTCCGGTTCGACCGGGGTGCCGAAAGGCGTTGCCGTAAGGCATCGTAATCTCGTCAACTACGCCGATTTCATCTCGAAGCGTCTGGAAGTCCAAAAGCATCCCGAAGGCCTGCACTTTGCGACGGTTTCGACCCTCGGCGCGGACCTGGGTAACACCTGCATCTACCCTTCTCTGATTTCCGGCGGAACGCTGCACGTGATCGGCTATGAGACCGCCACCGACGCGGTGCGCTTTGCCGAATATGCGGCCAAGTACGGCATGGATGTGCTGAAGATCGTGCCCGCGCATATGGCGGCGCTACTGCTGTCACAGTCCGACCCGGAGCAGGCGAAGAAGTTGCTGCCGCGGAAGTATCTGGTCTTCGGCGGCGAGACCCTGACCCCAAAGCTGCTGGAGAAGATTGCTTCCCTTCAGCCCGCTTGCCAGGTCTTGAACCACTACGGTCCCACCGAGACCACGGTCGGCTCGTTGACCTTGAAGCTGAAAGACTACGACTGGAAGTCGAAGCAGATTTCGAGCATTCCAATTGGACGGCCGATCCAGAACACCCAGGTGTACTTGCTTGACCAGAATCTAGAGCCGGTGCCAGCCGGGGTGAGCGGTGAGCTGTACATTGCCGGAGCGGGAGTCACGGCGGGGTATCTGAACCAGGCGGAGAAGACGGCGGAGCGGTTCCTGGAGAACCCATTCTCTTCCGACTCATCGGCGAAGATGTACCGTACGGGGGACTTGGCGCGATATCTGGAGGACGGCGCGATCGAGTTTCTGGGGCGCGCAGACGATCAGGTGAAGGTGCGGGGCTTCCGAATCGAACTGGGAGAGATCGAATCGGCGCTGGCGCGGCACCCGACCGTGAAGCAAGCGCTGGTGCTGGCGCGGGAGAACGAAGAGGGGGACAAGCGGCTTCTGGGATATATTGTCTCCGAGGGCAAGGATGTCAGCGGTGAGCAGTTGCGCGACTACCTGAAGCAGGAAGTACCGGATTACATGGTGCCGCAGGCAATTGCTGTGCTGGCGAAGTTCCCGCTGACGCCGAACGGCAAAATTGATCGGCAGGCCCTGCCCGAACCGCAGACGGCAGCGGCCCAGCGTGCCTACGTTGCCCCGCGGAACGAAACCGAGCGGAAGATCGCCGAGATCTGGGCCGAGGTGCTGCGCCGCGAACTCGCGAGCATCAGCATCGACGACAATTTCTTTGACCTCGGCGGGCACTCCCTCATGGCCACTCAGGTCGTGTCGAGGATCCGGCGGGCCCTGGCCATCGAGTTGCCGTTGCGAACCCTGTTTGAGCATGCCACCATCGCGGCGCTCGCAAACCAAGCGCAAAAGATCCGAGGCGCCGCAGAAGATGCGGTTCCGTCTCTGCAGCGGATCTCACGTGAAGGCCCCTTGAGGCTTTCTTTCGCCCAGCAAAGGCTGTGGGTACTCGATCGAATCGAGCCCAACAATCCGCTCTACAATATTCCGCGCGCCTTTCAGCTCAAAGGCTCACTCGACGTTGCCTCGTTTATCCGCGCTCTTAACGAGATCGTGCGCAGGCACGAGTCCCTGCGGACCACATTTGCCACAAGTACGAACGGCGAGCCGGTACAGGCCATCGCCAACTCGCTCGAGCTCGATGTTCCCATCCTGGACCTGAGCGAATCCTCGACGCAAGAAAGGCAGTCCAGGGTAAAGGAACTCGCGGTCCGGGAGGAACAAACACCGTTCAATCTCGCAAGCGGACCTCTGGTTCGCTCGAAGATTCTGAAGCTTGCGTCCGATGAATACATTCTATTGCTCACGATGCATCACATTGTGAGCGACGCGTGGTCAGCCTCCATATTCTTCCAGGAGCTGGGCGCGCTTTATGAGGCCTTCACCCAAGCACAGCCGTCTCCGCTACCGGAACTGCCGGTTCAGTACGCAGACTACGCTGCCTGGCAAAGAACTTACCTGCAGGGAAAGGTTTTGGAACAACAGCTTGATTACTGGCGCGAGCACCTGAAAGGCGCGCCGCCCTTGCTCGACCTTCCGGTTGACCGGCCAAGGCCGGAGGTGCGCACATTTGTCGGAGCGTATGACCCGATTTTGCTGGCGTCAGATGTCGCTTCTGCCGCGAAGGAGTTCAGCCAAAAGGAGGGCGCAACTCTATTCATGGTGCTGCTTGCCGCCTATAACGCTCTGCTGTCACGCTATTCGGGGCAGAAGCACATCGTCATCGGTACCGACATCGCAAACCGGACGACGGCAGAAACCGAGGCCATGATCGGGTTTTTCATTAATCTTCTGCCGCTCCGTACGGACTTATCCGGCGACCCCACATTCCGTGAACTGGTCTCACGCGTCCGCGAGGTGGCACTCGGGGCCTATGCCCATCAGGACATCCCCTTCGACAAACTGGTCGAAGACCTTCGCCCCGAGCGCAGCCTCAGCCACAATCCGATCGTGCAGGCACTCTTCGTCATGCAGAACATCCCGCCACAACGGCGCGCCCTGGCAGGCGTTGAGATGTGCGGAGTACCCGTGCCCATCACTCGCTCGAAATTCGACGCCGCGGTTTTCATTGGCGAAAGCAACGCCGGAACCTGTCAGCACTGGGTGTACAGCACGGAACTGTTCGATCGCGGAACCATACTCCGCATGGCCGCTGGGTATGAAACGATTTTGCGCGATGCCCTGTTCCACCCCGAGAAGCGAATCAGCGAGTTACGGATCCAAAGCGACCAGGAAAGGCAGCAGCTCGAAGCGGAGAAGAGCCAGCGCAAACTCGCACAGCGGAAAAGGCTAGGCGCGGCGCAACCAAAAGCCGTCCAATTGGGGGAAGGATCCGATTCGGATAGGTGACCCGGGTGGGCGGGCCGGGAACGGAGGAACACCGTAAGCGCCACAAGAGTGTGCAATTGTTTGCACCCTTTAAAATAGAGCGAACCTCACTTTTGCAAGGGACCACGTGTAAGCTATTGAATTTACTGAGTTTGTTACGTTATCGTCGATCGGCAAGTTCGCCCCCGTGCGGCTGGTTGCTGGCACGAGAAATGCAGAATTACCTTAACCACCCTGCCGGGCACGTGTGTCGACGGGGGCGTAAGGGGATAGAAACGTGGAGAATACAGCAACACTCAAAAAATCACTGGGCGCGATTCGGCGCAAGGCCGTGGATCTTTCGCACTTCAGTCCGGTGCGCGAGACCCAGCTCAACGAGAGTGAACTTTTACCCTTAGTCATCGAACCTGCCGCGGATCAGGTGGATCTGGCCGAATGGGCGCGTAACCATCGGGATTATGTCAACTCGAAGCTGCACCAGCACGGAGGCGTCCTGTTCCGGGGCTTCGGGCTTTCGACGCCGGAAGATTTCGAGGGGGTTGCTGCCGCCATCTACAAAGAGATCTATTCCGAGTATGGGGACCTGCCACGCGAAGGCGTCGCGGGAAAGATCTACACCTCCACGCCCTATCCAGCAGACAAGGCCATTCTGTACCACAACGAGAGCTCGCACATGAATGCCTGGCCGACTCGAATCAGTTTCTTCTGCGTCATCGCGGCCACGGAAGGCGGCTGTTCTCCGGTGGTGGATTGTCGTAAGATCTACCGGCAGCTCGATCCGGCGGTGCGCGACAAATTCGAGAAGGTGGGATTGATGTACATCCGCAATTTCTCCGACGGGCTGGACGTCAGCTGGCAGCGTTTTTTCCAGACCGAAGAGCGAGCCGTAGTGGAAGAAGCCTGCCACAAGCAGGGATTCATTGCCGAGTGGTATGGAAAAGACAGCCTCCGCGTGAAACAGAAATGCCGTGGCGTTCTGCGTCATCCAGTCACCGGAGAGATGTCATTCTTCAATCAAGTTCAGCTGCACCACGTCCACTGCCTCGATCCGGAAACCCGTCAGTCGTTGCTCTCGATCTTCAAAAGTGAGGATTTGCCGCGTCACGTTTATTATGGAGATGGTTCGCCCATCGAAGATTCGGTGATGGACCACATCGGAGAGCTGTACGAGAAAAATGCGGTACGATTCCAATGGCGCGAGGGCGACATGGTCACTCTCGACAATATGATCACGGCACACGCACGCGACCCGTTTGTTGGGCCCCGTAAGATCGTAGTGGCACTTGGAGACCTCGTGCACGGCGCCGATCTCGACCGTGCGTCTTCGCAGTGACCCATAACCGGCCCGTCCCCCCCTCCGGGCCAAAACGCATGATGTAGGCTAAAAGTTTGCGTCGTCGAAGGAGCTTAGGGGATGTCCGAACAAGCCACAGGATTTTGGCTCTCACCGCAGCAGAAGCTGGCGTGGAAGCTGACCAGCGAAGGCCTCCATGGCGGCTCGAGAACTCTTTGCCGAATCTCGATTCACGGCGAAGTCGACGCCGACCAGATGCGAGCCTCCCTGAACCAGATTGTCTCGCGTCACGAGAGTCTGCGAACCGTGTTTCGCCGTCAGCCAGGAATGAAGTTTCCCTTTCAGGTGGTGCTTGACTCGCAGGAACCGACATGGGAACAAATCGACCTTTCCGGCAAAAGCCAAGCAGAGCGTGACACCGAGATCGACGGTCTTCTCACAAGAGAGAAGCAAGTTGCTGCAGATGGGGAGCACTCAACCGTGGTCCGCGCGTTCTTAGTTCAGGAAGAGCCTGCCAGATATTCGCTCGTTCTAAGTTTTAGCAGTCTCTGCGCCGACGCTCCCTCTCTCCTGGCCATCTTCCGCGAGTTGTGCGCGATCTATGCGGGCAAATCGGATTTACCGGAACCATTCCGATACGTCCAATTTGCGCAATGGCAGCTCGATCTGCTCGAGTCCGAAGAGGATGACGCACGCAAAGCGCGCGCGTCTTGGGAGAAGATCGCGGCCGGACAAACACCGATCCTTCTCCCTCTGGAAAAACAGGCGGGCACCGCTTTCACGCCAGATCTGGTTTGCGTTGAGTTGGACGCCAAAAGCGCCGGGGATGTTCTTGGTTCCTCCCAACCGAACCTGCTGCTCTCGGCATGGGCCGCACTCGTGGCCCGCGTATCTCAGCAAAATAGCTTGGTGCTGCATGTCGAGGCTCCCGGACGAGAATTCGAGGAACTAGAGAACGCCGTTGGATCCTTTTCTCGAATGCTTCCGGTCGGCATCGCCGTGGAGTCGCATTTCAGTTTCGCCGACGTTTGTCGGCGAACCTCCGAGTCGTTGCAAGAGGCCATCGGGGTCCAGGAATTTCTGCCGCTCGAGGCGTTCGATTATGAAGGCGCCAGTTTCTCTTATTACGACCTTGGGAAAACAGAACCAGCAGGAGGAGCGCAGTTCGGGCTCGACCGCGTGCAAATCATCGCCGAGCGCTTCAAGCTGCGTTTGGTGGTGGTTCGACGCGGTCCGCGGGTCGAGCTAGAGTTTCATTACGATGCGGCGCGGCTCGATCGCTCGGTAGTCAAGCGCATTGCCGGCTGGTATCAGAATCTGCTGGTGGCGGCACTCAAGAATGCCGAAGCCAAGGTTTCCGACCTGCCGCTGCTTTCTGAAGCTGAGCGCCAGCAACTGGTGGAGTGGAATAACACGGCGGCCGAGTATCCGGCTGAGAAGTGCCTGCATCAGCTGTTCGAGGTCCAAGCCGAGCGAACGCCTGAACGCGTGGCCGTGCGCTGTGGCGAGCTGGCCTTCACCTACCAACAACTGAATGCTCGGGCCAACCAACTGGCGCACTATCTGCGCCGGCAAGGGGTGGGCCCGGATAAGCTGGTGGGACTTTGTTTGGAGCGCTCGGTTGAGACCATGGTTGCAGTGCTCGGAATCCTCAAGGCCGGTGGCGCTTATTTGCCTTTGAACCCAGACAATCCTCCGGCGCGCTTGCGCCAGCAAATGGAAGGCGCCGTCGTCATACTCACGGAGTCGAAATTAGCCCCCCAGGTTCCCGAGTTTCCCGGCGCGAAACTGGTGCTCGACGCCGAGCCGACGCCATGGGCCGGAGAACCTACTTCGAATCCATCCTGCACAACCACTCCCGAGAACCTGGTGTATGTGCTCTACACCTCCGGCTCAACCGGTGTTCCGAAGGGCGTGGCCGTCCGGCATCGCAATTTGGTTAACTACGCCGATTTCATTGGCAAGCGCCTGGAGGCCGGAAAACATTCGGAGGGCCTGCAGTTCGCGACGGTATCGACGCTCGGCGCGGACCTGGGAAACACCTGCATTTATCCTTCGCTGATCTCGGGCGGCACGCTGCCCGTGATCGGCTATGAAACCGCTACCGACGGCATGCGGTTTGCCGAGTACGCGACGAAGTATGGCATCGATGTGCTGAAGATCGTGCCCTCGCATATGTCGGCACTCCTACAGACGCAATCAGACGCCGAACAGGCTAAGAAGCTGCTGCCGCGGAAGTATCTGGTCTTTGGCGGCGAAACCCTGACCGAAAAGCTGCTCGAGAAGATCGAAGCGCTGCCTTCGACTTGTGAGGTCTTGAACCACTACGGTCCGACAGAGACGACGGTTGGCTCGCTCACGTTGACGCTGAAAGGCTACGATTTTAAATCCAACCAGCTTTCCAGCATTCCGATTGGACGGCCAATCCAGAACACGCAGGTGTACGTGCTCGACCAAAACCTGAAGCCGGTGCCGGTTGGAGTACGAGGGGAGCTCTACATTGCGGGAGCTGGTGTAACCGCTGGGTATCTGAACCAGCCGGAGAAAACCTCGGAGCGGTTCCTCAGAAACCCCTTCTCCTCAGACGGTACCGCCAAGATGTATCGGACGGGGGACCTGGCGCGGTACCTGGAGGGCGGCGAGATCGAGTTTCTGGGACGCGGTGACGATCAAGTGAAGGTACGCGGTTTCCGGATCGAGTTGGGAGAGATTGAAGCAGCGCTGGCGCGGCATGCCGGGGTGAAGCAGGCGCTCGTCCTCGCCCGAGATGACGAGCAGGGCGACAAGCGACTGTTGGGCTATGCCGTGGTGCAAGGCAGCGACGTCACCGGCGACGAACTGCGCGACTACCTGAAGCAGGAAGTGCCGAACTATATGGTGCCGCAGGCGATTGCGGTGCTTGGAAAGTTTCCCCTGACCCCCAACGGAAAGATTGACCGGCAAGCATTACCCGAACCGCAGGCGGTGGCACAACGCGCTTCGATCACGGCGCCTCGTGATGAAGCAGAGGCCGCCCTGTTGAGCATTTGGAGAAAGGTGCTGCACAGCGAGGCAGTTGGCGTAACCGACAATTTTTTTGACGTTGGCGGGCATTCGCTTTTGGCCGTTCAACTGATGGCGAGCATTGCCAAGGAGACTGGCCACGAGGTCCCGTTGACGGCTCTTTTCCGCGCTCCGACGGTCGAATCCATGGCAAAGTTGCTGCGGGACGCCAATCAGCCCAAGTCAGATCCCATCGTGATGCCAGTACAAGCCGGGGAAGGTGTGCCGTTTTTCGTGGTTGCATCGCCCAGTGCAAGCGCCCTCGGATATGCCGCCCTTGCGAAAGCGATGGGCGCCGACCAGGCCGTGTACAAACTGCAGTCGCGTGGTCGTGTGGTTCCACCACACTCGCCGATTCCACTGACGGATATGCGCAGCCTCGCCCTGGAGTACATCGCGGGGATGCGCTCTGTCCAGCCTTCCGGACCCTATTATCTGGGAGGCATGTGCGCAGGTGCTCACATTGCGGAACAAATCATTCTGGAATTGGAGGCTCAGGGCGAAACCGTTGGCTTATTCGCGGTTTTCGATACGTGGGTCCTGCAGAACGCGTATGTCCGGTGGCTTTGGCGGATCCATTACTATCAAAAAAGGACACGCCAGTTGCTTCGTTCCGGGGGACGCCGCCCTCTCACGTCTGTGACTGGCAGTCTGCGCAGGACGCTGAATCGAATCATCCATCCTTTTGCTCGCCAGCCGCAGACTCCCTGGCAAAAGGTTTATTGGCCAGGAAAGAACTTCACGAATCCTCACTTTAACGCTCCTGTGGCGGTGTTTAAGCGCCCGAGGCAGCCCTTCTACTACGTAAAAGACACGACCTTGGGATGGGGTTCCCGGTCGCGTGGTGGGGTCGAAATTCACTGCATCGAAATGCCCCATTTGATGTTGCGGCCGCCGCACGTACGCAAACTCGGCAGCCTCCTGCGAGAGAGCCTCTCGCGGGCAACGTCCAACGGTCCGCACAGGGATATGGTCTGGCGCATCCTCGACGACAAGGTTGCCCGTCCGAAAACAATTGACGTCCAAACATAAGAGTTACTTTTTCATCCACGGAGACCTCTCTTGCATCTGGTTCACACCGACCGCGCCCTGACATCTCGAAGGTTCTTGTCCGGCGCACCCCGCTCGACACGCGAACGCGAGGCGGGAAGATCGCGTGTGCATCCTGGTGTTGGCACTCTCGCTGCAAGCTGGCGCATGTTGGATAAACGGGGCGTCCACCTCTGGTATCTCGATCTAGAGGACGGCAGAATCGGCGAAAGAGAATGTGCCAGCCTTCTCTCAGCCGATGAGACCGAAAGAGCGGCAAGGCTGAGGTTCGCTCGAGACCGGCGGCACTTCAACATCTGCCGGGGTGCGGTGCGCATGCTGCTGGCAAGCTATCTCGAGGAAGAGCCTTCACGTTTGATCTTTTCTTATTCGGCTAAGGGAAAGCCGGAACTCGGGGGAGTCCACCAGAGCCGCGGGTTGCGGTTCAATGTTTCCCATTCCGGCGATATGGCCTGTGTTGGAGTTACTTTGGAGAGGCGGATTGGAGTGGACATAGAAGCGATCCGGTATGATGTGGAAATCAAGGCCATTGCACAACGCTTTTTCTCGGTTTCCGAGCAGCGGGATTTGGCCAGCTTGCCCGTCGATGACCAGCATCGAGGTTTTTTCAACTGCTGGGCCCGAAAAGAAGCCTACCTCAAGGCTCTCGGCAGTGGGTTGTCTCTGCCGCTATCGGAGTTCGACGTTTCCCTGCGCCCGGGTGAACCGGCTCGCCTTCTGGCCACGCGTCCGGATGCGAACGAGGCGAAGCGCTGGACGATGCTCGAGCCGGAGCTCAACGAGAAATATGCCACAGCCATCGTGGCCGAGGGGGCAGGACTGGAATTGACGTCGGGCGATCTGGTTTCAGTTTTTGGCAGTGGGGATGCAAATGCGAATTCTTAGCGTGGTCGGCGCAAGACCCAACTTTATGAAAATTGCGCCGATCGTGTCGGAACTGCGGCGGGTTTCCGATGTATCGCACCGCCTGGTGCACACCGGCCAGCACTATGATGACAAGCTGTCCGGCACTTTTTTTGAGGAGCTGGGGCTGCCTGAACCTGATCTTAACCTGCAGGTGGGCTCCGGCAGTCATACCTGGCAGACCGCTGAGGTGATGAAGGGTCTCGAACCGGTGCTCGAGGAATTCCGCCCGGGCCTGGTGTTTGTCGTCGGCGATGTGAATTCGACCCTGGCTGCAACGCTGACCGCGGTGAAACTCGGCATTCCCGTGGCCCACATTGAAGCTGGATTGCGAAGCTTCGATCTCACCATGCCCGAAGAGATCAACCGTAAAGTCACCGACACGATTTCCGAACTGTTATTTGTCACCGAGCAAAGCGGGGTCGACAACCTGAGGGCCGAGGGCGTCTCCGAAGACAGGATTTTTTTGGTGGGCAATGTCATGATCGACACCCTGCTGCGGCACCGTGCGATTGCGGCGAAGTCCCGGATCCTGGAGAAGCTGGGCGTAAAGGAGGGCGAGCATGTTCTTCCCTATGGCGTGCTCACGCTGCATCGTCCTTCGAATGTCGACCAACCGGAGACCCTGGAACCGCTGTTGCAGGCGATGGGCGAGCTGGCGCAGGAAATCCCGGTGTTTTTCCCGATTCATCCCCGGACGATGACGAGAGTTCGCGATTTGAATCTCGACCATTATTTTGTAGGATCCAGGAAAGGCTCGCTTACCGGTTTGCAAGCGCTCGACCCCTTGGGGTACCTGGATTTCCTCTGCCTCATGGACCATTCCCGGGTGGTGCTGACTGACTCTGGCGGGATTCAAGAGGAAACCACTGCGTTAGGTGTGCCGTGCCTCACGCTGCGCAACAATACCGAACGGCCAGCGACGGTCGAGCATGGCAGCAATCAGATTATTGGCGTTAACCCAACCAGGATCGTCAGTGCAGGAAGGCATATCCTGCGCAACTGGTCGCGTTCCTCGCGCCGGCCCCCGTTGTGGGATGGACACGCCGCGAGGCGGATTGTAGAGGTCGTACTGCAAAAGCGGTTTTTCGGTTCCGCACACCGATGCCAAGAACAGAGCAGCTCGGAACAATTAGTATGATCGGCATCTCACAACGTCTAGGCCTCGAGTTCCGTCCGCACAGCACGACGTGCTGGGCAGTAACCCCAACCTTCATGTCCGCTGGAGATAAGGGTCCGTGATGCGGGTTTTAATTGTAAGCCATACATTCCCGCCCGACTCCGCAGTTGGGGGCCTCCGCATTGCCCGACTCTGCCGTTATCTGCCAGAGTGCGACATTCACCCGTTCGTCCTGACGGTAAAAGACCGTCTCTATGAAAGCGTTGATCCCAGCTTGGTTCTGCCGAGCGATCTGAAAGTGATTCGCACCGGCTCGTTATCAACGCCGCTCGATTGGTATCGCCGCCTGATCCAGCATCGGAAACCGCAGACCGGCGATGCCGGGAAAGTGCAAGGCCGAGGCCCGAATTCAACCCGGGCCCGGCAACACCTGCTCGCCATGCTCTCATTCCCCGACCGCTACTGGGGCTGGTACCTTCCTGCCCTCAAAGCGGCTGGCGAGTTGATCCGAAGGGATAAAGTGGAGGCGGTTTTTTCGAGCGGGCCGCCATGGATTTCTCACCTGATTGCCCGGCGCCTGAAGCTTACCCATAATTTGCCATGGATGGCGGATTTTAGAGATCCATGGGCGCATCTTCTGCCGGAAAAACGCGGCCCGGGTTGGTTCCAGCATCTCTCCGAGCGGCTGGAAGAACGCTGCATCGGAGCGGCGGATCTAGTCATCTGCAACACCGACCGCCTGCGGGAAGCGTTTCAGAACCACTATTTGGAGGAGGCCCCCTCCAAATTCCGTACGCTCACCAACGGGTTTGACGACTCAGACGCGTACGCCACCGCTGCGCCCGCCCCGAAACGTCTCTTCCTCCACCTGGGTTCTATTTACGGCCTGCGAAGAATTGACACTTTTCTGGAGGCGATTTCCCAGCTTACTCGGTCCGGCCAACTCGATCCCGATTCCTTTCAGCTGGTCTTTCAGGGCGAAATCGATAGCGATTACATCACCCAGGCGCAGGCCATCTGCCCTGAGCTCCTTGAGAAACGATGTCTGGAGTTTCGTCCACGCATCAACCGCAATCAGGCACAGCAAGTCCTTGCGAGCGCCGATCGCTTGCTGCTCTTCCAGGGATGTCATGAACTGCAAGTGCCGGCAAAATTTTATGAGTACCTGCAGACTGGCATTCCGATCTTTGCGGTGACTGAGCCGGGAGCTTTGACCGACCTGCTGCGGGAGACCGACTCCGGTATCTGGGCAAGCCCGGGCAATAGTAACGAGATCGCCGAACGCTTCCTCCAGTTCCTGCAAATGCGCCGACGGAGCCCGGAATCGCTGCAGCTGGACATCAATGGCAAATTCCAGTACCGGCAGTTGGCATCGCGCCTGGGAGACTGGATGCGAGAACTGGTCGGCCCGCAGCAGGACGCGCGCGTGCCCGCAATCGCGAACAGCCGGGCTTGAAACGGATCTCGCGCTATCTCCGCTTAGGATTTACGGCGCAAAAGATTATTGGCAAGTTGCCATAAAGCGCGCATGCGGGACCTATAAACTCCTAACATCACAATGGCGTAAGCGGCCGCTCCCGCCGCCACTTCGAGGATTAATTTGGGCATTAACGGCCACTCGTGAGGCAGCGACCATTTCACCGCTTCAACCGCAACCGCCATCGCAATCGACCCGTTGAGAGGCGGGACAATGCCTTGCATATACTCTCGAACCCCCAGGCCAATCTTGGAAAGAGTTCGCCAGTACAACGGTATGACCACCACGGGGTAAGTAATAATCCAGGCCGCGGCGATTCCGGTCGTACCCCAATGGCTTCCAACATAAAAAGCGGTGGGCATGATAATTGCGGTGGCGATCGCATTCCGCATCCCGAAGCGGGTTTCTCCCACGACGTTTAAAACCTGCGGAAGCAAAGTCACGATCACGCGGAACGAAGCGTAAAACGCCAGCAACTCCAGCGGGACAATCGCGCCGCCCCATTTTTTCCCCAGCGCCAGGGGCACAAACTCATGAGCCACCAGGGCCAGACCAAAGGTGGCGGGAAACGTGGCGATGCCAATAGCCTCGGTCAGCACCCGCAGGTAGCGGCGCAGGGCGGCATGTTCATCCTGGACGGCGGCAAAGAACGCGGGAGTGACGCGCACGATAACCCCCGAGACCTTTTCGATCGGCGCCGTCGCCAGATTCCACCCCAAGGTGTATTCGCCCAACGGGGCTGGTCCGAGAACCCGGCCCGCCACAAGAAAATCAGCGTTCGAGTACGCGTACCAGCACAGCCGCGAGATCAGAATATGCGAACTGAACCGCAGGGCGTGCCGGATGGACGCGAGGCGCGGGACCGCAAAGCCATGACGGCAGTACAACGCGGTCGTAACTGTGAGCAACGCCGAACCTGCGATATTGCCGACGACCAGCGACCAGTAGCCCAGGCCGAGGAATGCCAGCAAGAGCGTGGTCAGCGCCTGGCAGATCGATTGCGCAGTCTCGAGCACCGACAAAAGTTTGAAACGCATGTCGCGTTGCAGGAGAGAGTATGGAATGCTCCGCAATCCCAGGATGATGAATGTGGTGCTCATGGCGACGACAACCAGAGGAAGTTTTGGAGCGCGAAAGAACACTCCCAGGGGCCTCGCGATGCCGCAAGAAACCAGAAAACAACCGAACCCTATCAACAGCGAGAGGCTGTTCAGCTGCCCGATTTGCTCTTCGTCCAGATTCCGCAAAACGAGCACGGCGGTGCCCACGCCAAATTCGCTGAACAGCGTCACCAGCCCCAGATAAAGAGTCGCCATTCCTACCAGGCCAAAGTCTGCGGGCGACAGCAGCCGGGCAACGATGATAAGGGAAGCCCAGGAAAGAAACTGGCTCGACCACTTGGCTCCGGCCGTCCAGGCCACGCCCTTGGCGAGACTCTGATCGAACACCTTCAGATTGGAAGAAGGCTGAGCCGTGGTGTCGGGGGGCGGTCCGTCAGTGATCTGCGTCATATCCGAGTCAACGCGGCGCTCCCTGCGAAACAATCCTCAACCGCCGCTCTAGATGATCTGTAAAAAGTTGCGCGCAATCGTGGTCCACTGTAACTCCTCGAGCGCCGTTGCTTCTGCGATCAGCGCTCCAGCCTGGAGAGCTCTGATCCCTTCCCGGATGCCCGCGGCGATTTCCGCACTTTCGCCTCCTGCAAGCAGGCTGCTATTTGGATAGTTTCGCAGGTATTCGCTCGCCCCACCCGTATCGGTAGTAACGATGTATTTCCGAAATGTCATGCCCAGCAGCAGCAACCCGCTGCCGTAACCTTTGAGGTAGGGCAGCAAAAGCAGGTCAGCAGCCTCGAACAGTCCCGCCATCTCGAGACGACCGAGAAAGTGGGGGATCAGCCGTACGCGGTCCTCTAGGCCGCACTCTCGCGCTCTCCTCCGCGTATGCGCCAGCGCATCTTCGGCTGAGGAGTCCGCAAAGCCGGACTCCTTGCCGGCGACGATGAGAAGCACATCCTGGGGAAGTTCCGTCAAAGCACGCAGGCAGGAATCGATGTTCTTGTAGGGTCGTATGCCGCCGCAAATCAGGCAAGCAACTTTAGCAGGCCCAATCTGCAGTTCCCCGCGAACCCGCTCCCGCACTCCGGTACGTCGCGGGTAGATTGTGTAAAGACCGTGCCGCATTACCGAAGCCCTCGATGCCACGTCGGGGAAAAGTCGTGCAAGTTCCTTCCGGCTTTGCTCGGAATGGACTATCAGCCGGTCACAGTTCCCATATACCTTTCCGAGCAGCGTCACGTCCTCAGGGCTCTCTTCGTGTGGCAGGACGTTGTGCACGGTATGCACCGTTTTCATGCCCAGCCGCCGGCAAGTGGCCCAGAAACCATGTCCGTAGATTTCCGGCCACTGCGTCCACACGAGGTCATAGCGTTTCCGCCTCAGATGCGCTGCCAGCTCGATTTCAAGGAATTTTTGGCGGGCACGCTCCCGAAACAGGGGGGGCGGCTGGCGACCGGGTTCGGTTTTGACCGAAGAGGTTGTCGTCAACAGCGGCGGGGAGAGGGAGGATTCGGCCTCAGCCCGGTAGCCGGTTTTCAGATCCTGCTTCAGGAGCACGCTCCCGAGGACCGGGAAACAGCGATGGCGCCGGGCCGCTGGAAGTTCCGAGAGCGGCGATGCCCCATTGACGTAGACGTCTGCTGAAACCCCGCCCGCACACAAGCCTTCCGCCAACTCAAAACTGTAGGCGTTGATGCCAAAGTCGCCCAATGGATTGAGAATTGCTACCGAATTTAAGGCATTCACCAGAACCGGTTCCTGGGGCGGGCGCTGGAAGGATTCTATAACAGAGGTAACGACTCGATTCTATAACAGAGGTAACGACTCGAGCCGGAACGATCTTTGATAAAATCGATCACACAAATTTAACTGCCTGGTCAAGACCATTTGCTGGGTTATCGTCTCTAATCCCAACATCTTCTTTGTGCCCTGGCGGAAACGTCCAAGAAAAAATCCATAAGATTGGGAGGTTTGTACTTTTGACAACTTCGACGAGCCATCTTATCCCGGCGCACGGCGGCGAACTGGTTCAGCTGATTGCATCAGCCGAGCGCGCCGGTGAGCTGAAAGCCAACTCCCGCGAGTGGCCATCTTGGGACCTCTCCGCCCGCCAACTGTGTGATCTGGAACTCTTGTTGAGTGGAGGCTTTTCGCCCCTGCGCGGGTTCATGGGCCGCCGGGATTACGAGAGCGTCTGCCACGAAATGCACCTGGCGAGCGGGATTCTCTGGCCGATGCCGATCACGCTCGACGTGACCGAGGAGTTTGCCAAGAAACTCACGCCCGGCAGCAGTAAAGTTGCGCTACGCGACCCTGAAGGCGTGATGGTGGCTGTGTTGCATGTCGAAGAAGTCTGGCAGCCTGATCGAAAGGATGAAGCCAAATCCGTGTTCGGCACTACCAGCACGGTCCATCCTGGGGTGGATCACCTTTTGAACCGCAGCAATCCCTGGTACGTCGGCGGAAAACTCGAGGGGCTTCAAAATCCTACGCACTACGATTTCAAAACCCTTCGCCTGACGCCGGCGGAGCTGCGGGCTGAGTTTTCCCGCGTGGGATGGCGCCGGATTGTGGCGTTTCAGACGCGCAATCCCATGCACCGCGCGCACGTCGAACTGACTTTTCGCGCCGCCAAAACCGTGGAAGCGAACCTGCTCATCCATCCTTCGGTCGGCATGACCAAGCCCGGCGACGTGGACTACTTCACGCGCGTGCGCTGCTATCAGCTTCTGCTGGCCAAGTATCCGGCGGGGACGGTTCGGCTTTCGCTGCTGCCCTTGGCCATGCGCATGGGCGGGCCGCGTGAGGCGATCTGGCACGCTCTGATCCGCAAGAACCATGGCGTAACCCACTTCGTCGTCGGCCGGGATCACGCCGGTCCGGGAAAGGATTCCGACGGCAAACCATTCTATGGTCCTTACGAAGCTCAGGAGCTTTTCAAGAAGCACGAGCCGGAAATTGGCGTGACCATGGTGCCGTTCAGCATGATGGTCTACCTCGAAAACGAGGACCGATATGTGCCCGACAACGAAGTCCCGCAGGGCGCGCGGGTTCTGAACATTTCTGGGACCGAGCTTCGCGATCGCCTGAACGAAGGCC
>Ga0157374_10001011_pt1 | contig 24379 bp, 25 predicted proteins | sample M25metaG_FD_115308 | JGI IMG/M metagenome (GOLD analysis project Ga0157374, IMG submission 115308) | Miscanthus rhizosphere microbial communities from Kellogg Biological Station, Michigan, USA - M2-5 metaG | ecosystem: Host-associated > Plants > Roots > Rhizosphere > Soil | place: USA: Michigan... | reverse complement strand
GTGTAGCCCTTGATGCGTTCGGCGCCCGCGTTCCAACTCGCGACCCTGCCGTCTCGGTCGAGCATATATAGCGCGTAATCGGTGACGCCCTTCACCAATATGCGGAATTGCTCCTGGCTCCGATGAAGGGCCTCTTCCTGCGCGCGACGTGCACTCAAGTCGCGGGTGATTTTGGCGAAACCGACGAGCTTATCTGAGGAGTCGAGGATGCGATCGATGACAACATGGGCCCAGAAGCGGGTGCCGTCCTTGCGCACGCGCCAGCCCTCTTCTTCGAAGCGGCCTTCTTTGGCGGCGATGGAGAGGTTGCGCGAGGGGATGCCTGCCGCGCGGTCTTCCTCGCCGTAAAACAGGGAGAAATTCCGTCCCACGATTTCGTCTGCGGTGTAACCCTTAAAGCGTTCGGCGCCTGCGTTCCAGCTCGCCACGGTGCCGGCCGGATCGAGCATGTAAATCGCGTAATCGCTGATCGACTGCACCAGCAAACGATATCGGCCATCGGGGCCATCCGAGACCTCATACCAATCGTGTGACATCAAATCCCCCATGGCGTGCCAAATTATAGCTCTTCGCCGCCGTTTCCAACGATCGCCGGGGAAATTCGGTTCCGCGGATGCGGCTTTGCTCTCAGGAGATGCGCACCACTGCCTTAAAGTCAGCGGCAGTTCCGTCACAATTATGTATGCGTTAACCCGCCGACGCAATCTAACGTCCCCTACTGCCCCGGTGGTAATCGAAAGCAACGATGAAGACAAAAGATTAACTGTGCTGTGCAATTCGGCTCTTCGAGCATCGCGCCGGTAGGCCAAGTTTAGAACATATGTGGTCTAATTTTTCCCCACTACCGTTGGTAGGCAACATGAAAAAATCGTCACTTAGGCCGTCGCCTTCGTCCAAATCCGCTCCTGACACGTTGGTGGCATTCGCGGACAGCCGTCCGTCGCTCTTCGGTCCACGCACGTCGTTCAGCATCCACGATCTCGAACCCGCGATTATGTTATTCGAACAGGGCAAGCAAAAGGCCATCGCCAAAGCGAGCCGAGAAACTCGCGACCAAGGGCAAGCTCGTCGACATCGAGGAGCTGAAACGCACCGAGCCAGATCCCGGAGTCACCAACGTGCGCAACACCAAAAGCTCGCACTGGCGCCGCTGGCTTGATGTGCCGAGCCGTTGTGTTGTGCCCTCCACCAGCTTTTCCGAACCCGAAGTGTTGGAGGACCGCAGCCGGCCGCCGGTATGGTTCGCCAAGGGTGATCGGGAACTATGTTACTTCGCCGGCATCTGGGTCCCCGACTGGACCAGCCGATATAAGCTTTCGGACGAACTTGCGCTGCAGCGGCCATTGCCCGAGGGCGTGCTAAGGATCGTGGCGCTGGGGAGAGTCGTGGGGATCCGCCAGAGGCCGCAGCGGCATAGTTGCCGCTCCTCAATACAAAAAGCCCCCGCTTGGGGAAAACGAGGGCCAGCAGGTAAGTGATCTTTGGAGGTGTAGTAAGAACGCGTCGGAAAGCCGGCAGTTCCCTACACCCAGGTTTTTAGGCCGAAATTGCCGCTCAGGCAGTGAGGTGTAGCCACCGAGGGCAAACTAGCCGCGTGCGTGGCCGTGTTGGGATTGGTGATGCGAGGCGGGCGAGACGTGGACTCGTGTGCCGTTTCGTTGGCCAAGGCAAGAAACCAGAAAAATCGCCTTGTTTCCCTTATCGCCGCGTCTGTTTGACGCGCCTGGCATCGGGTTCGAAAACGCAGCGTCACGTCTTCGGTTCCAAAGCTTAGCGGTTGCCCCCAGGCAGTAGCTTCAACCGGCTGTCACGCAAAGCCATTGCCCGATCCTGGAGCGCGATGCGCCGGTCCCTCCAGCACATGTTGCGATAAGGAAAGGCCGCTGAGAGTTGCGTCCTCTCCTCCCAGCGGCCCGTCGGCGCATCATCGAAGGAATGAGACGCAACGGGCGCTGAACGTTCGCCCACGTCTGTGGGTTGCGGCTGGCCGCCTTACGATTCGCTTCGTACGAGCAACGAAGTCTCCGACCTGTGTCTCCTCATTGTCGACGCCCTCGTTCTTGGGTCGCGCCATGTCTGTCATGCCTTGCGCCGTGGCATCGGATATCCCCCGTTGGATGAACCGCGCATTCTAGGCGTCGAAGGAAATCTGCTGGAATCGAACCGGCTTGCCCAGCACCTCCGGCTTCGTCCTACTCACCCTTTTTGGAACGTCTTAGCGGACGAAGGAGTTGTGCCGATTGACCAAAAAGAGACAGGCGCATGCATCAGACGACGACATCGGAAAAGGCGAGGATCGGCATAGTAGGTCTCGATGACATTCTAGTCGGAGGCCTTTCGCGAAATCATCTATATCTGATTGAAGGAAGTCCGGGGACTGGCAAGACCACTATCGCACTGCAGTTCCTGCTCGAGGGGGCGTCGAACGGCGAGTCCGGACTCTATATCACTCTGTCTGAGACTGAAGAAGAATTGCGGCTCACCGCAGATTCTCACGGATGGCCGATCAATGAAAAATTTCAAATCAGCGAATTGACGCCGCCGGAGAGCCTTCTGAACGGCGAGCAGCAGCAATCGCTGCTTTTTTCTTCTGACCTGGAACTCGGTGAGACTACAAATGCTCTATTTCAGATCGCGGAACGGCTGAAACCCGACCGGATCGTACTGGATAGTCTCTCAGAAATTCGACTTCTTGCGCAAAGCTCACTTCGTTATCGGCGTCAGATACTGATGCTAAAGCACTATTTCGCGCGAAACGGAGCGACAGTACTAATGCTCGACGATCTCACGACAGATGCACTCGACAAGACCGTGCATTCTGTTGCTCACGGTGTAATCCGTCTTGAAGAGCTGAACCCCTCCTATGGCGCCGAACGGCGACGGCTGCGCGTCGTTAAGTATCGCGGTCAGTCCTATCGCGGGGGTTTTCATGACTTCACGATCGAAAAGGGGGGGTTGCGGGTGTTTCCGCGCCTGGTTGCCAGTGAGCACCGAACTGCCTTTGCTCGAACCACAATAGGCAGTCTTATTCCTGAATTGGATGCCCTGTTGGGCGGGGGCATTGAACGAGGCTCCAGCGCCCTGGTTCTGGGACCCGCCGGGTCGGGGAAATCGCTCTTAACGCTGCACTTCGCTAAAGCCGCCGCTGAACGCCACGAAAAGGTAGCCCTCTTCGTTTTTGATGAGGAATTGGGACTTTTGTTCGCTCGAGCGAAGACAATGTCTATCGACCTGGCGGGGCTACAGGCGAGCGGTAACCTATTCATCGAGCAGGTCGACGCCGCGGAGCTATCACCGGGCGAGTTTGCCCACCGCGTTCGCGAGCGCGTAGACGCAGCACAAGCCAAAACCGTAATTATTGATAGCCTCAACGGATACCAGGCCGCGATGCCGGAGGAGCACGAACTGCTGCTCCATATGCATGAGCTGTTACAGTATCTTAATCGGCAAGGGGCGACGACGTTCGTGACCGTTGCCCAACACGGCCTTGTGGGCGACATGAAGTCGCCGGTCGACATAACCTACCTAGCGGACAGCGTCATTTTGCTGCGCTATTTTGAAGCTTTAGGCCGTGTTAGACGCGCCATATCCGTCATCAAGAAGCGGACAGGTGCCCACGAGGACACTATTCGTGAGTATCGTGTGGGCCCGGGCGGATTGAAGATCGGGAAGCCTCTTCAGGACTTCCAGGGTGTGCTACGTGGGGTGCCGACCTATACCGGGGACCATCGGCCGCTGCTTGACGCCGAGCGGAACGACGACATGCCGGTCTCGGGGGGCGCACGTTGATCAACGCGGAGCGCGCTTTGATCCTAGCCCCCGGAGGCCGCGATGGAGCCCTTGCCACCGCACTTCTGAAGCAAGCCGGCAAAGTTGCTGAGGCCTTCTCCGATGCGCAAGCTTTGCTAGCGGCACTGGAGGTCGGAGCGGGCGTAGCCTTGATCGCTATTGAGGCATTGCAGCATACGGATCTGAAGCCCCTTACAAATTGGATTGCGCGCCAACCCGCTTGGTCGGACTTTCCATTCGTCATCCTGACGCACCGGGTTGTCAGTCCCGACCAGCACCCCATGCTGCTGCAACTACAAGCGGTGGTCGGCAATGTCATTTTTCTCGATCGTCCTTTCCATCCCTCGACGTTGATAAACGTCATCGAAAACGCCCTGCGCGCGCGCCGTCGTCAATACCAGGCCCAGCGCTACCTGCAGGACCTTCGAGAAGGCGAGGAACGACTTACGACCGCCCTAGAAGCGGGACGGATGGGGTCGTGGGAGTATGTTTTCGACACGGAGCATCTAGAGTGTTCCGATCAGTTCAAAGCCGATTTTGGCCGATCGATTGACGCCCCCTTTACCTTCGAAGATCTGTTAGTCAGCGTTGTGCCCGAGGATCGGGGGCGTTTACGGGACGCCCTCAATCTCAGCATCGAGACACGCGCTGACTTTGCAATCGAATTTCGCGTTACCTGGCCCGACGGTACTCAGCATTGGATCGACGCGCGCGCGCGCGCGGTCGTTGATCGCGAACGACGCCCCGTCAGAATGGTCGGCGTTACGTCCAACATTACCGCCCGCAAGAACGCCGAAGGCGAGCGCGACCGACTAATGCGCGAGTTGGCTGCAGAAAAGGAGCGAACCCAAGAGTCCTTGCGGGGCGAGCAAGCACTTTCGGGCCTTTTGCTGACCAGCGTTCCGGCAGGCATTGTCGCCTATGACACGGACCTGCACGTGACCATTTGGAACCCAGTAATGGAACGCCTCCTTGGGATCGATAAGCGAGCAGCCGAGGGAAGGCCGCTGGCCGAACTAATCGCCGACGGGCATCCTGAACAGATTGCACCGCGACTTCGATCGGCCCTTCAAGGTGCCCCCGGCGAAGTCGAAGAGATCGAAATTAAGACCGAGGCGGCGGGCCGCCTGACGCTTGAAAGTCAGCACGCGCCTCTTCGTGGCGGCGATGGCCAAATCGTCGGCGGTGCTGCGTTTTTTCGCGACATCACTGAGCGCCGGCGGATCGAGGAGCAACTGCGCCACGCCCAGAAGATGGAAACGATCGGCCAGCTGACTGGAGGCGTCGCCCACGATTTCAACAATCTTCTTGCGGCCATACAAGGCAACCTGGAATTGCTCCGCAAGCGTCTGCCCCCCGATCCGCAACTGTGGCGCTATATTGACGGGGCCTTGCAAGGCGCCAGCCGCGGCGCCTCGCTGACCGCACGTCTACTGGCGTTTGCTCGCAAACAGGAGCTATCCCCTCGACCTACAGATCTGGCGCAATTAGTCCATGGTATGCGCGCCCTGATCGAAAGGTCGCTGGGTCCCATGATCTCGCTGAAGTTTGACCTAAAACCCGATCTGCCCCCGGCTCGAGTGGACGCCAATCAGCTCGAGCTGGCCGTACTCAACCTGACAGTCAATGCGCGAGATGCAATGTTGAATGGCGGGGAGCTGACCATTTCTCTTGAACAAATCGATGGCACGGAGGCGGCGGTCGGACTGGAGGGCCCCTTCCTGCGACTTTCCGTGTCCGACACCGGGATAGGAATGGACGCGGCTACGCTCAAAAGTGCCATCGAGCCGTTCTTCTCGACCAAGGAACTGGGGAAGGGTACGGGCCTTGGCCTGTCTATGGTCCACGGGCTTGCAGTGCAACTCGGCGGAACTCTCCGTCTTACCAGTAAACTAGGAGTGGGCACGGTCGCAGAAATTTGGCTGCCGGTTTCCACGGCGCCATTGCAGTCCGACCCGATGATCGAGGTCGTAGCCGCTGATACGCCCCCCTCCCGCATTCTTGTTGTCGACGATGATGTCCTGATCGCAATGAACACCGTGGATCTGATAGAGGATCTAGGACACGTTGCCATCGAAGCGAACTCCGGTCAGCGCGCGCTTGAGATTCTTGCGGGTACAGAAAAGATCGATGCCATGGTCACAGATTTTGCGATGCCTGGCATGACGGGCATTGAACTTGCTGGGAAGGCGCGAACGCTTCGACCAAACTTACCGATTTTACTCGCCAGCGGATATGCGGAGCTCCCCTCAGGCACCGAACTCAAGTTGCCCCGGCTTAGCAAGCCGTTCATGCAGAGCGACCTAGCCGCCAAGCTTGCCGATATATTGGCGAAATAGCCGCTCGGCAGGTGAGAGCATAAGGTCGGTTTGGCTCGCGGCAACCTGTGAGCGACGTTGCTGTACTTTGACCGTCCTGCCGCCGCGATTGAGCGCCATTAGTTGGGAGGCTGCCGGGGGCAGCCCCGAGCTCGGCGAAAGCCCAACCCCCCTGCCCCAACCCTCTTACCGGCGCGCATAACTGGGGAAGACGGCATAGTTTGGTTGGCAATCGCCCATTTTTTCGCTGCGGTAGAATTCGCGGACGAACTGCCATGGGCCTCAAGGCCGGTCGTCATCGGGTAAAAGGATTGTACGTACCCTACTCCAGAGATGGCGCCACCGGTTGCTTCCCTTTCGGCGCACACGCATTGGCCGCGCCGTGGCGTTTTCGGTCTGAGCATATTCCCCTGCATAGTGGGAGGCGCGCCAGGTGGCCTGCTCCTCAGGAGGGGCGGCGGCGATTGCCTTCAAGTCCTCGACCGCCTTTAGGGACCTTGGAGCGCTTTCGTCTATTGGCTCCTTTAGCCAACGGACGAGGGCCTTGGCTTTGATGATCCGCGGATCGACTTCGTAGAGATCTTCCGGGATGGCGACTTTAGCGATCGTCAGCAGATCTTCCACCACCTTGATGACTTTTCCAAGCGACGGCGCCCGCTTCAAATCAATCTCACAATCCACCTGGCCAGGGCGCCAAGAAAAGCGCCAACCACCATTTTGGTTGAGTCTACCGATGTCACGGTCTCCCAGGGCATCCACCCTAGCTCCTCGAGTGATCCAGTGATCACAGTCGGGCCAGGTAAGGGAGTTCTGGATCACGTACCTGGCCCTGGGCTTCGGGTTGCTAACCTCCCTAGGCTTGTCTAACTTTAGCTGCGGTTGCGAGCTGGGTGCTCAAGAGAATAGCCTTCGGCGTTCATTCTTACACATTTGTAAACTATCTCAGAAGTCGCTCGTGATGCTGACAACCCCTGACGGGTCTCGGGCCCGGTTGTAAGCCCAGGTGCCAGTTATCGGGCAACTGACACCGCCGCAGGCGCCGTTGATCGGCCACCTTGAGGCATGATCATGCCCGCCTTCGCCAAGGAATTTGTCCTTACCCTTTGAGGGCAGCATTGCCGTGCGTAAGATAGACCGCGGCCCTTGGCTTTACCGGGGAGATAGCGGTGGATCGATGGACCCGACCTTCATGTTTCCCGGTATCTGAAAGGGTGAAGATGTCGACGATGTGATCGAGTTCGACCGCCTGTGCCTCGGTCTGCTCGATCGCCGCATTCGTCTGTTCCACCAACGCCGCGTTGTGCTGGGTCATTGCATCCATTTGCCGGACCGCAACGGCGACTTCCTCGATGCCCGAGGCCTGCTCGCGACTCTCCCGTGCGATACCGTCCATCAGCGTGCTGCTCTGCCGCGCCGCCGCCAGCATTGCCTCGAGACGCGACGCCGCTTCCGCTACCAATTTTGATCCGGCCGTGACCTCGGTACCACTCTGCTCGATCAGCCCCTTGACCTCTGAGGAGGCCTGGGCCGCCGATTGAGCGAGACGCCGCACTTCTACCGCGACAACGGCGAAGCCTTTGCCGGCATCGCCCGCCCGCGCTGCTTCCACTGAAGCATTGAGCGCCAGCAAATTGGTCTGGAAGGCGATATCGTCAATCACTCCGATGATGTTGGATATCTTGCCGGAGGACGTGGTGATCCGGTCCATCGCCGCGTTGGCGTCACGCATCACGTTGCCGCCCGTTTCTGCCGTCTCGGTGACCACTCCAGCGATCTGGCTCGCCTCCTGCGCGCGGTTGGCGTTTTCGAGCACAGTGCTCGCCAACTGCTCCATCGCCGCCGAGGTTTCCTCAATCGTTGACGCCTGCTTGGTGGTGCGCTCGGAAAGGTCGTTGGCGCCGGCGAGGATTTCGCCTGTCGCCGTCTTCAGCGACCTTGATGTGCCCTTTAGCCGGGTGACCACGTCGCTGAGCTTTTCGGCCACCAGATTGGTATCGTCCTTGAGGCGACCCAGACTGCCCTTGAAATCGCCCACTACCCGGTGCGTCAGATCGGCCTGGGCCAATGCCCCAAGCACTTCCCCGGTCGCGCCTATGCCGCGATCGACCGTGTCGACCAGATTGTTGACGCTCTCGGCGAGCGCGTTCAATTCTGAGTCCGGAAACTCAGCTTGGACCCGGCGAGAAAAGTCACCTGCCACGGCCGCATCAACCACATCGCCGAACGCCACTTGCAGTTCCGCCATCATCCGGCCGCGCTCCTCCTGGTTGCGTACCACGGCGGCCGCTTCCGCCTGGGTCAGGTGCGCGACCTTTATGCCGCTTTCGCGGAAGACTTCGACCGCTCGCGCCATGTCTCCGATCTCGTCACGCCGCACCGCGTCGGTGATCTCGACCGCAAATTCACCGCCAGCCAGTCGCCGCATCATTTTGGTCAACCGAGAAATCGGCAATCCGATATTTGAGATAAGCAACCAGACGAGACCGCACCCAGCCAGCAGTGCCGCCGCGAGTGCGATGGCGACGCCAATTTTGCTTGATGATCTGGCATCGCGAATAGATGCCGCATGGCCTTCCGCCATCTCTGCTTGATAGGCAAGGTCGTCAACCATCCGAGTATTGAAGGTGTCCCTGAGAGTCGCCATTGGTCCGATGACTAGAGCCATGGCTGCCGCCCCGGCTCCTGATTTCGCGTCCGAAACTACGGTTGCCGAAGCGCTACTCATCTGTTGAAAGGCGTCATGGAAGCCGTTGCCGTTGTCTGTCTCTCTGCCAGGATCCATTGTGGGTTGGTAGAGGAGCCAATTGGCATCGAAGGCACGCTCCTCATCTGCCATCCGCGTGGCAATCGTGGTGAGGCGAGCTGGATCTGCTGTCGCCGCGGCCTCGCTGGCGTAGCCAAAAAGGAGCAGTCCGGATCGCCCCATAGCGACGATCGGTCCGGTTCCGGCGATATTTGCCTCAAGGCCATCGGCGACCGTGACCACACCGTCGATCTCCCACAAAGAGTAGGCGCCAAGGCCAGCCGTGAAGAGAAGTACCACCGAAAAAGCCGCAATAAATTTCTGGAGGATCGAAAGGCGGGAAAACAGGGACATGTGGGCACTCGGTGTTGACGGCGGCGCGGCCAGATCGTGGCAAATCACGAGATCAATCTCACTCAGTGAGACACGGACCTATTGAGAGGCAGTTAAGGTCTCATGCTTTGCCGCGGCGTCCGCCATTTTGGGAGCTGTTGCTCGCCATTCGCTTCCCTTCGGGTGGAATTGGCGAGGCCAAACGATATCGCGCTGAACACCGATTCTTGAGCATCGTCTCGGCGCCCAAAGGGTATTTAGCGGACGGTCCTGCCAGGAGGCGGTCGCGCGCGGACCTCGTCGGACCATGGAGCGTCTTCGTCCCTCGGCCCGGCATTTGCGGGTCGAGGGAGTGGTCTGCTGCTAAGAGGGAACAGAGCGACCGCTCGGCTTCCCCGCGCGGATCAGGCCTTGTCGTCGACAAAAAGCGTAACGCTGCTCTTAGTTGAGGATTCGGCGACAACTTGATCGGAAGTAAACCCGGCAGCCTTCAACTTAGCTACAAGACGCGTGTTGGCCGCGACCTTGGCATCGAGGGCCTTGCGGTTGGCGGTGATCACAGCTGAAGTACCAGCGGTCGCGCCGGCGGAATATCCCTTAAGCTTAGACAACTTGACAATATGGACTACAGTTTTGGTGCCAACTTGGCTGAAGTCCACGCTTGCCATATTTGCACTCCCTACTGATGCCATCACGTCGCTGAAAGTCGATTTGCTGGATAGCGATGTCGACGCGCTCACATCAACGGACGTGCCTGCCGCCTTTGAAGTGGCCGACGTCGTGGCTCCTGCATTAACTGAGAGAGTGGCAGCGTGCCCCAAGGCCGGATAGCCGATGGCCGCTATGGTAAGGGCGATGGCGAACAACATCTTCATTATCTTATCTCCGCTTCTCAAGTTTGTGTTGACGCTCCGACGCCAAACGATCCGACCCCCGTGAAGTTGCCGTTCACGACAGACCTGTAATATTTGTAAGAAATTTGGGGACTTAGAACGCCGCAAGTGGGGTGCCACCCTCACAGGCGGCCTCTCCTGAGCGTCCTTCCGATTTGCGTTTTGGAAAGATTACGTCATCGTCTCTCGGCCGACGGTTAAGGGGCTGGTGTTAGGTAGGTCGAATATACCCAACCACTGGGGCCTCTGGGACCTTGCACTTCACTCCATGGTCCGGTTTGGCCGAGAACCTCAACAACATCGCCTTGTTGTAACGGAAACAATTTCACTGCGCTTCCCGGCAGGGCGTGAACATTGACGGCCGCGGAGGCGACCATCCGCACCGGTGCGGACACCGGCGATGGGATCGGCGGTAACGCCTGCTTGGGTCGCGAGGTCGATCCCTGGAACGAGACCGGTGGACTTTGCCCCGAACCCAAATCGGTTGACGCGACCGAAGGGGTAGAAATTGCGAATTGCTGCGTCGCTCGATGTCCGCGCCGCCAAACGAGCGATTCTAAGACGGCCATTTGACGCTCGGACCCGATCGAATTTGCCGCGTCAACGGTGTACGCGGCGGAGCGAATTTCGACAGGCAAACCGGCCCTCAGGGGTTTAGATTGATCGGTCATTGGCGCCGGGACCAATATTACAACCAATAGTGTCCCGAACACTAACCAACCTGCGATAGCAAGTGCGGAAAACCGCGGCGCCATGGTCATCTCCATTTGGCCGTTAAATTCTCGATTGCTGCTTTTGTTCCCTTGTCGCCCCTGAAATTTCAACGCCGAGGAAGCCTTCGGTCACCGACGTTACTTGACCTTCGTACGAATACTGCGATCCCCGTCAAATCGCGGCCATGGCTTAGTTTACAATTATGTAAATTGGCGAACATCCGCGGGGCCCAGACATGCGATAAGCTCAAAAATTCCGGCGGATTGTGGCCGCAAAGGCAGGGCCAACAGTTTGTTCAAGCAGGCCTCTGTTTCCTTCCTGGTCCTTGTTGCGGCGGGGTTAGGGGTCGTCTTTTTTTGTCCTCGGTACACTTGGTGCTAGCCCAGGGCGCTGGCGCCGAAGCCCGCCGCGCCCTCGGGCTCGTCATGGTCGGCGGGCTCAGCCTTGCGGCCATCGCAACATTGTTCCTTACGCTTGTCGCGTACCTGATCCTCGCGCGCTTTTCCAAGCCCAAAGTCGAAGTGACCCTCAGACTTCAGCGCGAGCTCGAAAAAGTATTGCCAAGGCACTTTGGCGCGGCGGCTGAATAGGGTCCAGCCGGTCGTATTGCCCAAAGGTCGCTCCGTTATCCACCTGGTGCGGTGCCGACGCCCGCCGGAGCCCTATGCGTGCGCAAGGCGCATACGGAGACGAGAGAGGCGCCCACCAAGCTGGACCAATGGCCTTTCCATGACCTCAAAAAGCACGGCGCTCAAGACGACTACGCCCGCCAGGGCCACCGACTCGACGGGTAAACTCTGGCGGTTGAACAATTCGCTCGTTGCAAGTTCCTGCCAGAGATAGATCGAGTAGGAAATGCGGCCAAGATAGCGGACGGCGCCGCCGGAAAGGATGGACGATACGGGCCCAACCCAACCGCTCGACAGAACCAAGACGGGAATGGTGACGATAAATGTCAGCGGGAAATAGAACGCGAGCGGTTGCCACGGCAAAGTCAGCGGCGTGATGAGGATGAGTGCTGCCGACGTGCCAAATGCAATGGGCGCGAATTTTCTCAGTAGCCCTGAGACGACCTCCTCGTATACCGCTACTGAGACCCCTGCCCCGAACAATCCGTAGACCAAGACAAACCCGAGACGGTTACTGTAGCTCAGCGGAAAAATCAGCGGCAGCAGACAAAAGACTAGGGCGCCGGCAAGATGGGGCAGAAACAGTCTGCGCCCAAGGAGGACATAAGCCATCGCTGCTGGAAACAGCAGGTAGAACTGCTCTTCAAAGGCGAGGCTCCAGGTGTGACCGGCAAGCCAAAGACATTGGTTGAACGGTTCGATGTTGCAGACGAAGAAGAAGGCCGGGATAGCATTGTTGAGGTGAAAATTGACGAGCCCGGCCGCGCCCAGGCAAAGGCAGGCTATGAGGTAGAGGCAGAGGGGTGGAATGATCCGAAAGGCTCGCCGGATGTAGAAGGCTCGCATCGAGAACGCCTGCGTCGCATCGATCTCGGCGAGTGCTGATCTGGTGATCACGAAGCCGCTGATGAAGAAGAATACCAACACGCCGACTTGGCCTGCAGGCATCCACCTTGCCATCACTTTTAGATATTCCGGCTCAACGCGAAACCCATTCACGTGGCTCATAATCACGATGAGGACCGCGACGGCGCGCCATCCGTCGAGGAACGGCAGCCTCGATCTGAGAGTCGGTACGACGGGTGGGCCCAACCCCATAGCTGGTTCCTTCTGAGTGACGATCCCCGCCTTGCGCAAAGCTAGTCCAAAATGCCCCAGATTGGATTCCAGGCGACGCCTTGAAGCCTAATCCTGACGGGGACGGCGAATTGCCTCTCATATTGAGCCGCCCACGCCAGCACTACTCGCGGTTCGCTTGTTGAGGGCCGCGTCGCGGCATGGTCCGGGAGATCACCGAACCGAGTAACTTTGGCAACCTGAGCGCCATTTTCATAAGCAAGGCTGACGATCAGGGCCGCGTCGCTTTCGCCTTTTGCCAATCGAGTAAAGCGAGGCTGCATGGTACGGCTCTCCTTGCTGTCTAAAACGCGGGCGGCTTTTTCGGCCTGTAGGCTAACAGCTCACTTGGAGGGCGCCGCCGCGGAATCAAGCTGCTTGCGGATCTGCTCGGCCCGGTCCTGAAGCAATTGCTGCAAGGCGGCGCCCCCGGTGGTGTCCTTGTTGAGCTCATCCGACGTGACCGCCGCTTGCCCGTCGTAGACCGAACCGAAACCCGCGAGGCTGATCGTGACGACCAAGTCCTTGTTGCGGCTCTTCGCTGTAAGGCTCAAGGAGTGACCCGCCTTGAGTGCTGCCACATATTGATCGTTGATGACGAGTTGGCTGGCGCAAGACTGCTTGTCGCACAGCATATAGGGGACCTTGACGGGCTTCTGGCCGTCAATCTGCCAGCTCAATCCGTACGGCAGCAGGACACCGAGAGGCACAGCGGCAACCGCAAGCAATGGGCTGTTCTGGCTGGGATCTCTGCGCAGCAGGAAGGAGCCGAGGAACTGCTGATTGGCAATGATCACCTGCCGCAACATGCAGGACCGCTGCCCGGCGGCCTTCTTACCCGCTGGAATCATGTCGCAAACCTTGAGCCAGTTTTGCTCGACGGGCCTGTTTGAAGTGGCCTGATCCTGAGGCAGGCCCGCGGTCGCAGACGGCGGAATTGCCCCGCTAGCCGTCGGTGCTACTGGCTTCGGCAACGGTTTAGAGCTGGCCGCCGTGGCGCCGATTGTGGAGGTCGAAAGGCTGACCATCGAGACTAGGCCGAGCGCTAGATATTTCCGCAATGTCATGGTTTCGGTAACTGGTCGGTCTGGATTGTTCGAATTAGGCTAGCCTATTCTTCTCCACTAGCGACTGTCCTTATGGTAATCAGCCGAAATACATACATATTTGTAAGACGGCATAAACGAGCGCCGAATTCAGCGCCGTAATGTCCCTGTAAGGTTCGGGGCGGAGATTGCGCATCCGGAGGGACTCAGTTGAAAACTCAGTCGCGCTATTATCGAGTAAGTGTTCCAGTCGTCACGGCTTGGACGCTCGGTGTATTCGCCTTGCTGCTTGGCGTGGGGATCGCCGGGACGCTGCCTATCGCCGAACGCCTCACATTGTTCCTGCCTTGATGGACGGCAATCGGCGCTTGGATCCCGCGGGAGGCGTCGGACCTCACGCCGCTTGGCCGCTCAGCGCCTTGGCGCTTATCGTTGCCGCCGACCTTGGCATTTCGAGGTCACTGCCTCGAGTAACGACGGTGCCCTCGCACCCAGCATTTTAGCCCAGTTCCGCGAACACAGTCTCCAGTTGATCCCCGAATAGAGCAGTTGGAGTCGACCGCGCGCCGGCTTTGCCTTAGAGCCACATACTCCATTGCGACTGCTGCTTAGTCACGCAAAGTGCCATCACCAAGGGACGAAGGCGGCCGAAGTCTGATGAAGGCTCTTCGGGAGCGCTAGCGGTGCCGGCAGTTAGAACGGCATCAACGATTTGCGAAGCGGACGGCTCACAACTGCCTTGAGCGTGTGCATTGGTCTATATGATCGGCCAGATCCGGGGAGTAGATTGCGGCAGACTGCCCACAGCGGCGCCCGAGTCATCGGTAAAGGCCGGGGTGAAGGTAGCAAGGACGATGAGGGCGGCACTGGCCAACGCTATTTGGCGCATATGAATTCTCCGTAGGCTTGGTTCAGATGGGCTGTAGAACGGCCCCCGTCTCTTGTTCGTTCCCAACAATTTCTTCGAGCAGGTGACGACCAGTTTGAGGAAACATAGAAGTCACTTGTCGGCTCGCAGGCGCTGAGCGATCGCGGTATCTAGAGAGCAGCGCCATTAGGGCGAGCTGAGTTTTTCGACGATGATGCCGGAATATTTCCAACCCGAAAATATCAACTTCGGAACACTGCGTGCTGGAGGCCCCGTCGACAAGACTTACAGATTTGTAATGTGCAACTCTCGTGTCGGCAGGCCGTTCGTGTGGTGTCGATTTTGCACGAGAGGACAGAGATGAGAACGCCTAATGCGGCAGGGCGTGCAGCGTCCCAATCAGTCAAAGTGGTGCTTCCCCCCGAGCTCATATCCAAGCTCGATGTCCTTCGCTCCCATCTTGATCCGCCGCCCTCTCGTGCAGACGCGATCAGACAGCTTTTGCAGATCCCCTTTGACGAAGCCGCCAACAACCACATTCAGCCAGGTCCCACGTCAGTTTCGGCGCAATTGGGTCCACAGGTGGTGAAAAAACATCATATGCCAGCCTATCCTCGGGCCATCCTGATCGGTTTGGATGTCTTATCTAATGCTGTGCTGGCCGGTCGCCCTTATCAGACGCTGTCCTGCCGAGTAGGCGAGAGCATCATGGACAACGGCTGGGCCGCCCACGTTCCCTGGACACGAGCGTGGATCAATCATTGTCTCGCCTCAGTCCATGAGGCGATCGTTTGATCGCCAAGGTAGGCGGCGCCCTGGCAACGGTTTTTGTTGTCCTTTTCACCGCATTGACTTGGGCAATTCTCACCAACCGGGTAGGCCCCTTTGACAACGATGTCAGCGCGGCGATCCAGTCCCTGCGGAACCCCGTTCTCACTGGCTTTATGAGATTTGCGACCTACCTCGCCTCCTGGCAGGTCGTTATTGGCGGTTTGACGGCCGTACTTATCTTTCAGTTTTCTGCGGACCGTCGCGCCATTTGGAGCGGGATGTTGCTTGTCGCCGTGATTGGCGACGAAGCCATTGTGTGGACCATGAAGGACCTGCTCCGTCGAGTTCGCCCCGATCAGGCGCTCTCCTTGATGCCCGCGTCTGACCCGAGCTTTCCCAGCGGCCACAGCTTCATCGCCGTGGTGTTCTACGGCGCCCTGACGTGGTTCGCGATCCTGCGTCTGCGGCTGGCTTGGCTGAAGGTGTCTGCCGGATCGGTATGCGTGCTGCTCGTGCTCGGCGTCGGCATGTCGAGGGTTTATCTCGGTGCTCATTGGCCGACCGACGTTCTTGGGAGCTACCTCTTGGGCACCGCCTGGCTGATAATTGTGGCAACGATCTTCCAGAGATTGGCGCCAGACGAAGTGCCGCGGAGGCCCCGGCTGGTGGAGAGGCAATTGTTGGCCTCGGCGCTACTCGCCCTTTGGATCGGTTTGGTGGTCACCGTCAATTACCTCCATCCCGGCGCGGTTATGAACATTGCCGGGCGGGTCCGATAGAAAGCAGGTCCGCCGCAGCTGGCAGATCTCGGCAGAGCGGATCTGCCCGCCCTACAGGGCGCCGTCGGATCAGGAGAAATGTCTGCGACCAAATGGGTCTACCGAGCGTTCCGGTGTCGAACGATGGCCCTGTCCTCAACACTGGTGCTCAGCGGTGAATAGCGCGATCAACCATCTGCCGATGCTTGTCTTGCCCTTGGCCGCGGTGCTCATCATGCTCGTGGCCCTCGCTCTTGCGTTCGAGGGCCGGCGAAGGCGTTATGATGAAAGCAAACGCCATACCGGTCGAGGTAAATAGCCGGCGTTCTGCCAGGTGTCTTGAGAGCACGGGTGCGGTCAAAACGTCGAGAGCAGGCAACCGTTTCCCGCTCCGACGACTTGCACTTGGACGCAAATACGGGAGAGGACGATGACCAAGTTTGGAGCTTTACTGGCATTCGCAATGGTGTCCCCCATGATTGGGCCCGTAATGCGGAGTCGCCAAGATCGATCTTGTCGGGTAGCGACATAAGCGGAATGACCTGTTCCGTGTTCACCCATCTAAGTCCCCATGACCAGGACAACCTAGTCCGGCAGGCAAACGCATCCTCGCCCGGTAGCGGTCTTTCGTCCCCGGTGATCACGCAGGAAGATGGCACCATCGTCTCGAACGACTCAGGTTTAGTATCTGGTGCGCCTTGATGGCCGGGATGATTATTTCCGCGTGTCAGACCGCCTCGCCGGCCACCTCTGTAAGCGATGCGTATTCGAGGGCAAATTCGGGGACTGTGATTCAACTCAGGTGACCGTGAGACGCCAAAGCAAAAGCGGTGCCGCGACTACCAAATCTGAGGCATCGATTCACGGCTGGCAACGGGTCCCTGCCTATTGAAAGGTGACGCCTAGCTCTCGGTTGGTCCGCCACACGACTTTGCAGGCTCGCGGATTCCCCTCCATGATCTGCAACCTGAAACCAAGCCTGGGAAGAACCTACTGGCAGAATCAGTATTAGCAAAGATCTGAGCTAGCGCCCAGTTCGGCGACACGCAAGGCCTGTATGAGCCGAAGACCATGCAATTGCAACGGGAGCCCCACGGTAGGCAACAGCCGCAATCTAGCTCTCAAATCTTACACCAGCCGACGACATTACTTCGAAGCGGTCGAGTCTAGCGCCTTACCGCATTGAGGATCGTCGCCGTCACGTCGCCCCACCGCTTTTTTGATCGCCGTTTTTGCTATTCCCCTTGCCGTTTCCGGGGACGCCACCATTCCCGTTGCCGTTGTCGCTCTTGCCAGAATTTCCGTCGCTGCCACTAGTACCGCTGCTATCGCTTGCACTGCCGCCTTTGTTGCCGCCGTTTCCAGGGACCCCGCCATTTCCCTTGCCGTTGTCACTCCCCGACTGAGCGCTACCGTTCTTGCCGCTGCTGGTTGACATGCTGCTGGTGTCGGTGACGACCGCGCCACTGGCGGCAACCACCGAGACCACCTTGCCCTTGGCATTGGTGATGGGCTGTAGAACGCCTGTCCCTGTGACGGTGAGAGGGTGCCCATCGCCGCCGCTTGCATGTTGACCGACAAGCACGTCGACGAAGGTGTGATCGACGAGATCCTCGACTCCAACTTTGCCGCGCGTCACGTCGACCTGCGTTCCTGCCGAATCGGAGGTAACGGTGAATTTCGTGCCTTTGACGACCGCCACCATGAACGGGGTGTCGACGGCGAAGTGTTTCACGTTCTCCACATTGGCGGTGATTGCTACCTCGCCGGCGACTTCTTCCACGGTTGTGAAGCGCTGCCCGCTCCGATCGTGAATCTGAAGTTGGGTGTTGCCGAGGACGTCTATGGTTTCGCCATCCCTTGTGAATTCGACGACCCCATCAGCCATTGTGCGAATAGTGCGGCTGTCGGCGACCACGTCACCGCGAACCAGGTGCACCCACTGCCCGTCCTGCTGGGCTAACACATTGCCCCTGAGCTTCACCGCGACCCAGTCGTCGGCCATCGCTGCTGTCGTACAAACAGCCGCGACCGTGAAAAGCGAGAGGGAAAAAAGACGCCGCATTTGTTGCTCCAAATTCGTGGTTTCGGACCAACGCGACGCCAACGACAGTCCTCCATCACATTCTCGGGGATTCGGTTGAGCGGTTATTAAGAGTCGCCGGACGTGATCACGCCGAGGGTCGAAAATCCGACCAACTGGCTAAGAATGTATTTCGTCAGATCGCCAACCCAAAAGGCCGTGCGCAAATTTCCTAGAAAGCGCCCCCATGCGACCGCAGCCGGCTCGAGGATTCCCCTTTTTCTTCCGCGAACATCGGCTATGAGGATCGGTCTTCGCTAGAGCCGGGGCGTCCCGAACGGCGCACCCGCCCTATTTCTCGGGAAAGTGAGCCCTATTTGCGCCCCATGGGCATCGCCGAGGGAACCTACTGTTGGCAGTAGGTCCAGGGGCTAATTGACCGCGACTGCTATTGGTGCCGAGGTGACGGCCAGATCTGGGATTGGCACGATGGGCCCGGGAGCGGCGATGCCGGCGACGGTGAGCGCCTAGGCGATCGCCTTATTCTTCACATGGTCGCGTCAGCTTCTTACTTGGCCGAAAAAAGCCAAAAGACGGTTAGCGGTTTCGACGGGGTGAACTTCCGGAAAGAAGTGGCCGCCTTCAAAGGCCTCTCCCTCTACGTTGCCCGCCCACCGCCGCCAGATCTGCAGAGGTCCTCCAGCGTCGAGGTACCACTTATCGAGCGCGCTATTGGCTGCCCACAGGACTAGTGTGGGACGGGAGATTTTTCGTCCCGCGTCGAGGTCCGCGACCTCATGCTCGCGATCAATGGTAGCCGCCGCGCGATACTCCTCGCAGATGGCATGGGCATGGTCTGCATCAGCGAGTGCAGCCGCGTAAGCAGATCGCACATCCGGGGGAAACGCCGAGGATGGCGAGTCCCATTGCGTGGCCGCGTCCTCAATGATCGCCTCGGCGGCTGTTTCGAGGATACGTTCCGGCAAGGGGGCCGGTTGCGCAAGAAGCGACCAAGGCCAGAAGCTCAGTGCCAGCCGTGCGTCGGCTCGGTCCCAGGCTTCCGTTCCGACAAGAATGTCGAGAACTGCTAGTCGATCAACGCGGTTCGAATGATCCAGCGCCAGCCGATATGCCACGCGCCCGCCGCGATCGTGACCAGCCACACTGAACTGACTGTGGCCGAGCCTCTGCATCACTTCGAGCACATCCTGGGCAAGCTTACGCTTGCTGTATCGAAAATGGGTGGCGTCTGAGACCGGACAAGAACTGCGCCCGTAACCCGGAAGGTCGAACGCGACCACCCTGAACGATTCCGCGAGGATAGGTGCTATTTCGCGCCACATGAGGTGCGTTTCGGGGAAACCATGCAAAAGGGCCAAGGGCGGCCCCTCGCCACCACAGGTCACAAAGACACGTGCTTCCCCAGTCTACGATGGACTCGCTAAAGGATCGCATTGACGATTAATGCTTCGTCGACAGATCGGTTGCAGAGCAGGAATCAGCGCCCGACGGATTGATGTTGCTTACGGCCAGCCGGACCCGGGAACCGCTAGTGGAAGCATCACGACTTGCCCTGTGTCAGCGATTTCATCCATTCGATCCATTCCAAACCACTTTGCTGCGGTGATCATCAACGTTTGCCGCCCAGGTCCCCCAAGAGTGCAGGAGAACGCTCCGCGATCGAGGCTTACCTCGTCCAGTACTTGGCCCCCCTCCCTGATCCGTCGACAATGCGAATGCGGAACGTCGGCGTACCAAATGGCGCCGTCCGCATCAAAACAGATCCCGTCCGGTGGACCCTCGAGCTGCGCCCATAGCCGGCGATTTGACAGATGACCATCAGCAGAAATGTCGAAAGCGGTGAGTGCCTTGGCGTGCGACTCCGCAACAACCAGCGTACCGTTGTCCGGGGCCACCGCCATGCCGTTGGGGAAAGCGAAATTTTCCGCTTCCCGCGAAACTTGGCCATCGGGCCTTATCAGCAGCAAGGAAGGACCGTTCACGTAGGCGTTGCCCCGACCGTCCACTACGATCTCGTTCCACATGCCTGATCCGAGTTCTGCGAAGGTGCGTTGTTCACCCCCTGCCTCCTGCTTAAGAAGCAGTCCGGCAACTGAGGAAACGATCAACATCTCGCCATCTATGGCGAAGTCAAAACAAAGGGGCGGCGCCGGCGCGCGAGCCCGCACCTGGCACGCACCGGTGCCGTCGATCGAAAGGATTTCCTTTGCAGTCCAGTCGGCGAACCAAAACTGCCCATCGTGCCAACGAGGTGACTCCACCAAGCCGCGATGCTCCACGACGATCGAAACATTGTGTGATTGTATCATAATCTCATCTCCTTCACGCCAATGACGCGCGAGATCGTGGAATTTCGACAAAGCGACGGCAAAAATGCTGGTGCCGGGTCCAGTCCCGTCATTTCTCAAGCTGAAGACGCCGCGAACCCAAACAAGTGGCGCTTGGCTTTGAGCTGGTAGAGGGCGATGCCGACCTGGGCGGCGATCGCGTCGGGCAGCCGACGGCGATGTCGGGCGACGACCTGAGGCGTCGGACTGGGGGGGCATGTTAGGCTGCTTGAGGAAGCCGGCGAAGCGCCCGAAGAAAAGCCCGAGACGGGGACGCCCGCGATGATGACGGCGCCCGCAGCGAGCTACCGGGCTCTTCCTCGCATTGGGTTTGCCAGTAGGCGACGGTCTGAGGAACGATAACGTTGGCAACGGCGTTGGCCCAGCATGGCGACCCTGCTGCATTAACTGACAATCTGCCAACAGTCGCTGACGGCGGGGTTTCCCATTTTCAAAGGAGGAACCGATGGCGGAATCATTCCAAGCATTCATGAAGCGGCGCGAAGCTGCCGCTCGGGCTTATACCAAAGGGGACGTCAAACCCGTCTCCGAGCTCACCTCGCGGCACGAACCAGTAACGTTCTTTGGCCCGGATGGGGGCAGCACTAAGGGGTCGGCCGCGGTCCGCAAATCGTTCGATGTCGGTGCGGCGCAATTTTTGCCGGGGAGCGACGGCGAACTCGAAATTCTCGATGCAGCCGGTGACGATAGCGTGGGCTATTGGACCGGCATCCAGCATGCGCGGGTCAAGATGAAGGGTAAAGACGGAATTATCCCAATGGATCTGCGTATCACCGAGACATTTCGCCGTGAAGATGGCGAGTGGAAACTTGCACATCGCCATGCCGACATGCTGAAGAGTCACGGGTAGGACTCGAGCCCGCTACTGCGGCCATTCAGACCGAGCGCGCCCAAAAGCTGGACGTGCAAGACGCTCGCGCCGAACTGGAAGGGTGGCTCGGTCGTCCCGGCACAAGTATGCAAAAAAATGCAGCCGCCAACAGAACAGGTTCCTTCTAAGGGCACAATTAGGCTTGCTTAGTCCGGCTGGTCAACGACCTGGACCCACTCAGCCGGCAACTCGATATCGGACAGGCGCCCGAATAGGCTGACCATAGCGTTGATGGCGCCGCGACCGTAGATGTTGGTCACTTCCGCGGTCAATGACGTGAAAGGCCCTTGCTTAATCAACACCCGGCTCCCGGGAGGGAAGCGAAGCCGGGTCGTTTCCTTCTTGGTGCGTCCGATCTCGCGGCGGCGTAGCTTCCCGGCGCGCGTCTCATCGAAATCGAGGTTCCGCTCGGCCGCCATCAGCTTCAGTAGCGCGCTGGTTTCCTGCTTGTTGAGCGGGCAAGGCCCGTCAGACCCCAGCACCGTCTCGACGCCCTCACAGGCTCTCAGGGCGAACCACGGAACGTCGTCGGACACCCTCGACAAAAAGGTACCTGGGCAACATCCGATAGACGATCTGCCGGAAGATCTTCTTGCGCTTGGAGAACCGCTCGGTGCGACCGAGCGGCGCGTAGGTGTAAAACCCCGCCGCCCTCAGATTCCGTTCTGCCTTCTCTTCGCACTTGATGTTAGTGCGGATGACGTACCAGCGATCAGCCATGTGAAAACACCCCTTTGGTTGTGCCAAAAAGGGCCAGTCAAACAGGCGCGGCGGAACTGCTCAGCAATCGCCGATTTGGTCGCGCGGCGTCAAGCGGCCATCCATGAACCCGCTGTTGCCCCTTACGGGCGAACGCGGACGATGATCTTCCCGGTGCGCCGCCCGGTTGGATTGAAGGCGGCGACGGCGTCATCGAGGGTTGAGACGTTGCCGATGTTTGTCTGTAGCCGCCCGTCCCGCACCCGCTGGACGATCTCACTCAGTTGGGCACGATCGGCCTCGACAACGAAGTCGATCGCCACGCCGTCGGCGGGCCGCGCCTCAGCCGGCCCGACAATGGACACCAGTGTCCCGCCGGCGCGTACCAGGCCGGTGGACCGCTTCTGGACGTCGCCGCCGATGACGTCGAATACCAAATCGATTGCGCCGACGTCTTCGAGGACGTCGTTATCGAGGTCGAGGAACTCCTGCGCACCGAAGTCGAGCGCCTTCTGACGGTCCGCAGTGCGTCCGGTGCCGATGACGTACGCACCAAATTCACGTGCGAGCTGCGTCACCATTGACCCGACGGCGCCGGCGGCGCCATGCGCGAGGACGCTCTGCCCCGCCCGAAGGCGGCCGTGCTGGAACAGTCCCTGCCATGCTGTGAGGCCCGAGATCGGCAGGCTCGCGCCTACCGTAAAGTCGACATCCGCCGGGAGCGGCGCGAGGTTGCGTCCCTCGATGGCTACATACTCGGCCAGGGTGCCGTCGCGGTGCCAGTCGGCGAGACCGAATACCCGCTGTCCTATCGACAACCCCGTCGTGCCGTACCCGAGGGCAGTAACCACTCCGGCCAGCTCGTGGCCGGGGATGGACGGTGTTCGATCACGGTCCCGGCGATCGATCCAGGTCGAGGGCCACGTCAACTCCGTGGGGACGAACCCCGAAGCATGAATCTGAACGATTACATCGTTTATCGCGGCCTGCGGCTCAGGCTGCTCAACCAGCTTCATCCCGGCCGTTCCGGCAGCCCGGTCCGTCACCACGATCGCCTTCATGATGATCTTCTCCTCGAGTATTTCACGATCTTACGTCCCAGAACTCCTGAGCGCCGTCAGGCAAGGTGTCTAGTAAGACGTCAAAAGCAGACTCGTCGACGCGTCGACGCAGCAATCGAGCGATGACCGGAATTGCGTTGTCGGGCGACATATTGTGGTTGTGGCGGAGCGCCTGCACTTCGGCGGTTAGCTCTCGTAGGGTGGAAAATCCGACCACATGCTCACCTGGCGTCCAATCAGCGACAAAAATAGCGCGGAGCATGGGCGGCAATACGGCGGCAAAAGTAAGGATCTGTTCGGCTGTCAGTCGCCGGCGAAATGCGAGCAGAACGCCCTGTACCGTTGTGTAGGTTGGGTTCCGGGTTGTGAAATCGAGCGCTTCCTTGGCGTCGGCCAGGAACGATTCGAAATCATGACAGGCTCGCTGATATTCCATTGGGATTGTCATGGCTTGAGTACCTTAGTTTAACTCTCCATGCACTCAAAAGTCGCGACGCAGGTGCCGGTTTTGAACGGATCAGCGACGGCCAGCTCCGTATAAAGTGTTGCCTTAACAATGCGGTCGTGAGTCATGTGTGGCCACTTGGAAAAGGATACCCAGATCGACGTGCAGACTTCCGGATCCCGCCACTAGCGTTGACATCACCGAGGGGGCAGAGGGGGCGGCCCATTGACGTCGGCGCCAACTAGGCAACCTTTGCGCTCCCAAGCGCCTTCATGGCCTCTTGCTCGTCTTGGTGCATGATAAGGAGCACTGTCTTCGGATGCTCGTCGGTCACCTGCACCAAATAGATGACATCGTATTCGATGGGGTCTGCCGCAGCCTTGAACTTGGACGCCCAGTGCACGGTCACCATCGCGTAGCTGTCGGAATACCAGGCTTCCCTCGCGGACCTAAGTTTGGTCCATTCCTGACCCGCGCTTTTATAGGTTGTGCGGCCTTCTCCGATTGCTTCACTAGGTCCTTTCTGCCGAACGCGATGGCACCATGCGGCCCCGCTGATGTGAACGCGTCGGCGTACAGGCTTGCCGCGGCCTGCGTATCGAGGTTGCTAAGGGACGTTTCAAGAGCCGAAAACAACGGCTTCAATCGCCGATCCATGGCCATTCTCCATCGTGATTTCCTGATGGAACGTGAGGTCGACCAATGTGTTCCGGATGGCGCAACGAACTTGATATTTTTCTGCCAAGGCGATCGAGGGTCACGGAGGTAGACCTCGGGGTCTTCCGGCAACTTACGCCCATAAACGTCCGGGGGTTTCGGCGAGCACCGCATCCTATTTCGGCCGCGCGACAGCTACGATCAGCGCCTCATCCGATCGGAGTTGAAGGTGTCGCCGACACCCAGCGACGTTCACTGGATTCATGATGCCTTCGG
>Ga0157374_10001010_pt1 | contig 24391 bp, 16 predicted proteins | sample M25metaG_FD_115308 | JGI IMG/M metagenome (GOLD analysis project Ga0157374, IMG submission 115308) | Miscanthus rhizosphere microbial communities from Kellogg Biological Station, Michigan, USA - M2-5 metaG | ecosystem: Host-associated > Plants > Roots > Rhizosphere > Soil | place: USA: Michigan... | reverse complement strand
TATCCGATTCCTGTTCGTCGGCTCGCGGCTTTGCTACATGCTTCCTTCAGATGTAATCTCGCGGTTACACCCTTGCGTTTCGCTACACTTCACCGTTATCAGGTTGTGTGAGGACTTTCACCTTCAGCTCTCATTCATGCCTGGCGCACCAAAAACCACCGCCTCAAGTTGAAGCGGTGGTTTTCTAAAGAAATGATATCTATTGAAATAGACTATTCATCATCCAAAATGGCATCGCTGGAGAACTCATCTTCGTCGAAGCTTTCTTCTCCTGCGCTGATGGTTTCCACATGCATGGAAGAGGAGTCGTCATCGATCAGCAGGCTCTCCATCGTTTCCTCGGAAATTTCCGGTGAACCGAACATGCTCTCGATTTCTTCCAGAATCGCGGAAGGCTTGCGCAAGGTGGACTTGTTGGCAAACGCCTGTTCGCCTTCATCCAGCATATCGACCCGATCGTCCTTGAAGTGTGGGAATCCGGTACCGGCAGGGATCAACCGACCGATAATCACGTTTTCCTTCAGGCCGCGCAGGAAGTCTTTTTTGCCTTCCACGGCAGCTTCGGTCAATACACGGGTGGTTTCCTGGAAGGACGCCGCAGAGATGAAGCTTTCGGTGTTCAAGCTGGCTTTGGTAATACCCAGCAACACCGGGTGGTACTCGGCTGGCAGCTTTCCTTCCTTGCCTTCAATCACGCGGTTGCATTCGGCGCCGTATTTCTCATCCACCAGCTCGCCGCCCAACAGGGTGGTATCACCGGCTTCGTCCACGCGCACCTTCTTGGTCATCTGACGAACAATGACTTCAATGTGTTTATCCGCGATCTCTACGCCTTGAGAACGGTATACCCGTTGGACTTCTTCCACCAGGTAAGCCCGTACGGCTTCGATACCGGAAACCAGCAGGATGTCATGCGGGTTGATCGGACCGTCAGTTAAGGCTTGACCGGTCTTCACCTGCTGTTTGTCTTCCACGATGATGTTGGAACCCACCGGGATTTGCATTTCTTCCCGGCCATTCAAACCGCTCAAGAACAGACGTTGTACGTCTTCTTCCCAAACGATTTCAACCGTAGCGTCCACAGGAGAAATCACAGCGGATTCTTTCGGCTTCCGACCTTCCAACAGTTCTTCAACCCTCGGAAGACCCTGAACGATATCCCCGGTTTTCTGACGTTCGAAGATCAGAGACGCAATCAAATCACCGCGCTGAGTTAACGCCCGGTTTTCAACCTGCAACAGAGTACCACCGGAGATCAGGTAGGGGCGAGCATCACGGATAGTGACGGACTTAGCATCTACCTCGGTCACACGACCAGACAATGGCGCATTATCGGATTTGCTGAGCGGCTGATCCTGTTTCACGAAATCGCCAGCCTTCAGGGATGGCTTATCGGTGGTAGGAACCACGGTTTCATGGTCTTCGGTGATCAGCAGTACCCGACGCACGTCCTTGTCGCCCGTCGCGTTACCCAGGCTCACTCGACCTTTGGTATGGGTGATAACCTGAGTCTTCACCACAGGGGTCCGTTTTTCGATAATCTGGCCATCTTCCACCAGCAATTGAGTCTGCGTAGCGGTTTTAGCCAATGCACCTAATCCGGATGGGCTTTCCCGACGGATGGTCAGGTTTTCCAAGACCACGATTTTCAGGTTGGTTTCAGTCTTTTTATCGCCTTCCTTAATTTCCGCTACGGCACGCAAGCGCTCCAGGTAGCCTCTCATTTGCAGCACCATGCTGGTCCGCAGAATGGGGGCTCCTTCAATGTGGCGGATCTTGTCGCCATCTTTCACTTGCAACTGCGTCACCGGAACGATGGAAATATTCTCGGTATCGGTGGAATCGAACTCGATATTGACGTTGCGAGGCTCAACGACAAACTCCTGGTAAGGACGCAAGAGAACTTCCGCGTACTCCAGATCGCTGGTGTCTTCAATATCCTCATCTTCATCTTCCGGCTCTTCAATCTGGAAGTTAATGGTCACCACGCAATCCTCGGTGGCCTTGATGCCAGGCGCAACCTCGGTGCCTTTGGTCACGACCGTACCATCATCCACGTTCAGCGTGCTGATGTCATCGATCCGGAAACGTTTACCAGGGCGCACCACGACTTCGCGGATAATATCGTTCTCTTCCACGATCTCCACGATACCGTCCGTCTGCGTAATGACGCCTTTCACAATCTCGGTTCCGACAGTCACTTCCATACCGGATTCGATACCCGGCACTTTCAGGGAAATGTCTTTGCTGACCTGATGGATTTCTTCCGGCAAGAACAGGATTTTGCCCGGCTGGGTCAAAATACGTTGCTCGTCGACTTCCACATCCAGGTAGCGAATTTGACCGCTAGTAGGTACCGACATGCTCTCGTCAATCAACTCGGCCACGATACTGCCGTTTTCCAGGGAAGTCCCTTCCGGAGATTTAACGATGTAGGTTTCCTCGTCTTCGCCGACTTTCCACAGCTGTTCTTTCTTGGTCTGCACCAATTCAGCGTTCGTAGGAGTAATACCGGCAATGATGATGGTCAACTCTTTACCGTTAACGATCCGTTTAACCACTTCCTTACCGACTTTTTGTTCTTCAATTTCCAGGTCGGTCGGGATGCGGACTTCACCGCCATGTTCGCTCACCACATGGGTTTCAGCGATCATTTCGCCAACGTTCAGCACCTGACCATCTTGCACCAAGTGACGCGCACCGGTCGGCAGGTTGTAAACATCGCCGCCCAGCACCCAAATGGTGCCTGCGCGGTTCGCGGTACGGCTAATGTTACCTTGACGATCGCGTTTTTCGTCAGCCTCGAAACCATCAAACCAGACTTCACCGCTCATATTGGCCGTGATGTCTTTGGTTGCTTTCTCGGTCCGACGACCTGCAGTCGGTTCAAAGGATGCAAATACCTGATCCTTTTTCACCTGATCGCCTGTCGTCACCATCAACAGGGTGTTGTAGGGCAAGTTATATTTGTCAGACTTACCTTCACCCGTTTTAACTTCCAACGTACAGTCACGAGTGGTCATTTCCACGATATCTCCGTGACGGGTACGGAATTCACGAGTGGGCAGTTTACTAACCACTTCACCAGCATGCTTGGCTTTGAAGAGTTCACGTTTACCCAAGCTGCTGAATACGCCACCGGTGTGGAAGGTACGCATGGTCAGCTGGGTACCCGGTTCACCGATACTTTGAGCAGCCATAATACCAATCGCTTCGCCTACATCCACGATCTTGTTACTGGTCAAGGACCAACCATAACATTTTTGGCAGATACCGACTTGGCTTTGGCAAGTCAATACGGAGCGTACCAGAATTTCTTTAATACCCGCTTTGTCTACCTGTTCAGCCAAAGCAGGCGTAAAGATTTCACCGGCAGCAGCCAGAACTTCGCCGTCCTCGTTCACCACATTGATAGCGGTGGCGCGACTGACGATACGGTCCACCAAAGACATAATCTCAGACTCACCTTCCATAATGGCCTGAACCAGGATACCGTTGGTGGTTCCACAATCCGCTTCCTGAATAATCACGTCCTGGGCAACGTCAACGAGACGGCGGGTCAGGTATCCAGAGTCAGCGGTTTTTAACGCCGTATCTACCAGACCCTTCCGCGCACCATAACTGGAAATAATGTACTCGGTTACGCTCAAACCTTCACGGAAGTTAGTTTTAATGGGCAAGTCGATGATCTGACCTTGCGCGTCAGCCATCAAACCACGCATACCCACCAACTGACGAACCTGGCTGATGTTCCCCCGAGCACCGGAGAAGGCCATCATGTATACCGGGTTCATACGGTCGAAGTTATCAACTACCGATTTGGTCAAACGTTCCGTGGTTTCGCTCCAGGTGTCAATAACCTTGGTATAACGTTCTACCTCAGTAATTTCACCTTTCAGGAAGCGTTGAGTGGCCCGTTCGATTTCAGCTTCCGCATCGGCAATCAGGTTCTTTTTCTCTTCCGGAACGGTCAAGTCCGCGATAGAAATGGTAACCCCAGCCAACGTGGCGTATTTAAAGCCCAAATCCTTCAGGCTATTCGCCAAGGTGCCGGTTTTCGCCATGCCTTGCTCAGCATAAACTTTGGCCAGCAATCGGTTCAGTTCTTTTTTATCAACAACCTTATTGATGAAATCAAGTTGCTTCTTAGGGGTTTTATTGGGGGAGTAAATGCTCATGAGACCTGCGTACCTCGTTCAATGCTTACTGGAGAACCGCTTGACGGACTGTCTTGTTGAAAATAATCCGTCCCGGTGTGGTTTCAATGAGTTGCCCCTCCTCATCGCGAACGATGATCTTGGCATGCAGCTCAACGATACCTGCCTCAAAACCCGCTAAAGCGTCTTCAAAGCTGAAGAATTTCATCCCCGCGCCGCGTGTGGCGTGCGGATTATCCAGTGTCAGGTAGTAAATGCCCAAAACCATATCCTGGGTGGGCGTAATAATCGGCTTACCCGTTGAAGGCTGGAGTACGTTGTTGGTCGCCATCATCAACATCCGGGCTTCAGTCTGCGCTTCCACGGAGAGAGGAACGTGCACAGCCATTTGGTCACCGTCAAAGTCGGCGTTAAATGCGGAGCAGACCAACGGATGCAGCTGAATTGCGCGACCTTCTACCAGAACCGGTTCGAAAGATTGGATCCCCAAACGGTGCAACGTTGGTGCGCGGTTCAACAGTACCGGGTGGCCTTTGATCACCTCTTCCAGAACGTCCCAAACAACGGTTTCCTGGCGCTCAATAGTCTTCTTGGCCGATTTGATGTTTTGACTTTCACCACGTTCGATCAGCTTGTTAATCACGAACGGTTTGAACAGCTCAATCGCCATCTCTTTCGGTAGACCGCATTGGTGCAGTTTCAGACGGGGACCAACCACGATAACGCTACGACCGGAGTAGTCAACCCGTTTACCCAACAGGTTCTGACGGAAACGACCCTGCTTACCTTCAATGATATTGGACAGGGATTTCAATGGACGGTTGTTAGGGCCAACTACGGTACGACCACGACGACCATTATCGATCAAGGCGTCTACGGCTTCTTGCAGCATCCGCTTCTCGTTACGCACAATGATTTCCGGCGCGCCCATTTCCAAAAGACGGGACAAACGATTGTTCCGGTTAATCACGCGGCGGTACAGGTCATTCAGGTCGGAAGTCGCAAAACGACCACCATCCAACTGTACCATCGGACGTAAATCCGGGGGAATCACCGGCAAAACATCCATGACCATCCAAGAGGGGTTGGTGCCACTGTGAATTAATGACTCCACCAGACGCAACCGCTTGAGCGGCTTAACGCGCTTCTGACTGGAGCCGGTGATTTCTTCCAACTCTTGCTTAAGCTGGTCGCTCATTTCCTGCAAATTCAAACGGTTGAGCAGAACCTGCATTGCCTCTGCGCCAATACCAACTTCCAGCTGAGCCTCTTCATTCTCTTCCAGAATGGATTCGTACTCTTCTTCAGACAGTAATTGGTTGGCCTTCAGCTCAGTATTGCCCGGATCCAAAACCACATAGGAATTGAAGTAGATGACCTGCTCCAGATCCTTCAAAGACATATCCAGAATCAAGCCCAGGTAACTTGGGATACCTTTGAGGAACCAGATATGCGTAACCGGCGCGGCCAGCTTAATATGCCCCATCCGGTGACGACGAACCTTGGATTCGGTGACTTCTACGCCGCAACGTTCGCAAACAATCCCTCTGTGACGGACTCGTTTATACTTGCCGCAATAGCATTCCCAATCTTTGGAAGGCCCAAAGATACGCTCGCAGAATAGGCCGTCCCGCTCAGGCTTGAGGGTACGGTAGTTGATGGTTTCAGGCTTCATAACCTCGCCATGAGACCAATTAAGAACACGCTCGGGTGAGGCAATCCCGATTTTGATGAAATCAAACTGGTCAATATTTGTGCTAACCACAATGGGACTCCTTTAGATTGAATCGGAATTGGCTGAGAAGAAGTTGAGCAGTTCGTTGCCAGCGGAAGCAAATTCACGCTTCGGCGCACGAGCGGCTTCATCGGACATCAGGTCGATTTCAACCTCTCTTCCATCTTTCAGGCGTTTCTTAACCGTAATATCCAGACCGATACTGTGAATCTCACGAACCAGTACCTTGAAGGATTCCGGAATACTGGGACGATTCAGGTTTTCACCTTTGACAATCGCCTCGTAAGCGCGGGAGCGGCCAACCACGTCATCAGATTTGATGGTAAGCATCTCTTGCAAGGTGTAAGCAGCGCCATAAGCTTCCAGCGCCCAAACTTCCATCTCTCCAAAGCGCTGACCGCCAAACTGGGCCTTACCACCCAAGGGCTGTTGAGTGACCAAGCTGTATGGGCCAGTGCTCCGAGCGTGGATCTTATCATCCACCAAGTGCACCAGCTTCATCATGTACATACGACCAATGGCTACCCGGTTGCAGAACGGCTCACCACTGCGACCATCGTACAGAACCGCTTTACCGTCCTGCTTGATCCAGTCAATGCCAGCTTCGGTGACCGCACGCTGTAATTCGGCTGTTACGGCATTCCGGGAAGCTTCCTCTCCGTACATTTCATCAAACGGAGGCACTTCGTAATGCAATCCGGTCAAATGCGCGGCCAAACCCAGCAATGTTTCGTAGGTTTGACCCACGTTCATACGGGAAGGCACACCCAGAGGATTCAAGACGATATCGATCGGCGTGCCATCCGGCAAGAAGGGCATATCCTCAATCGGCAAGATTTTAGAAACGATACCTTTGTTTCCGTGACGTCCAGCCATCTTGTCGCCTACGCTGATCTTCCGTTTTTGGGCCAGGTAAACCCGAACCACGGTATTAGCGCCAGGAGGCAGCTCATCGCCCTTCTCCCGATCGAATACTTTGACGTCTACAACGCGGCCACCTTCACCGTGGGGAACGCGCAGGGAGTTATCACGGACATCACGTGCTTTTTCCGCAAAGATGGCCCGCAAGAGCTTCTCTTCCGGCGGATGTTCAGATTCACCTTTCGGGGTGATCTTACCGACCAGGATATCTCCAGCAAATACCCGAGCACCCACGCGAACGATACCGCGTTCGTCAAGGTTACGGAGCGCATCTTCACCCACGTTGGGAATCTCACGGGTGATTTCTTCCGGACCTAATTTGGTCGTACGTGCGTCCACTTCCAGTTTTTCAATGTGAATACTGGTATAAACATCGTCATGAATCAGACGTTCACTGATCAGAATCGCGTCCTCAAAGTTATAGCCTTCCCAAGGCATGAACGCGACCATAATGTTGCGACCCAGGGCCAGTTCACCCAATTGGGTGGCTGCACCATCAGCGATAACCTGACCAACTTCCACTTTATCACCCGGACGGACGATGGGGCGGTGGTTTAAGCAGGTATCCTGGTTGCTGCGCAGGTATTTGATCATCTGGTGAGTGACGATTTTTCCGTCTTTGCCACGGATCTCAATATTTTCGCCGGTCACGCGCTCAACGGTACCGTCAACTTCAGCAGCCAGAGACATACCGGAGTCCATTGCCACCCGGCGCTCCAGGCCAGTACCAACCATTGGACGTTCAGCCGACACCAATGGAACGGACTGACGTTGCATGTTGGAACCCATCAAGGCACGGTTCGCATCGTCATGCTCCAGGAACGGAATCAACGCAGTACCGACCGATACGATCTGAATGGGGGAAACCCCAACGTAGTCAACCATATCCGGTTCGGAAATCGTAAATTCGTTCCGGTAGCGGACAGGGACATGGCTACCAAGCAGCGCTCCATCTTTGGAACGCGGCGCGTCACCTGGGGCAACCCGGAACTTGTCCTCTTCATCAGCAGACAAGAAGTGAATTTCACCGGACAATACACCATCTTTAACTTCCCAGTAAGGCGTTTCCAAGAAACCGTACTCATTGACACGAGCGTAGGTACTCAAGGAGCCAATCAAACCGGCGTTCGGACCTTCCGGCGTTTCTACCGGGCAGATACGACCGTAGTGGCTGGGGTGAATATCGCGAACCGCAAAGCCTGCGCGTTCACGAGTCAAACCGCCAGGCCCAAGGGCAGAGAGACGTCGTTTATGCGTCAATTCCGACAGCGGGTTGGTCTGATCCATAAACTGGGACAACTGCGAGGAGCCAAAAAACTCCCGAATTGCAGCCAGCAAGGGCTTCGGATTCAACAGGTTGTTTGGGGTTAGCGTATCAATGTCCTGCAAGGTCATACGCTCTTTAACAATCCGCTCCAGACGGGTTAAACCGACTCGGAACTGGTTTTGCAACAGTTCGCCAACGGCACGAATGCGACGATTTCCCAAATGGTCGATATCATCCACCTGACCATCGTCGTAGTTCAAGTTGATCAGGTAATCGATCGCCGAAATAATGTCTTCATTGGTCAAAACCCGGACGGTATCCGGTGTAGACAAGCCAAGTTTCTTATTGAGCTTGTAGCGGCCCACTTTACCTAAGTCGTAGCGTTTTTCGTCAAAGAAGCGGCTTTCCAACAAGGAACGGCCACCACCCACGCTTGGCGGGTCACCGGGACGCAGCTTTTTATAGACTTCCACCAGTGCTTCATCGGTGGTCTCGGTCGGATCCTTATCCAACGTCTTTTTCAGGTAATCAAAGTGACGGAACTGGTTTTCCATTTCCGCAATGGACATACCCAGAGCACGCAACAGAGTCGTAGCCAAAATCTTACGGTTTTTATCGATTTTGACATAGATGACATCATTAATGTCAGTCTCAAATTTCAGCCAGGCCCCACGATTAGGGATCAGTGTAGCGTTAAAAATACGCTTACCGTTCAAAGCCTGGTCTTTTTTGTAATAAATGCCAGGAGAACGAACGATCTGCGAGACAATGACCCGTTCAGCACCGTTAATGATAAAGGTTCCGCGATCGGTCATCATCGGAATCTCACCGATATAGGCTTCCTGTTCCTTGATTTCACCGGTATCCCGGTTTACCAAGCGCAACATGATACGCAACTGACGCGCATACGTCGTGTCATGCAGCCGGGCGCTTTCAACGGTATGCTTGGGCTTATCGAAGCTGTACTCAGGAAGAAAATACAATTCAAGCCGACCCGTATAGTCACGAATCGGAGAGAATGAAAGCAGCTCTTCTTTAAGACCTTCTGTGATGAACCAGTTGAAAGAATTTTTCTGAATTTCTGCTAAGTCAGGTAGCTGTTCCAGGGGGAGTGAGCCGGTGCCTGGAAGGGTTGAACGCATGCTCTTTGCTGCCATTGTAAACCTCGTCGTAATTGAAACGTGATTTGAGATAAATTTTGCGCGCTAGAAACTGATCAAGTCACGATTGAACAAAATGGGGTAAAGGTAATACCTCAATATACCAAGGATGGAGATAAACGCAAAATATCATAGGCAAAAAGGAAAACCAAGCGCCGTGGTTGGCGGCCCGGTTTTCCAATGCCTATGATGCTTTTACTTGATTTCGACGGTAGCGCCAGCAGCTTCGAGCTGTTCTTTCAATTTAGCGGCGTCTTCTTTTTTCAAGCCTTCTTTAATTGCTTTAGGAGCACCATCAACCAGATCTTTAGCTTCTTTCAAGCCCAAGCCGGTGATTGCGCGCACTTCTTTCAGAACAGCGATTTTGTTGCCGCCAGCATCTTTCAAGATAACGGAAACTTCGGTGACTTCTTCTTCAGCAGCGGCAGCAGGACCAGCCACAGCAGCTACGGCCACAGGAGCAGCAGCAGTAATGCCGAACTCATCTTCAAAAGCTTTAACCAGATTAGCGGTTTGCAAGAAGGTCAGGGTTTTGATTTCCTCAAAAATTTTGCTTGTTTTTTCATCTAAAGCTGGCATTGAGTGATTCCTCTTTTATTGTTGACTTCGTATTTACTTGTAATAAGACTTTGGGGCTCACCAGGAGAACGACCTGGAACTACCCGGCTTGTTGCTGGAGCTGTTTTGCGTATTGATCGAGCACGTTGACCAGACCGCGCTGCGGGCTGCTGACGGCTGCGACAATACCGCTCAACGGGGAATTGATTGCACCCACCAACTTTCCGCGAAGCTCGTCGATCGATGGGAGTTTGGACAGCTGATCCACTTCAGCCGCACTTAGCAATTTTCCATCCAGGTAACCACCGCGAATTTCGTTTTCCTTTTTGTTCTTTTTCAAGAACTCGGTCAAGATTTTCACGGGCGTAACTTGATCGGCACGACCAATCAGCAAGGCGGTAGGACCTTTCAGGAACTCCCCAATGACTTTCATCGAGCCATCTTTTACCGCATGCTTGGTCAAGGTGTTTTTACCGACCATAAATTTAGCTTTTTCTTTGTAGAGCTCACGACGAAGCTGAGTCAACTCAGCCACGGTCAAACCCCGATAATCCGCAACGACGGCAACTGTCGCCTGATCCAGCTCATGCTTCAGCTGAGCGACGGTTTCTTGCTTTTGGGCCAGTTTTCCCACGGCAGCCACTAGTCCTTTCTTTGTCCGTTTCTGTAAACTTATGGTTCCGCCTGCACGATATTTGCAGACTTGAGTTCCGACAGATCACCCACTCCTTCATACGCGATGATGAGTTTACGCTTCGTGCTTGGGGGAGGGGCCAATCTTCCAGCCTGTTTTGTCCTTAATTATCTTTCAGGACCTTAGAACAGCGGATAGAAGCGACTCCGCAAGGTCTGACCAAGACAACATGTTGACGAGCTCCAAGGGACAAAACCAAATGCTAGGAGCAACATATATAGCAAAGACAATCCTGCTATGCAAGTGCTAATATGAACCCTTTGTTACAGGTCCGGCAACAGACTCCAGCAGAGGAAGCAACTCATCAGCCAACCGGCTTTTCGGGATATGCAAGAAAGGATGAGCAGGAATCGAGGAAGGGGAAGAACTGCTGATGAGAACGATATGCTCCGGTGACACCCCTTGCCCCATCAGCCAAGCGCCAACGGCTAAACCATCCTGCGCACCCCGGATTTTCCAATCCAGTAAAACAATTTGCGGCTGAAAAGTTTGGAAATCTCTTAAAGCGGACTCGAAATCCTCCGCCACGCCTACCAGCACGTAGCGGCTACTATTTTCCAACAGTACGCGAACGCCCTCCTGCCAGAGCGGTTCATCCTCTACCAATAGAACCCGAATGGGCCATTCCCAAGTGTGCGTACTCATAAAACTAGGCTAACCCAAAGACAAAACCTGAACCAGACCCATCATCCCTGGAAAAATGAAAGTCCATTTATTGATCCTGCCGAATCCCAACGATAAAACGCGAAACCGGCGCCTGGTCCGATTTAGGCGTCTTTGGAATAGTAGCCACTTTGGCCCGGTGCGTTAATTTTGTACTTGCTGATGAGCGCCCTGCCGGTCTTTAAGCTTTGAATCTGGGATTCCAACTGATTCCGGACGTTTTTCAGCTGATTTTCGATTTCCGGATCCAGTGCCTGACACTGCTGCAGGGAAGCCAGCAAAGACGCCTGTTGCTCCGGCGAAAGCGAATTCCAGTCCAGGGCAGTCAATGCCCTAATCCGTTCTTCCCGTTGAAAAATCAACTGAGACAGGGTCGGAAGCATAGGATCCGTACTTTGAAGCTGAATGTTTTCCGTTAAGCGCTGCAACTCCTGGACATAGTCAGAAGCCAGGTTAAAAACCTCGTTGGATTCAGGCCCGCCTGGGGGCATCTGAGTCATTACCGGTGGTCCTTTCCTTTTTGGCGATTAGGATGGCCTCCTGCCAAGTGGCTTTAAGGCTTCTTAAATGATCCAACACTTCGTCAATGAAGGCCACCTCTTTTTTAATATTAGCCTGGACCAGACGGTAATGGAGATACTCATAAAGGTTATATAAATTCATTGCCATTTCGCCCCCAATGCTCATGTCCAAACTATCCATGAATTCCAGAATAATCCGCTGGGCCTTGATGAGATTGGTGTTCGACTTGGCGTAGTCTTTTTCATTGAGCGCTTTCTTGGCAATCAGCAGAAAACGAATGGCGCCTTCGTAGAGCATAATCAGGATCTCTTCCGGGCTGGCCGTTTCTATCTGATTCTTTTTATACTGTTCCGCCTGTTTGGCGTATGCATTTTGGGCATTCATCAATCTTGCGGGACTCCGTATTGAAAGTACTAAGCCATATATCGGTATCCGGGTTTAGGAACTTGAGGTTTTGCCCCACTTATCCTCCCGCTGGAGGAGATGCTGAAGCAGGGGCGTACAAGAGTCCTATCTGCTAACTAACTTATGCGCTTCTGCTTATCTGTTTAAACGTCGGATTTAAAGAGTGCATATTCCAATTTTGAAATTGGGGCGCATCAAATTTCGGGTTTTCGTTTTTATATAAATGTAGTGAGCTACGGGATGTGTATGTCATGGCAGAATCGAGAGAACTATCCGAATCCAAGAGTCAAGGGTTAGGGCGCTGGTTATCCACGCTCATCGGCAACTCGGCAGATACGCTGGGCGCAGCGCGCCTGGAAACCCTGGAAATCATGACGGATATCGAGCAGGTCAGTGAGATATTCGCGAGCTTTGAGGATATCCGGCAGGGTCGTATCGTAAAGATGAGCGATGCCTTTGGGGACCTATAGCCATGAGCGCCGTACTGAGTAACGGAGCAAGCCACGGCGAGACGAATCCAGAACAGATCCGGGAATGGACCCTGTTCTTAACCAGAACAGCGGACAAGGGCCAGCGGAAACTGGATAAGCCTTTGCGGATTGCCATCCGAGATGCCTTATTAAGGCTTTGCACCGATCCGGAACACCTGGGGGAAAGACTTTCCCAGCCGTTGACCAGCGTCTTTTCCCATCACCTGACTTATAAAGGGAAAGAATTCCGCATTGCATACCAGCTTTCCCAGGAGACGGAGAGCGTTGTCGTGTTGTTGATTGGCCCGCACGAAAATTTTTACCGTAAATTGAAGAATCTGCTTTACGGTTCTTAACTAAACGTTTTTCAAAATTCGGCGCCGGGCATTATATCTGTACGTGAATAGATGGTGTCCTGCTGAACCAGAGCTTGTATGCAAGGTTCAGACATGGCTTTCCCTTTTAGTTTTCCCTTCTGGGTGTATTGAGAGCAGTGAGGATGGTGTAGTGGGCAAGCATTGGTTTTTAGGAAAAAACCGGCTTAGGGGCACCCTGGGGCAAGGCGTTGTGGAGTACGCCGGGGCATTGGTCATCGCCGCAGGAATTATTGCGGCCAGTATCATCATTATTCCCCCCAACTTCGCGGGGTTTATCAATTCGGTCTATACCTCAATGGCCACGTTTATCGAAAGCCAAATGCCGAAATAGCGCCAATACTCCAGCCTTCGACACAGCAAACCAGCTCGACCACAAGGCATGTTCTCTTCTGTGGTAATTAAGTCCACCGTTTTTTGGGTGATGACTTACCAGCTTCATTTCTTTTTGTTAGGATGAGATACAAGCATGCCTCAGTAGCTCAGTTGGATAGAGCAACCGCCTTCTAAGCGGTAGGTCACAGGTTCGAATCCTGTCTGGGGTATGTTTATACTAAGCCTTGCCAAGCTTAAGACCTTTTCAGGTTTGGCTTTCTGTGTAATTAAGCCAGGAAGATTGAGCTAGTAGGTTTCCACTTCCCCACTAAACTCGATATAGTGGTTCAGGTGTATATGTTTACTTCCCAGAACTTCGGCTATCTAGAAGTCTTTGATGCGCTTTTGGTACGTCTGGGTTGTTGGGCTGAGCGGTATCTTTTTTGATGATCCTTCTACGACTTAATTAAGTTATGGCAGTTTGGGGAATTTTTGGAACAGTTGATCCCAGCACTCTACGCGCCAGAACACCCCGGCAGTTGGCAGCCCCCTAATTACAGATTTAGAGCCTTCCCCAGACGACGCTTTTGAATTATTTGGACTCTGCGAAAAGAAAGATAGGTAACGCTTCTGTCTTTCGGCTTTATTTTTGCCGAGTTGCTTCCAGCCTGTCGCATCCTGGTTGACTATTTGCACCTATTCGCTTAACCTAACCTTCCTTTCAATATAGCAAGTTGCTTTAATGATGCCTTGCTACAGTCGTCAATCATGTGAACTTATTAAGAATTATTAACTTTTCACAAATTTAGAGCAATTCCTTAGATTCAGGGATCTATGTAGAACCAAGAGAAATTTTATTCTTTATTCTTATTTTTTCCATTGTAAAAAAAGAATAAACCAACCAACCAACTAGGAAACACTGATTTATGCCTTTTTTGACAGATGTAGCGAAAAATTTGAGACACGTTCGTTTTCCGAAAAATGCTCCTGCTAAAGTTTTTCGGCCACAGCCTCAAAATTTTCATCCTCACTACCCTACTATGACTAGGGACTACTATGGGCCCCCTCAAACGCATGCTCATCCAACTCAAGCACCAGCAGAACAACCGAATGCATGGGATAAGCTTTTGGGCAGACACAAGAAGAAACAACAAAACCCTCAGCCATATGGCGCGCCAGTAGACTGGGGTTTACCGCCAGAGCGGTTTCATGCGACTCAAGCCCAAGCACCAGCAAAACAACCTAGTAAATGGGATAAGCTTTTGGGCAAACACAAGAAGAAAAAACAAAACCCTGAGCCACAAGTTCAAGTTCCTAATGTGAGAGTAAGAAGAGGAGATAGCACTCGTCGTGCTCACACTCCGATCACACGCCCCACAGGCTATATTGGCCCGGATGGGAGAGTAGTACAAAGACCTACCCGAGAAAACACAACGGTACGCCGTCAACGTCAAATTGCAGACGATGAAGCTTTGGCCTACCAAGTACTGGAACAGGAGCAGCGTGAACTAAGACAGGCCGCAACTCAGGTTCCACGGCGTCGCCCGGTACCTACAACTGCAAACAACGTGAACACAACTGCAAACAACGTGAACAGAAGGACTACCAGGGCAGAACGTGAAGCGGCCAGGAGAGCTCAGGATCGTTACGCACAACAGGGCTTACAGCTTCCAACTGTGCCTGACTACCGAGCAGGTGAAGCGACAGTTGCTAGAAGACACCCTCAAAGACCGGATGCCCATGTAAATGCACGCATACAGCATCAGCCACGACAGCCGGTAAATCCTCCTGCTACCACCTTGAACAGAACAGGTACAACAAGGGCAGCAGCAGGCGCACCTCGTACGCAACAGCCTGCGGCAGTTGTGCCTCCACCTCCGCATATGCGCCCAGCAGGTGGCCTACAACCGAATATTCCAACCAGAGTGAACACAACAGCGACAGTTGCCAGAAGACTCACTCAAAAAAAACTTCCCTATAATCGTACGGTTGGTGCTCAATTAGGTTTACACCCCGGTCAGGGAAAGATGTTTAATGAGATGTACGATATTCTACTGGGTAAAGTCGCCGGAAAAAATCCTGAAGAGTATGCTATCACCATCAATTCGGAGCAAAATGTTGATTTCCACCTGCCCACACCGGAATCTTGCCCCAATTTTCCATACCCACGTAACCCTGACGGTACATTAAGAAAAAGATTTCTGAACGATGGCGTCCAGATCACACTTCTTGATGATTATTTACTGCCGGAACAGGTGGTTACCATTCCACGTTCAAAATTGCCGAGACAGTTGCTGGTCAATACGGGCAAGGATATGGATCACGCACGCGCATATCATGAGCGTAACTTAAGAAATTATCTCCGTCTTGGACCCTATGATCCGCTTCCACACAATCAAACCAACCTCCCTAATTGGATTGGAGATCCGGCGGCTACTCCTGAACACGCTAAAGAGGAGCTTGTAAAATGGCTCAAAACCTTGGAAAGACCTGTTGCTCCTAGAGTCGATCAGGATGGTCGGATACAAAGAACAACTACTTTAACCCGCGGAAATTCAACTGCACGTCGTCGCCAACAAATGGAAGCGGATGAAGCGATGGCGAAACGATTACAGCAGGAATTAGAAGATGAAGAATTTGCCCAACAGTTAAATGCTCAGGACCAGCATGAGATAGGACAAGCCGCTATGCGTCAAGCGGCAGCTCGTCAAACTCATCAGATACAACGGCCGGTAACGCCGCCTGCTGCAAACAACTTGAACAGAAGGACTACCAGGGCAGAACGTGAAGCGGCCAGGAGAGCTCAGGATCGTTACGCACAACAGGGCTTACAGCCTGCAACTGTGCCTGGCGTTCAAGCAGGCGCACATCATACTCAACAGCCTGCAGCAGCGCGCCCCGTAGGTGGTCTGCAACAAAATGCTCCAAACAGAACAGGTACCCTGGCAGCACGCGCAGCGGCGAGAAGAGCCCGGGAACGGTATGAACAACAGGGTATGCAACCTGCACCTATGCCTGACTTCCTGGCAGGTACACGTCGTGTTCAACAGCCTGTGGCACGGCCACCGATTCATTTACCCGATCGCATCGATCAGACAAACCTGCATGCGGATATCATGAACTCGCACACGGTTTCTCAACTGGCTCATGATCCCAAGCTATTGGATAAATATAATGACCTCTTGTTAATGCAGAACCATATGCTTCGGGAGTCTGGCCACCCTCAGGCCGCATTCTTCCAAGGTCCCAATCCTTTTGCTGGACTTAACCAGCGCGTAGCAGCCGACGGTACGATGACTGATGAAGCCCGAGCTCTGTTTAAGGCCAATCGCAGCAGTTATCATCGTCTGGCTAAGAAACATGGGGATTTGGCTAACCGACACTACGATGAATGGTTAAGTGCTAATCCACAGTATCAACATTTAGATGATGATACCAAACAAACATTAGCCCATCATGCTATCGGGAGACACTTGGACATTTCACAAATTGCAGGGAATATTGCTAGCGAACAGGAAAAATCTCTTCACGGATTGAGTTGGCTACGCCATGACAAATTCGATATAAACTGCCTATCCGGAGGAAAACAGAAAACGCAAACAATGTTGGATACGCTTCGTCATTCTATAAAACAAACTCCAGTCGTGAAAGACAACGGCACATTGGGCGAAGTTCCAGATCTACTGGAAAGCGTATTTATCAATGAACGCGGTCCTCAAACGGAAATTACTTTTATGGATGAATATTCCATGCCTTTGGGTGGTGACACTCCAATTAACATTCCTACCGGCCAAATTCCGTTGACCGTTTTAAGAAATCCAAAAAAACTATTGGGTCAATGGCTCGGTGTTGGAAAGTTCCCAGATGGTATTAAGATAGAAAAAGGAGCAGGCTTAAATACCTACGATTAATTTCCAATAGCCTCCTTCTAACAACAAAATTCACATTTGCAAGGACGCTGCCGGTCTTTCACCGATCGGCAGCGTCCCTCGCTTTATATGGGGAGTAATAGCGAGCTAAGCTCTGTGGGATGCTTTCAGCATAAGCCGCACGAAAAGTTTCCAGGACTGATACATTGCAGTCTTGAGAGCGAGATTCAGATTTAAACTAAATCTCTGAAAACGCCTTTGAACGTTATAGTTAAGATGTTTGAGCGGCTGGTTCCGGTTGTTGCAAGTAGGTTTGCAGACATTCCACATCCAGGCTCTGCTCTTTTAAAGACTCCAGCCCTGCCACAATGGCCTTGGCGCCATCCGTAGTCGTTACCAGCGGAATTTGACATTCCACGGCAGCCTTACGGATATAGGAATCATCCAATAGCGCCTCTTCACCAATGGGCGTGTTGATAATGAGTGCAATCTTGCCAGCCCGGATCAGTTCTTCCACATGAGGAGAGCCTTCGTGCTTTTTAAACAGAATGGTCACCGCCAAGCCCTCAGCGCTCAGATATTGCGCCGTACCCTTGGTAGCCACCAGCTCAAAGCCCAAGGCAACCAAACGTTTGGCCACTCCCAACACCCGTGGCTTATCCATGTTATTGACACTAATAAACACCTGTCCGGACGAAGGCAAGCGGTTATTCGCCGCAATCTGCGCCTTGGCGAACGCTACCGGAAAGTTACTGTCGATCCCCATCACTTCGCCCGTGCTTTTCATTTCAGGTCCGAGCTTTGGATCCGCGCCCCGAAATTTATTGAAGGGGAAGACCGGGACTTTAACCGCCACATGCGCCTTGGGGAGGGCAGGCAATAAGGACTTCACCTCGGACAGCTTCTCGCCTAGCATCAGGCGGGTGGCAATCTGGATCAGCGGGAGGCCCGTCGCCTTGCAGACAAAAGGCACCGTCCGGCTGGCGCGTGGATTCACCTCCAGCACATACAACTGCCCATCGCGGATGGCGAACTGGATATTCAGCAAGCCTTTAATCTTCAGTTCCTTGGCCAACTTGCCGGTTACGTCCACAATCTCCGCCAATAAGGCTTCCGGGATGTTTTGCGCAGGCCATACACAGGCGCTATCTCCGCTGTGTATCCCGGCATGCTCAATGTGTTCCAGAATGGCGGCAACTAAAGTCTCTTCGCCATCCGAAACGGCATCCACGTCCACTTCCATCGCTTCCTCCAGGAAGCGCTCAATCAGAATGGGGTAATCCGGCTCCACATGCACCACTTCAGTTAGATACTGAATCAGGCGCTTCTCACTGTAGACAATCTGCATGGCGCGTCCACCCAGGATATAGCTGGGACGGGCAATCAGCGGGAAGCCGAGTCGACGGCAAATTTCCAGCGCTTCGTCCACGGTGCGGGCCGTGCCGGATTCCGGGGAGCGCAAACCCAATTTGGCCAGGACTTCTCCAAAGTGCTTACGATCTTCGGCTAAATCGATGCTATGCACCGAAGTGCCCAGGATAGGCACTCCGGCCTGCTGAATCGCATTGGCTAACTTCAACGGAGTCTGGCCGCCCAATTGCACAATCACGCCCAGCGGCTTTTCACGTTCCAGGATGTTCAGCACGTTTTCAGGCGTGAGCGGCTCAAAGTAAAGCTGATCGCTGATATCGTAGTCCGTGGAAACCGTTTCCGGGTTCGAGTTCACCATAATGGCGCGGTAATTCAGCTTTTGCAGAGACATAGCCGCATGGACGCAGCAGTAGTCAAATTCCAGACCCTGCCCGATTCGGTTGGGGCCGCTACCGATAATAACCACGCTCGGCGGCTCATCTTGCGGCTTTAACAACAATTCATCCGCCGTGCTATGCGCGGTCGAATAATAGTACGGCGTAAACGCTTCAAACTCCCCGGCGCAAGTATCCACCGCATTAAACAACGGACGGTATTTGAGCGCTGAAAGCTGCTCTTGAAATGCCTCAGCGTTAGAGCCACGCATCTGCAGGAGCCTTTGCATTTGTTTCGGCGTAAATCCTTGTTGCTCTACTTTTTGCAGCAAAGCTTCCGAAAGCGGCTCCGTTTGGTTCAGCAACGCTTTTTCGGTTTGGATCAACTCTCGGAAATTTTCCAAAAACCAAGGGTCCCAACCGGTTAGCGTGGCAATTTTCTCGGTGGAAAAACCACGATGCAAAGCGTGATAAATCCAACGGACCCGGCGTTCTTCAGGACGTTGCAGTTTTTCTTCCAGCGCCTCATCCGACAGATCTTCAAGCGGGAATGTGAAACCATCCAGGCCAATTTCCAAACTGCGTACAGCCTTCTGGAAGGACTCCTGGAAAGTACGCCCAATAGCCATCACTTCCCCGACGGACTTCATCTGCGGCGACAAGTCAGTCATTGAACCGGGGAATTTTTCAAAGGAGAAGCGCGGGATTTTAGTGACCACATAGTCCAAGGCAGGCTCAAAGCTGGCTGGCGTTGTCCGGGTAATATCGTTGGTGATTTCATCCAACGACATGCCCACCGCTAACCGGGCGGCAATCTTGGCAATGGGAACACCGGTTGCTTTACTCACCAAGGCGGAACTCCGGGAAACGCGAGGGTTCATTTCGATGACCACAACCCGGCCTGTATTGGGGTGTACCGCAAACTGGATGTTACACCCGCCCGCATCCACGCCAACCGCCCGAATAATTTGAATCGAAGCGTTCCGCAGGAGATGGTACTCCTTGTCCGACAAGGTTTGCGCCGGAGCCACGGTGATGCTGTCGCCGGTATGGACACCCATTGGGTCCACGTTTTCCACGCTGCAAACAATCACCACGTTGTCGCGGCTATCCCGCATCAATTCAAACTCGTACTCTTTCCAGCCCAGCGCGCTTTCCTCAATTAGCACCTGGCTAACGGGAGACTCCGCCAAGCCTTTGGCAGCGGCCGCTTCCAGTTCTTCCGCGTTGAATACCACAGCCCCGCCGGAGCCACCCAACGTAAAGCCTGTTCTCAAAATCAGCGGAAAGCCCAGTTCCTGACCGGCTTGTATCGCTTCTTCCAAAGTGTGTACCGTACGAGAGGCCAACACTTCCAAACCGATATCTTCAACGAGCCTTTTAAACGCTTCCCGGTCTTCCGCCGTATGAATCGCTTTGAAGTTAGCGCCAATCAGCTCCACGTCATGCTTGTCCAACACGCCGCTGCTATATAAGGCATAAGCCGTATTCAGCGCGGTTTGACCACCCATTGTGGGAAGCAGCGCATCCGGCTTTTCCTTCTCTATAATTCGCTCCAGAATTTCCGGGGTGATGGGTTCGATGTAGGTCCGATCCGCCATCTCGGGATCTGTCATGATGGTCGCGGGATTGGAATTCACCAACACGACTTCGTACCCTTCGCTCTTTAACGCTCGGCAAGCCTGGGTGCCGGAATAATCAAACTCGCAAGCCTGTCCAATGATAATGGGGCCTGCGCCAATAATCAGAATCTTGTGGAGGTCGGTCCGTTTAGGCATAGCGTACCTTTCTAGCATTCATTTCAATTCTGGGGCAATTCCGGTGAGGTGTGGGCTGGACGGGGATGCTTGGGGAACATCCTTAATGTATAAGAGCCAGCCGACGTTTCCAAACAATAATTACAAAATGACAATAGAGGCTTTTGCTTATTGTATCTTCCTGGGATAATGCGCCTCAAGCGGTTGTAAAGTTTTGGGCAAATTCACCGCCTCCAATAACTGCGTTCACACCCCAAAACCCCGCTGTCCCCTTTGGAAGGAGCTTATCATGCGGCAAGACGAACATCTCCCGGCCCGGTTGATTCTGGAGGACGGCTCTGTTTTTCACGGTCTTTCCATTGGTGTCACAGGCACCACGCTGGGTGAAATCATCTTTAACACCAGTGCCACCGGCTACCAGGAAATTCTGACGGACCCCAGCTATAAAGGCCAGATTGTGCTGATGACCTATCCGGAAATCGGCAATTATGGCGTGAACCGAGAAGACTATGAATCCGCCGAGATTCATGCGATTGGTTTTGTGGTTAGCCGCATGAGCCCACAACCCAGCTCCTGGCGTTCGGATGCTTCCTTGCAGGAATTCCTGTGCAAAAATAACGTAGTTGGAATTCAAGGTGTGGATACTCGCGCCATTACCCGCCGTATTCGTTCCAAAGGCACGATGAAGGCTGGCATTACCACCGATCAAAATCTGTCCGATGCAGAATTTTTAGCCAAAGTTGTGGCGCAGCCCGGCTTTGAGCAATGCGATTTTATTTCCCAAGTGACCCGTACCCAACCGGAAATCATCCGCAGCCAGCCCATTCATCCCAAACTGCGCTTGAAAAAAATGGTGGTGGTGGATTTTGGCATCAAGGCCAGCATCTTAAGTTATCTGGGGGAATATGTGGAAGAAATTGCGGTCCTACCTGCGGATAGTGATTTTGATATTATCAAATCGCATCAGCCCCAGGCGGTTCTTTTATCCAATGGTCCCGGCGATCCCGAAGTGCTGCATGATGCCGTTCGCACCGCCAGGCAGTTGACTGAAAGCGGAATTCCGACCTTTGGCATTTGCCTGGGGCACCAAATTTTAGGGTTGGCCTGCGGCGCGAAAGTGGCGAAAATGCCCTTTGGCCATCACGGAGGCAATCATCCGGTGAAAGATCTGGAGCTAGATCGCATTTACATTACCAGCCAAAACCACGGTTACCATGTGGAATTCGAGAACTTTCCGGAAGACCGTCTGCAAATTACGCATGTGAATTTGAACGATGGCACCATCGAGGGTTTCCGCCATCACCATGCACCGGTCATGAGCGTGCAATTCCACCCGGAAGCCAGCCCTGGCCCACAAGAAGCCAACTATATCTTTGAGCGTTTCATGGAAACCGCCCTGACTGCCTTGGTGCCTGCTTAATTCCTCAACGCTCGTTGCTACTATTTGCACTTGCTGGAGAAAAGCTTTTTGATCCAGCTGGATAGCATATTGTAGAACTTTTTCATGTCGTCCACAAAGCCGGTATAGAATCTGGAAAACCAGTTCTGCTTGGCTTTTGGGTGTGCATGGTTACAGTCCGGCCCATGCGTGTGCGTATGGGAACACTCCTCGTGATGGCTATGCCCAAAATGTAGTGAATCTGTCTGCCGAGTGGACACCGAAGGGACAGTCCATCGCCTTTGAATCGACTGCCTCATCATAGGTGAAGGCATGATACTGGCAATGCGGTTCATTGGGCATCTTTCTTTCGGTCGGTAAAATGTTTTCTCATCGAATCAACTGCTGTTGCGCTATAGTTAGCCGTTTCATTGAGACAAATCGGCGTACCACAACACGCGCAACCTGCCGGCACGAATGCGCTGGTCGATACCTCCGCCTGTTTTGACGAAAGCTTGGCGACGCCCAGTTCTACCCATTCAAATACTTTAGGTAAAGCAAAAAAACCAGCGCCCATACTGGCAATGGAGAGTGTGAGACGGGTAACTACAGGCGGGATATGGTACTTCTCCTGCAAAGGTTTTTCCAGTTTGTCGCTCGCAATGTGCGTCCCCTGGACCAGCCCGGCCATGCAAGGACCCAGTATGGCAATGACTTTGAGGCTACTTTTGGTAAAGCCTGTCATCAACCCTGCCATCATGCCGACATTCATCAGAGCGCCCAACCAGGGTGGCGGCGTCCAATTCAAGGCTTTATTCAACTGCCCCATACTCAGGATACCTAAAATCAACTTGGCCCAGACTTTCCAATCCGATGGAAAAAGCTCTTTCATTTGTTGTTTCGCCGGACCGGGCGCAAACCTGGCAAGCGCAACGGCAGGCAAAATAAAACCAATGGCTTTTACCAGCGCCTTAAGCTGCTGCGGGGTCTTGGGTAGCGACGGCATCCCATTGCCGCTATGAACATGAGGCTGACTTAAGGAATTGACTGGCGTGAAAGACGGATTTGCCAAGGCGTAACAGCTTAGCCCAGCGCTATCCAACCTTGTGGCCGCAGCCTGAAAAGGTGTTTGATAGATTTGATTTTGGGAAGGATAGCCTATTTGGGCGTATCTGGGAAATGTCACCGACATAATTTAGGCTTTCAGGCAAAATGAAAATGATTTTCATTTTTATTGAAGCGTGACTCAGTGTCAAACAAAAACTTGACCCCTGTATAAAGTAGAAAGGTTGAGTTTTTGTGTTTGAGTTGCTATGCTTACCCAGAATAAAAATGGTTTTCATTTCATGAATATGACCCGGACTCGTCTGCCAAAATCGACCCAAGCGGTGCAGGAAGCCTTGCAGCAACTCAATCATGCGACCGCGCCGGACATTATGGATTGGATTAACCGGGCGGCTGGTGACAAGAAAGTCAGCCTGACCAGTGTTTACCGGGCTTTAAACCATTTAGTAGCGGAAGCCCAGATCAAACCCTTGAACTTCAACGATGGCCAGGTGCGTTACGAGCTGAACAACCAGCACATGCACCACCACCATCTGATCTGTACCCGCTGCGAAAAGGTGCAGGTTCTGGATAGTTGCCCTTTTGAAGCGGTATTGACCCAGTTAGAGGGTAAATTTCGGGTAGATTACCATAATTTCGAAGTATTTGGACTTTGTCAGGGTTGTCTGGTCGCGTCTTAAACCGGCGAAAGAACCCAACCAGCCTTGGAAGAACCCATTAACCGTCATTTAAAATCGATAGAAAGCGGAAAACTCTTGGCCGGCGTTAAAACATTACAGCAACAACTGGACCACCGGATCACCGATAACGGTTTACCCTGGGGTAGAGTCCTGCGAGCAGTCCCACTGTTGCGCTCGGCCTGCACGTATTTGATACTAGTGCCTATGTTTCCGCTACTCGGCTATTATCTGCTGGATCAAACCGGATTTAGCCACTGGATGGTCAGCCACGGACTGATACCTGCCAAAATTTTAGGTGAAGGGTTTGGCCATGTCGGCCTTTGTTTTTCGATCCATTATATTTTTACGGCAATCAGAGATCTCTTCAGAGCATTCAGGCTGATCCTGAGTTAGCAGATCGCTAAAATTCGTGTCTATCTAAAAGATAGTCATTGAGCTGCCCTCCATTCCTCAACTTACGTCTCACAGGACTGTGTAGAACTGTAACGTCCGTCAGTGAGTCAAGCAATTCGATCTAAAGTATTTTTTTTATATATTTAACTCGAATGGCGAGTTAGAAAAGCTGTGCTTGCAAAATAAGGCCAAAATGCTAAAAGCCCCTTGGTAACAGTAACCTGGGGGCTTTAGCAATGAGCGACGAAACGATCATCACGATT
>Ga0157374_10001007_pt1 | contig 24406 bp, 27 predicted proteins | sample M25metaG_FD_115308 | JGI IMG/M metagenome (GOLD analysis project Ga0157374, IMG submission 115308) | Miscanthus rhizosphere microbial communities from Kellogg Biological Station, Michigan, USA - M2-5 metaG | ecosystem: Host-associated > Plants > Roots > Rhizosphere > Soil | place: USA: Michigan... | reverse complement strand
TAGTAGCTGCGCCACTGCTTTTAGAAGTACTCTTGCATGTATTACCCCTATCACTCCTGCCAAAACAGGTACAAGCAGTAGTACAGGCAAGAGTACTTCTACAAGCAGTGGCGCAGCTACTACAACCACAGCAGGTACGGCTACTGGCAGCCAAAACCAGAGCCAGAGCCACAAGACTACCAACAAGCCGGCTCCAAAGCATATTAAAAGCCATCACGCAGGCGTGGTAACTTCTGCCCTTGCGCTGATTGTTGTCGCAGCTGGTGTATACTGGCTTGTCATCCGCAAGCGTGCCGCCATTACCCCAGTAAAAGCCGCCCAGAAAAAAGCTTAAAAACCTTTTGCACTAGCACATGCTATGGCTATGCGAGTCAGCATAGCCATAGCAGCGTCCAATTCCCTCATACCGCCTCTGTTATTTACACGATCTTATTGCTACAATAAGTTGCGATAACTACGCGGGTGTCGTATAGCGGTTATTATCCCAGTTTTCCAAACTGGTGATCGGAGTTCGACTCTCCGCACCCGCACCAAAACCTAACGTGATGTTTTTTGCAGCCGCAAGCCCTTACTATTTAAGAAGGCACGAGTAATGTACATACTAACAACAGTTGGCGACAATTCTTTATATTTATATAAGAGTTATTATGTAGACTTATGAATACTCTTGGCGGTGAACACATACCGAACGACAACGCTGGCTCCAAAGATCAGCCTTTTGACGTATTGCCACCCACGCCCGGCTTCATCGCTTATGACGTGGTCGATGCTAAACATTTCGGATCAGGATTTACAGATCTTGATAATCCTCCAACCGATCAGCAGCCTAGTTTGCCGGCGTTTGAAGACCTTGGAACAACATATACAGCGCCGGCACCTCATACAGGAGCGACGCCCACCGAAAAACCTGCTCAGCCCGAAGAAGGGATGACAGTGTATGGGAACAGCGTCAGCAGCAAAGTAAAAACACCCCGAGGAGACTTAGAAGCGCCTTGGTGGCAGAAATCTGACCTTACGAAGCAGGTAGATCCTCCGGTACTTGGCGAGGTGCAGACAGAAATAAATATTTTTGGCAGGGAAGGAGTTTGTTGGCCAACCAGCGTTCTGATTGCCTTGGTAGCAAGTGGCCAACTTGCCAAAAACGAAGCACTGGCTGTACAAAAAAAGCTACTGGAAAGTGATGAGTACAAGACCAACTTTGAGCCTGGGACAACGCACTGGAACAAGACAAACGCAGAACCGATAGCCTTTGCCGCTCGTGAAGTAACAGGTAGACAGATGGCGTATGCTCCTGCCGAGGGTGTACTTACGGCAGCCGAAGTTGAGGGTTTGCTTCGTATGGGCAGAACAGCTGTCGTAGGTACCGATAAGCATTATTGGGCAGTCTTTCGTCCAGCCGATTATAGGGGCCTGGTTATTGTTAATCCCTTGTCACCATGGGAGCCAACATTGGTTCCTGATCACTTGGCACTACAAGAGCTTGATAAAATACACCAAGACCGGGTTTCAGTTTTCTTTGCCGGTAAAGACCGGGCCTGATAAGGTACGAACAAAAAAGAACAGATTTAAACAAATAAAGCTTGAACGACAGCCTCATATACTGTTACGGCACGTTTTTTATATTCTGCCGATTGAAGCACATAGCTTTCTAGCATGATGCCGTCATTGACTTCCAGAATACGTAAATCACCTTCCAACGTTTGCACGATGTCCACCGCCGCTAAGCGCAAAGACAATGCTTGCATGGTTTGGCTAGCCATCACTGTTAGTCTTCCGAGCAAACTTGGATTAGGTATGTCTACTGCCACCGCCCCTTGACCAAGATTAAATAGTTTAAGTCCATCGTACTGCACTGGCTGGGTTTTTTCGAGGGACAATAGCACTTCGCCATCAAGCATCACTAGCCGATATTCTGTCTGCAAATCGTAGTATGGCGAGATCGTCCACGCTGGCTCGGCAGTCTGTTGAGCCGTCTCTACTGCTTTGGCGACCGTCTCGTAGCAGTTCACGGCCCGTCCGCCGGTACCGCTCAGGGGCTTTAGCACAACCGGTTTACCAGTCAGATCAGGCACCTCAATCTGCCATTGGTTGGGGTTGCCAGGCAACATGCGGACCAAATAATGCTCAACCACTGGAATTCCGGCCGCCGCGAGTACCATATATGTTGCTACCTTATCCTGTGCTACATAGCCAGCTGCCGATAGATTAAGGTCAAACTTATAGCCAATAGCCCACCTAATCACACTATTCTTTTCCAGCTTCAATACCCAGTCATCGGAAAAGGACTGATAGGCAATGCCTTTCTTCTGGCAAATTTCACGAATTATTCCCGGCATCGTCCGCTGCTTTATGAATGGTCCATTCTGCATATGACCGCTATTATACCAATTTCATCTGTTACGGTATAATACCAGCCAGATTGGTGCATGCCCTGGTAGCTCAGTTGGATAGAGCAGAGGACTTCTAAGCCTAAGGTCGTTGGTTCGAGTCCAACCCGGGGCACCATAATTTATAAGAAACGTATGAACCCAATAACACTTGCTACCAGCAACCCGCACAAGCTAATAGAGTTACTTAAGGTATTCCCTGCTAGCATACCTCTGAAGTCCCAAAAACTTGATCTCGATGAAATCCAATCGCTTGATTTACACACCATAGTGCAGCATAAACTACACCAAGCCTATGACATCGTAAAAGGCCCTGTTATTACGGAAGATGTGTCAGCAGAGCTTGATGCACTAAACGGCCTGCCAGGACCGTTTGTGAAGTTTTTTGAAGCAAGGCTTGGGCGCGGAGCATTGTTTAAACTTGCCGGAGAAACCCGCGCTAAAGTCACCTGCTGCATGGGCTACTACGACGGAACACGAGAGTACATCGTAGACGGAATACTTGAAGGGCGCATTGTTGCTCCCCGCGATGGTGAAGGTTTTGGCTTTGATTTTGTATTGATCCCCGATGGCTGTGACCAAACAATGAGCGAGCTTGGTTTAAGTGTCAAAAACACTATCAGTCACCGTTACAAGGCTGCGGTTTTGCTTTCTGAAAAAATACGCCAGCTAGGTGATGCATAGTAACCAATCTGATTGTGTAGGATTTTTACTACTAGGTGTCTAGGAAATCTTGGACCGCATTTGCTAATATCATGCCCCCGCGAGTATTCAGATGTACACCGTCAACATGATATTTCCAGCCATTCATCTCAGCAATCTCATCAAAGCTATGGCGTAAAATAAATTCTCGTAAGTAGTAATCGCGGAAAAAGGAACGAAAGCGAAACTCAGTAAATGGCTTACCCGGATCTGCTTCAACTTGCGCCTCAAATTTCTCATATAATGGGATGTAATCAACACCTTCTTGGCGAGCAACATCTTTAATAATAGCCGCGAATTCTTTAAAGAGTTTATTAAGCGCAACCTGCCTGGGATCCGAAGCGCTTGGATCTTCGCCAATCAACGCTAATGACGTTAGCGCAATACGTGCTGATGTCTTAACCTTAAGTTCTCGCACTATGGCCTCTATATTCTTACGAAACCACTCCGGTGATGATTTTTCAGGCAACTTTTTCCAGCCACTAAGCATTTTTTGGACATTTGGAAATACTTGGTTGAGGATATCATTAGCGCCAATAATCAGGATTATGCGATCTGGATGCGCAGCTATGGTTTTGGGTAATCTCTGCAATGTGCTATATGCCACATCACCACCAACCCCTCGATTAATAAAGGTAAAACGCGCATTTTGCGGTCGCCCCTTAAGTTCTTTGATCCAATTAAAGACACCCCGAGCAGCCGCAGTACTACTGCCGACACAGGCAACGATTTCTGGCTTTAGTTCAGTCTTATTTTTGAGCATATTGATACCCTTTTTAGTTCTCTACACTAGTCTACTATCCTATAGCAGAATATGATAGTCGCTATCAATTTTAGCCCAAACCTCGCCCATTGCAGGCCCCACAAGTGACAGCAGGTTATAATACAATACATGACACAGCAGTCTCACATATCAGAGAACACCATCGAACGTTTGCTGCACAAACTAGACGCCGTCCAACAAAAACATCATGCGCTCAGCTTTCCTTATGCGGTTATTAAAAAATACAGTGATGACGATGCTGGTCACCAAGCAGCGCTTATTACCTACTACGGTTTCTTGTCGCTCTTCCCGTTGCTGTTAGTAGCAACTTCCCTGATAGACTCGATTACCAGACGCAGCAGCGAGCTACATACGCGACTTATCGCGGATATTAACAGTTACTTTCCCATTGTTGGCGACCAGCTACAATCTAATGTCCACAGCAATAAAACTGGTCCGGCGCTGGTTATTGGGCTGCTGTTTGCACTGTACGGTACGCGCGGTATTGCCGACGCTGTACGGAATGCGCTGGATCATGCCTGGGCAATTCCGCGCACCAAACGCAGTGGTTTCCCCAAAAACCTGCTCCGGAGCCTGGGACTGTTGTTTGGCGGCGGTCTGGGACTAGTCCTAACGAACGGTCTCGCTAGCTATGCCTTGGCTGCCGTTGGCCGTGCACCACTGCTGCGCGCTATACCGATACTTATTAACATCAGTCTGTTGTACTTGATCTTTATGTATATTTTCTTAATTGGCAGCTCACGCTCGCATGCCCGTAAGGACGTCCGTTTGGGCGCCCTTACGGGCAGCGTAGGATTACTGCTACTTCAGGCGGTTGGCGGCTATCTAATTACCCACCAGTTACACAACCTCCGTGGCTTGTACGGTCAGTTCGCTCTTGTGCTCGCCATTTTATTTTGGATTTACTTGCAAGCCCAAGTGCTGGTCTACGCCATAGAAATAAACGTAGTGCACACCTACAAACTGTGGCCGCGTAGCCTCACGCAAAAGCCGACCACTGCAGCAGACCGGAAGGCGTTCCGCCTGTATGCCGAGAAGGAAGCCTACCGGCCAAAGCCCGAAGAAAAAATTGATGTCAGCTTTCAGAAGCCCTCACCTGACTTGTAAAAACACCTTCCCCAGCGTATAATTACCTCTGTTTTGCAGCCTGTGTCATATTTGGCACAGTAAAGCAGCCGGTCAACCACAGGCCGGGAAGAGCAGCCCGACAAAAAGCCACGCCTTTTTGCCGGCGTGATGAGAAACCTGCTTGCAGGTGTCTCATGGGCCTATTGTGGCGGAAGTAGCTCAGTTGGTTAGAGCGCTGGATTGTGGCTCCGGAGGCCGTGGGTTCAAGTCCCATCTTTCGCCCCAAATAAAAAGAACCGAGATTCTCGGTTCTTTTTATTTGGGAGCTTCTATTTCTTGACCGTAAAGTAGCCCTCAACTTCATCGTGTAGGTGATCATGCCAATGGAAACTGCCCGCCTGATTGAGCGTAATGGTCAGTGACTGCCCTTTGCCCAGCACTCGGTCGGCTACTCCATCGTAGGGTACATGATGCTCATGAGGGCCAAACGCTACCTCACGTATTACCACATCTTCATTAGTAAACGTTAACGTATCGCATAGACGACCTTGGATGTGATCATCTGAGACCTTACTGCCCACAATGGTTACCTTATAGGCAGTGACCTTACGGCTTGTCTGACAATTTTCGCCGGTAGCTCTTCCGCCGCGTAGCCCAACACCCAAAGCCGCTCCAACGACGGCTACGATAAAAAGGGCCAGCAGTATAGATGTACGACGATTCATGTGTTTAGTATACACAATTAGCCATAACTAACCGCCTTCTTCAAACAGTTAGCTATGTGTTAGCAGTAGCCCAATACAAAGCGGCACAATCAGATTATCAAGCCCCAGGACAGCGATGTTTTCGACGAGTGCAGCGCCAACCGCGCCAAAACTTATCACAGCTACAGAAAGATCACGTACGCTGTAGTATTTATAGCCAAGTAGTAGCACTAACGAAACGGCCATAAATACCAGCGTGCCCACAATACTCTTAGCATGGCCCCATATATGGTATGTGGTTGTGTGTCCGTAGCGAGTACCGACCACCGCAGCCAAGCCGTCAGCTAAGCTCATCTGCAATAACGATGCTGCATAAATTGCTTTACTGTGCGTGACCAATGTTAGCAGCCCGACTACTAAGGCAAAGCACACTTCGCCGTAGGTTGGTCGCTGCACACTGTGGATGGCCCTAAACAGCTTGAATCTTTGCGACACTAGTACTGCCAGTAAGAATGCCACACTGAGCAGCCGAACCTGGCCCCAGCTCAGAAAAAAGGGCCAAAAGGCTACAAAAGATCCCACCAAGATATGTACAAACTTACGCCCCAGCTCATTTGCAAGCCAATGTTTGCGCCAACCAAATTCGCTAATGAGCAAGATTGCAAAAATCGCCAGAACACTAAGCAGTAGATACATTGTCTTTATTGTACGCCTTGACGGCGCCATTACAGCCGTGGAATAGGAAAGCTGAAATCTGGGTTATAAGTGTGTAATCAGTGCGCAAAAATGGGCTGGATATTTTACCGTCAGCCGCTCGGCAGCTTCCTGTGGAGTGCACCATGCGTAGGCAATGTGCTCATCCGATAACGTCACTGCATCATGCACCGCCGTACATTCGTAGACGCCCAATATCAACCCCACCGTATCTCCGTCGCTACCAAGTGGTATACGAATATTCGCCAGCATCATGCCCACTTCTTTAGCAGCATCAATGCCTGTGATGCCCGTTTCTTCAGCGACTTCACGTTGCAGGGTCTCAAGCACTGTCTGACCCTTTTGAACGCGCCCTCCGGGCAAGTCCCAATAATCCCGACGCTCGCCGTGTAGCTTTTCTGGGTTAACTTGCAGCAACAGGATCTCGCCCGCTGCGTTCCGCAGTAGTGCTTTTATGCCAAGGTGAAATATGTCTTCAGTCATGGCTTACTAGCTAATAGCTCGATTACATTGTCTGTTTTGGGTGAAAGCTTGGTCCATATGAGAAGTATATCCTAACCCAGCATCGTAGTGAACTGACGATAAATAGTGGTAAAATCCCCAACTAAAAAGGCTCAGATGTATCTGAGCTTTCTTAGTTGGTCGGGGTGACTGGATTTGAACCGGCGACCTCAGCGTCCCGAACGCTGCGCGCTACCAAGCTGCGCTACACCCCGTTATTTGCTTATACTGCAGGGGTTATTTTAGCAGTTTTATACCCTGTTATAAAGAGAAGGCTCAGCCTACTTAGATACACTTGCCCGCTTTCGCTCAAGGTATTGTGATTTGATCATCTTAGTTATTACAAAACCGGCCACTACGCCCACTGCCGCTATCAAAAAGCCGGCAATTATATCCTGTCCATGATGAATACCAGCAATCACTCGGGCACTCCCAATCGCTAGCGAAACGACAGCTAGCGTGATACCTAGCCAGCGGTAGTACCGCATAATAACAAAAGCAATCACTGCACTATAGGTTGTATGATCAGAAGGAAAACCGTTGTCCCGTCCATGGGCAAAATACGGCTTCACGCCATCACGTACAAAGGGGCGCGGATCCTGATGTGCACTCGCGGCAATTTTTGCCAACAAGACCGTTATTACGACACTAGCAGCCAGGAAAACCGCAAGCTCAAGCCTGCGCCTTTTGGTAAGTTTAAAAAACACCAGTGCCAACACAAGCACCGGTATTCCAACTACATATTTTGCGAAAACGATAACTAACTCATGCATGACACTCATAGTACCATAGCCGAGCCATAGGAGCGGAGATTTATACATATTCCAAAGTATGGGGGATGACAAACTGATTATTCGAGGGAGGAGGGTTATTGAAAAGCGACGGCTGGGCGCGGCGAACTGCATCTGCAGTAGCCGCGCCCACGCGCAAGACGTCGTAGTACGCTGACGTGACCAGGGAAAGACCCCAGCAGTGTCAGATGGAGCCTAGCGACCTTGGCTAGTCGCCCATGCCTGGCGGTCGGTTGCGAGCACCGCCAACAGCCAATGGAGTTGCACGTCCGGATAGAGAACAGCCCTTGTCCAGGAGTGGTCGCCCATTTCTCCGTATGCTTGCACGCAGCCAGTGCTGTCGAGCAGCTTGAAGGAACGGGAGTTGGCCTGGGTCGACCGCTCGTACTTAAGCTCCCATCCCGACGGGATTCGGACGAGCACTAGTGGCCCTTCGGACCAATTGGTACCGTCGAACTCAACGCCAGAGGCCATCAGAGCCACCTGGCAGAATATACCCATACGGGGCATGCTTCGCCAAGTAAGGCGCTGCCAGTCGACGACCTCCACAGGCTTGGACATACGGTATGCACCATCTCTTTCCCCTGTAACCCTGTGTTACTAGTGCCATTGGCCATTCGGTCAATAGTGTGTTCTCCGCAAACACTCACAAGGTGAGGAGTAAATTCGCTCTAGCTACATAAGTCATAGTAACGAATTCGCCTCTCACCTCATTGGTGTGAATAATCAGCTTGTCAAAGAGCTTTGGAGGGTTTTACACCTCTACAAAGTTGCTTCTGGCCTATTTACAGCCAGACATTATATATTAAAACATAAATTGAATATATTAGCAATAATCTCCTGCCGGCGAGCATTACCAAGCCAGACTCTACGTACCATTTTGATGTCGAAGCAATTACGGCCTTGGGTGACAAAACGGCGATCACCGTAAGTAGTGCTTCATTTCCCGAAAATTGGGGCAACTACCGCTACAAAATGGCGATTTTGGCAGATCGGTATCTTAGAGGTGAACAAAATCTTTTGTATTAATCCAATCAAAAAGCCCGATTCTTCAACCGGGCTTTTTGATTGGTCGGGGAGACAGGATTTGAACCTGCGACCTCACGGTCCCAAACCGCGCGCGCTACCAAACTGCGCCACTCCCCGAGAAAAAGTCTCGGGCTGCTCTTTTCCAAGACTGCTTAAGCTGCAATTCCTAGGGAAATAACAGTGGTGATTATACGGTAAAAGTGTGAGAATTACCAGACCTTACGAATATGCTTGGCAGTGCGGGCACGGCCAGTGGCTTCATCTACGTCTACTAGTAGTGCATTAAACTGCATGCGACCGGTGGTTTCCAACTCATTGCGAGTTTGGTAGCCATCACGCCAGCGTGGGATAACAGAGGTAAATTGGACGCCCAGAGATGAGTCGAGCGAGCCGCACATGCCAACATCAGTCATATGAGCGGTACCCTTAGGTAGCACGTCGGCATCAGCAGTGGGCACATGCCAATGGTCACCAACTACCATGCTTGCTCGGCCGTCCAAATAATAACCGATAATAAACTTCTCGCTACTGTAGTCACCGTGGAAATTTATAATTGTCGCTATTCGTTTATCCGGCACTTCGTCAGCCAAAATTTTGTCAATCGCTTGCAGCGGGTTATCTATTTCCCTATCAGCGTCACGGCCAACAATCTGCCCCATTAGGCTTACCAGTAGCACCTGCCCTTTGGAAGTTTCAGCATATTTATACCGCAAACCTGGTGTGCCCTCGGGATAGTTGGCCGGGCGAATAATTGGCTCATCGGGATCGTCAAGTGCCGGATAAATTTCGCCGCGGGCTAGCGTCCAGTTACCACCGGTGCAAAAATCGACGCCAGCTGCTTGCAAGCGGGTAAAGTCCTCGGGCAAGATTCCCTTGCCCTCACTCAGGTTTTCGGCTTGAGCTACTACGAAGTCTACGGCATGTTCCTGCCTTAAGTCAGGCAGTACCTTTTCTACAGCCTGCAGGCCCATCTCGCCCATGACGTCACCAATGTAGAGAATATTCATATGCTACTACTGTAATGCTTTTAGGTACTCTGGCAAAGGATCGCTAAAACGAACTTCAGGAACATTGGCAATGCTATCTTCTTTAGCCATTTTTAGGTATTGCGCTCGGTAGGCCGTGTCAACACTACCAAAGCAGGCGTCTTTCCAGTTAAACCCAAGCTTTTGTGCGACAGCTTGGATAGCAGACTCATTAGGTCCTTCGATTTCGATATAGGTATCGAGCCACGGCCACTCATCTAGCACTATCTCCACGTCATCTATGCGCCAGGTTTCGCGCTTAGACTCCTGGTAACTATACGTTTCAAGACCGATAGCAAACAAAATCTGCTTCATATCGTCATAAGAACCGACAGTCGTTTCCAGTTCATGCGCGTATGGCGAGTCCGATGATTTCTTTTTATAGGTAAATGTAATCTTGTCACCCTCGTCACGTAGACGCAGCTTTTCGGTAAGAAAGACTTCTTTATGGCGATCCTCGGGACGGCAAAACAGGTTACGACGCATTAAGCGCATAGGATGGGTCACTATAGCGCCAGCCTTTTCAAGTCGTACACGAACTTCGTCGTGATCGACGTGTAAAAACTTAGCTTCGATCTCCTGCGGCAAATCCATTATTTGGCAAACTCTACTGCGCGAGTTTCACGGATGACATTAACCTTGATGGTGCCAGGATAGTTCATGCTCGACTCAATCTTATTGGCGATATCACGTGCTAGACGGATCGCCGTCAGGTCGTCAACTTGTTGCGGGCGCACAAAGACGCGCACTTCACGACCAGCACTAATAGCGTACGACTTGTCGATGCCCTTAAAGCTGTTGGCGATGTTTTCAAGGTCCTTCATGCGCTCTACAAAGTTCTCAGCACTAATGTTGCGGGCACCAGGTCGCGAGGCGCTAATGGCGTCACAGACACGAACAATCAGAGCTTCGGTGCTGGTGGCCTCTACATCGTCGTGGTGTTGCTCTGCGGCCAACGCCACGGCTTCAGGTGCGCCGTATTTGCGGAGCATTTCGCCACTGATGTGGTGGTGTTTACCCTCCATTTTGTGGGTTAGGGCCTTGCCCAGATCATGCACCAGGGCTGCGTACTTCGCGGTCTTCACGTTAGCGCCGATCTCTTCGGCGATCATGCCGGCAAGGTGCGCCATTTCGGTTGAGTGCTTCAGGACGTTCTGGCCGTAGCTGGTGCGGTATTTCAGCTCACCAAGCAGGTGTAGCACCTCTTTCGGTATACCTAGCACCCCGACTTCGCGGGCGGCATCTTCACCGGCACGAACTACATCTTTTTCAACCTGCTTTTGGGCCTTTTCAACAACTTCTTCAATGCGACCAGGGTGGACACGACCGTCCTTTAGAAGAAGTTCCAATGCAATCCGAGCTACTTCGCGACGAACTGGGTCAAAGCTGCTGAGGACAATGTAACCAGGAGTATCATCAACCATAATGTCGACACCAGTCGCTCGCTGCAAAGCTTGGATGTTGCGACCTTCTTTACCAATGATACGGCCCTTCATTTCCTCGTCTTCCAGCTTCACACTAGTAACAGTCCGTTCGGCAGTTACTTCGCTGGCCATGCGTTCCATAGCTGTTGCGATGATTAAGCCCGCCTGCTCTTCGGCGTTGTCCTTGGCTTCGTTCTGCAGCTTAGCTACGACGCCCGTTAGATCGTTACGGATATCGCGCTCAGTCATCTGCATCAGCTTTTCGGCGGCTTCAGCCTTGCTGAGCTTAGCGATCTTTTCGAGTTTTTCCTGCTGTTTAGTGCGGATTTCGCGGATTTCGTTTTTTAGCTGCTCGACTTCGTCTTCACCCCTGCGGAGAGATTCGGTACGTTTATCGAGTTCATCTAACTTGCGATCAAAGGCTGATTCGCGTTGCACCAGGCGATTCTCAAGGTCTTTTAGCTCACCGCGGCGGGCTTTTTCGTCTTTGCGGGTATCCTCGGCTATGCGAGCGGCATCATCCCGTGCAGTCTGGAGCAGCTTATCTGCTTCTTTTTTGGCTTTTGATAACTCCTTAGCAGCTTTATCTTCGGCTTCCGCGTTCTTACGTTTTTGCGTGTAGTTACTACCGCCGTAGCCCACACCTAATCCAACTACAGCGAGCAGCACTGCAAGTATTGCCATTTTCTTTTCCTTTCTGTACTAGCAGACAGCACCCGTGCAGGCAATCGCTATCACTTCTCTAGCCTTTAAGTCGGTGCGCTATCTGGATATCAAATAAAAAATCTTACCGGTGGACTTGTCCCAAAACAACAATTCCTGCCCTCAATATACGCCCCGGCGTGTAACGTCGTCAAATAAACAATTACTTCTTGGGTGGGGTAATGTGCGCATCGGCACCATAGAATGGCAGCGCCAGTTCATCAGTTTTGCCATTTTCCAGTCTTTTTAGCCCTGTTTCCAGCCACTGGGGATCTTGCTCGGCAACAATGGGAACATGATAACTGTTACTCAGTGCATTACCGACAGTCAAACCAATCCGTAGGCCAGTAAAACTGCCCGGCCCCTGAAAACAGACAATTCCCTGTATATCAGACCATTTTTTTCGTTGCGACGTTAGGAGTGTCTCGATCTTTTGATGCAGCGTTTCAGCAAGTTCACGGTGAGCCTGCCACACTTCGTAGCCTAACTGCCTATTACCATCATACAAACCAATTTCTGCTTCAGGTTTATCAGTGCGAATCGTTAGTATGATCATTGCCTCACCCCGTCCAGTAGATACTTAAGTTCCGTAGGATACGACATCATAATACGCCGGGTCTCTTCTCCTGCTTGCTCAATCCGTATGGCCAGTCGAGCTTTGGGTAGCACGGCATGCACGATATCACCCCATTCCACGACCACCACGTAGGCCGGATCGCTGATCAGCTCCTCTAGTTCATCACTCATGATACCAGCTTCGCCCAGGCGGTAAAAATCAAAGTGCGCAATGGTAAATCTAGGTGCTTGGTATTCGCGGCTTAGCGTAAACGTTGGACTGCCCACTCGGTCTTTACTTCCTGCACCTCTTACCAAACCCCGAGTGAAGGTAGTTTTGCCACCCCCTAAATCGCTAACCAGTTCAATCGTTTCACCGCCGCGCAAGTTGCGCCCGAGGATTTCGGCGAGCTGCTCGGTGCTTGCGGAACTGGTGGATTCGGTTTGCCAGGTCGTGCCGGTACTCATATATCCCATATCCTACCGCGAGTATGGCGACGCCGACAAGTAGCAGCGGATGAATCGGTGCAGTTGCTGTCTGAGGCGTTGTGGCTGTCGAGCTAGCAGCGCTGCCGCTAGACTTGGTTGCAGCACCTTTGACTGCGGCCACTGCTTTAGCCGCCTTCCTGCTGGCCGCACTAGTGGACGTAGGTTGCTTGATAGTGTTTGCCATTCCAGGTGTTGGTTGCACCGTCCATTGCCACGATCCGTCTGCCAGTGCCCAAGCTTGCCCGTCTTTGGCGGTACCATAGGCAGTTGTTTGCGACAAAACCTTACCAAACGGGTCAAGCAAATCAGCAGCACCACTACTGTTACTTAGGCTTAGACCCGTATCAGCCGAGTTAAACGCAGTAAAACTTTTGGCTGGTAAAACCGTACCCGCCGGAAAAACATAGCTATGCTTGGTAGTCGCACCGGTTTGCAGGGTAAAGCCACTTAGATCAAACGCGCTTGTGTTGTCATTGTATAGTTCAATAAACTCATCTGTTCCGTCGTTACTGGTGCCGGTTGGATTGGGTAGCAGCTCAGTTAATTGTGGTGCCGCTAAGCCTATATCGGCCGTCGGCATGGTGGCACCGGTAGTGGTCGTCGTGCCATTTTCCACACTGATAATCGTTGCCAGAGGTTCCACCGACGTCAGGAGATCACTGTTTCCTGGTCCTGTTTTCATCGAGCCGGCCGCACCTACATCCATCTGGCAGATATTGGCAATGCCCGTAGCGCTATCAACAGCCACATCGGCCGTTTGCCAGCCATAGGCTTTTGATGGCAGCTGGATGCGATAGAAGGCAGCCTGCTTGTCGGTCGTGGACTTTGGCACATTAGTAATATCACCATCGGCACCACTACTCCACGACACAGTATCGACAGGTGTTGGCACGATAAGTCCCGCGGCAGTGCTGGCTAGTAGTTGCAACGCGCCAGCACTATCGCCCAAACTAATCACCAGCTTAGCGGCAACTGTCGCCCCACAAGTTGTTCCGCCCCCACTTAGTAAAACTGATGCACCGGCTGGCAGTGTCGCTGCTGGCAATTGCTGAGCAGTACTTGTGGCACCAGCTACCAGAGGGTTAGTCTTATTAAACGTATACAGCCAGTATTTACTAAGGTCAGGAATACTGACAGTGGCATTATTTTGCAAAACCACAAACTCATCACCGGTTACTTTTACTTCTGTTACAGCAAGACCAGGAGGCGCACTGAGCGGAGGGGGAGGCGCTAGAGCAAAAGCCGTGGTGGCCGCGTCAATCAAACAGCCAATTAGTACTACACTGAGCCCCACCCGCAGGAAAATAACGCGGAATCTCATGAGTTACCCTCTCTTACTTGTAAATGTACCTGCGAGTTTACTGAAGGCCCAGTTTACTTGCAAGCACTAGTACTTTATTATCTTATTTTTACAACAGACTGTAGTCTGCCCATAAGGCTGTATACTATAAGCATGTTGCAACTCAGTGACAGTTTATTAAATAAGCCCATAATGAGCCTCCGTACTGGCCAGCAGGTCGGCACTACGCTTGAAGCTATCATCAACCCAAACAATCTAAAGATTGAGGGCTTTTATTGCGGTGACCGCTTTAAAAAGGGCGAACTTGTGCTGTTATACCAAGACATCCGGGATATTATTGCCCAAGGCTTTGTCATAGACGACCATGATGTGCTGGCATCACCCGAAGAATTAGTACGCTTAAAAGATATCCTAGAGATTGATTTTAAACTTATTGGCAAACCTGTTATAACCACTGCCAAGGAACGAATTGGAAAAGTCAGTGATTATGCTGTCGAAATCGAAACTATGTACATCCAGAAGATTTACGTTTCGCAAAATATGTTTAAAAACTTTGCAGGTGGCAATTTAGGCGTGGAACGTGGTCAAATTAACGAAATTACCGACAAAAAGATTATTATCAATGAGCTTTTAAAGGGACGGCCCATGACGGCTGGTATTGCCGCCTAAGCGGCATCTACCCCTATCCCCCACTTGCTAATGCCCGTTTGATAGCATCATAGGAAAAGCCTTGCCGGGCCAGATACTGAACAAGTTTTATGTCGTCTTGATACCTGGACAACCGGCGCTTACGAACAACTAGCTCTTGCAGCATAACATCCTCATCCGTCTCGTCACCATGCAGAACCTGTTCAATAATCTCGTCTGCCACATGTTTTTGACGCAACTCCTGTACCAGTCGGCGGGTACTGGTTTGTCTCAGCAGCCGTCGATTCCTCACCCAAGCTTCAGCAAATTTAGTATCGTCAACCATGCCAATTTGGCGTAGTCGCTTCATAAGCTGACGAGAAAACGCCGTATCATAGCCTTTTCGAAAGAAATAATCGGTTAACTCCCCCTCGCTGCGCATCCGCCTGGCAAGGTACGCCAAGACTAAACCATAGGCTTTGTCGTCAACCGAAAGCTTTTTATAGTACCGTAACCGTTGTTCGTCCAGTTCAAAACCAGGGACAAGCTTCTCCTCAAGTAATGCATCGGCACTTAGGCTGAAGGCGTATCTTTCATCGATGTATATAGAGTAGCGGCCCTTCAGCCGTTCTTGCTGTTTTATGGCAGTAATTTTCATTTAAAGCTCCGCCCTGGTTTGCCTGTAAACACGGCCCTGTGCCCGTCGTTTGCCTAGTATTGTCGTCCGAGCCGATATGCGCTTGCCCACGCTACTCCCAAGTTCGCGTCTGATTTTTGTGCTCACGGTTCACGAAGGCCTGTCCTAGATTAATCCCCAGTTGATTGCAAATATCGAGTAGTACTGCTAGCACATCAGCCGCCGCATCACTGCAATCTTCAGTTGCCGTATCAGTAGCTTGCGCCAAATTGGCTTGCTTGCGGGCTGCCTGTGCAAACTCGCCTGATTCTTCTAGCAGCAGCATAAACTTTTGGCTGACCGTCTCTTTGTCGAAGCCACGCTGCTGCATTACCTGCTGGATGTAAGTTTGATAGCCGGCAAGCGATGCGTCTTGTGGAGCAGGTACTTCAGCCATATTATTCCTTAGCTGCAGCCTCTCGGACTTTTGTCGCTACCTCTTCCTGTATTCCAGGATTCTCTTGCAGGTAGGTCTTAGCGGCTTCACGGCCTTGGCCAATCTTTTCACCGCTATACGCAAACCAAGCACCCGACTTCTCAACTATGTTAAACTTAACTGCTAGATCAAGGATATCGCCGGCCGTACTGATCCCTTGGTTATACATAATGTCAAATTCGGCTTCCCGGAATGGCGGGGCAATCTTGTTTTTCACCACTTTGACACGTGCACGGTTACCAATTACAGCATCACCCGCTTTGATCTGTGAGACACGACGGATGTCCATACGAACGCTAGCATAGAATTTCAGCGCATTACCGCCAGTGGTTGTTTCGGGGTTGCCAAACATTACCCCAATCTTCATGCGTATCTGATTAATGAATATGACCGTGGTTTTGCTGCGGCTAATCACACCGGTCAGCTTACGAAGCGCTTGGCTCATAAGACGAGCTTGCAAACCCATTTGCGGATCACCCATATCACCTTCAATTTCTGCGCGGGGAACTAAGGCTGCCACAGAGTCAACCACAATTACATCGACGGCGCTCGAACGGACTAGCGTTTCAGTAATCTCCAGCGCCTGCTCACCGTTATCCGGTTGGGAAAGTAGCAGGTTTTCGACGTCTACGCCGATACGCTTGGCATACGCAGGGTCAAGGGCATGCTCGGCGTCAATAAATGCCGCCGTTCCGCCCGCCTTCTGTATCTCGGCAATAGCGTGCAATGTGAGGGTGGTCTTACCGGAACTTTCTGGACCGTAAATCTCTATGATTCGCCCCCTTGGAATACCACCACCCAGTGCCAAGTCAAGGCTAAGGCTACCGGTCGGTGTCGTTTCAACATCCACTGCATGAGCTTCGCCGAGCTTCATAATTGAGCCCTTGCCAAACTGTTTCTCAATTGTTTCGAGCGCTAAACCTAGTGCCTTGCTCTTGCCATCGCCTTCAGCCGCTTCCGTTGGTTCGACCTTCGTTGTCGTTGCCTTTGCCATTTCCTTCGTCCTTTCGTCTACGGCAGTGGGAGACCGCTGCCTGCATCAAATAATATTGTGCATACAGGTATACAGACCCTTCTTCCTTTGCGCAATGTGTATTTGATTTTGGGAGGACGGACCTCCCAAACATTAAATCACTTACAAATCGTTGGCTAATTCTTGCTTCAAAATGTCTAACATCTTCTTTTGTTCGACATAATCCGAGGTAAATTCCAAATATTCTTTAGAGCTCTCAAACAAATCTAAGATGCGCTTCGGACGAATCCATGACACTTCATCGCGTTGCAAATAATACGGCAGGCTGGAGTATTCATAGTCCCGCCAGTCGCGCGGGTTTAAGTGAATATAGCGTGAGATATGCTCAAGGTACGAATCATCGCTGACCATAGACGCTTTGTAGCGTGACTCGAACAGCGGACCGCTCCGCTTATATTTCTTATTGAAATAGCGGCTGTAGCTTGTCAGCAGACTTCTCATAAAGCCAGTCATAGCTTGTGGCTGGCGCTGGTAAATCAATAGATGGAAGTGATTTGACATCAGTACAAACGCCAAAAGCTCTAGCTTATTGTAAAAGTTAGGATAGGATACACCATATGCGTCATGTGCTTCCTCGGCCGACAGATAGCGCTCAAAAAGCGTCAAAAAAGTAATGTAATCTTGCTCATCACCAAAGATTTTGTGGCGACTATGACCCCGCGCATAGACATGCTGAAAGCTATCAGCCACATCTTGTTTCAGAATATTCCTCCCGGGCATAATCTCATACTACAGCACACGTATTTGTTTGGGGAGGACGGACCTCCCAAAGTTACAACGGAATAATGGAGTTATTTTGCTTGTGGTTTTTGTATATAATAGGAGTAATTATGCGTATATCAGACGATTTGGTGGAGAAATTGCTGATTTCGACAGGCAAACTGAACGAAGACAAGCTAAAAGCCCTCCGCGAACAAGAGAATAACGAGAAAAAGGCGCTACAGGACATTGTAGTCAACACAAACACCTTAAGCGAAAAGGAGTTAACCAAACTCTACGCCGAGGAAATTGATGTGCCCTTTGTGGAACTGGACCCCAAAGAGCTCCACAAAGACATCCTAAAACTCATCCCTGAACGCATCGCCAAACAGTACGATGCCGTGGCCTTCGACGTTGACGGCGACGGTGTAGTCTATGTTGCCATGGAAGATCCGGATGACGTACCGGCAATTAGCTTTTTACAAAAGCAGCTAGGGCAACCACTACGGGTCCACATCGCCACCGAAAGCAATATTCAAGCCTCGCTCGACCAGTACGGCGACAACAACGTCGGTACTGAACTCGCCAAAGTGATGGCTATCGAGGATAAAGAGATTGAAGACGAGGTAGTTGACGAAGAAGATGTGGCCGAAGACTCGCCAATTGCCCAGACCGTCAACCTAATTATCGATTACGGTGTCAAAGCCGGTGCTAGCGACGTACACATAGAACCACGCGAAAACTTTGTACTCGTGCGCTACCGCGTGGATGGTATTCTGCGCGAAGCCAACAAATTACCACGCAAGGTCTTAAATTCGTTAATCTCGCGTATCAAGATTCTAGCCAACCTTAAAATTGACGAACATCGGGCACCGCAAGATGGTCGTTTTAAGATATCAGTCAACGGCCATATATATGCCCTGCGCGTTTCAACACTGCCGATTGTCGACGGCGAAAAAGTGGTTATGCGTATTTTGGACGAGTCAAGCAAAGCGGCAACTCTGGAAGAGCTGGGCTACTGGGGCAATTCACTCACTGCCGTTCAGCACGCTATTGTCCAGCCGCATGGCATGATCTTAGTGACCGGTCCAACCGGTTCTGGTAAATCAACCAGCTTGTTCAGTGTACTGAGTATGCTCAACAGTCCTGGTGTCAATATCAGTACCGTGGAAGACCCGGTGGAATATCGTATAGTGGGAGCCAACCAAACACAGGTAAATCCGGTAGCCGGCATGACCTTTACCAGTGGTCTGCGCGCGCTGCTCCGCCAGGACCCCAACATCATCATGGTGGGAGAGATTCGTGACGGCGAAACGGCAGACCTTGCCGTGCAAGCAGCCCTAACCGGTCACCTGGTTTTTAGTACCCTACACACCAACAATGCCGCCACCTGTTTGCCTCGTTTGCTTGACATGAACGTCGAGCCGTTCCTGATTGCCAGCACGGTACGCATCGTGATTGGTCAACGTTTAGTGCGCAAGCTCTGTCCAGATTGCCGCGAGACATTTGAACCTGATAACGCGACGCTGACGCGCCTAGCGAAATCATTTGGGCTGCAAAATGCCGAAGCCATGAGTCGTCTACACAAACTGGAACTACAGGCCATAGAAGGCGGCATTGGTACCAAAGTTACCAGCAAAACTAACAAAGCCTCGTCGGTCGAGCCATCGACTACCGAAAAGACCATCGCCAAGCTGTGGAAAGCTCACGACGATGGCTGTGAAAACTGCGGTCACAGCGGCTACCGCGGGCGCATGGGTATTTACGAGGTGCTCACTAACAGCACCAACGTACAGCAGCTTATTATCAGCACCGGAACCAGTGAAAGTATCGAGAAGCAAGCCACTGAAGAAGGCATGATTGCCATGCAGACAGACGGTCTAGTAAAGGCGCTCCGTGGCTTAACTAGTATCGAAGAAATCTTGCGCGTTACCGCAGAAAGCTAAACACGTACGAATACTCATGCAATTTACTTATAAGGCAACAAAATCTGACGGCTCAAGCGCAACCGGCAAGCTTGAGGCAACCGATCATACTGCAGCTATCGCCGCACTGACGCACCAAGGCCTGCATCCATTAGTTGTTAAAGAAGCTACTACTAAAAAGAGCCTAGGGGGCGGCTTTAAATTTGGACAAAAGGTCAAAAGCGCTGATCTGGTGATATTTGTGCGCCAATTTTCAACCATGATCTCGGCCGGTGTACCACTATCCCGCGGCTTGGCCACTCTGCAAGAAAGCCCCAATTCACCCTATTTCCGCAAAGTTCTAAGCGACGTTACCAAACAGGTGGAAAGCGGCTCACAGCTAGCAGAAGCCTTCGCCAAGTACCCCAACGTTTTCGACGAAGTATTCGTCAACATGGTACGCGCCGGTGAAGAGGGCGGAATTCTTGATGAGATTTTGAAGCGCCTGGCTTTGCAGGTAGAGCAAAATGCCAGCATGAAGAAAAAAGTGAAGAGTGCCATGACATACCCGATTGTCATCCTCAGCGTGACGATTATCGCGTTCTTTGGCATTATGCTGTTCATCATGCCTAAAATTGCCAAGATATTTTCTCAGCTTGGCGGCCCTGGAGCACAGCTACCAATTTATACCCGCGCACTACTAGAGATCAGTCATATCTGCCAACATTATGCGCTGATTGTGTTGCCGCTCTTTGCCCTCATCATCTATTTTGTGACGCGCTACATTAAAACTCCTAAGGGTAAGTTTCAGTTTCACGCCCTGATGTTAAAGATTCCGGTGGTTAAAACATTAATTACCAAGGTAGCCATCGCAAGGTTCTCGAGGACCTTTTCATCGCTTATGGCAGCCGGGGTTGGTGTACTTGACGCATTAGCGGTCACCGGTGGTGCAATCGGCAATAAGGTAATCGAACAAGAGCTAGCCGAAGCCGCCCAACAAGTAAAAGAAGGCAAACAGTTGTCAGAGGTTTTGGCTACCAGTCCGCATTTTCCCCGTATCGTTTCCCAAATGTTAGCCGTTGGCGAAGAAACCGGTAAAACCGATGTGGTTCTAGTAAAAGTAGCTGATTTTTATGAAGAAGAGGTATCAGTTGCCATTGACGGCTTAACGTCAGTTATCGAGCCAGTCATGATCATCTTTATGGGTGCCGGTGTGGGGTTAATTGCTGCTAGCGTTATGGGCCCGATTGCGAACCTCAGCACGCATATTGGCAACTAGTCGCAACAACTATAGTAGCCGTTAGTCACCTACGCTAAGACCTCGAAACATGCGCTTAGAATAGCCCGCTGGATCCTGGTGCTCAAACCCTTGTGAGGCAAAAAACTTTTCACCCTCCTCAGTTATCGGAAGGGTTGAGAGCCTAGTATAACCTTGGTCCATAGCACAATTAGCTATGTACGCGACAAGTCCAGTGCCGATACGGTTGCGTTGAAGTTTGACAGCCAGCCTCGCAATATAGAGACTTGTCCTGTTTGCCGGGTCTCTTGGTACACCTGAGCCATGCCCTGCATCTCGTTTTCTACAAATGCGGCGTACAATTCCTCGTCTGGATCCGGATGCATCCTATACGGTCCACGTCCAGGTTCTCCGCGAATGACCGCAGTACAGAGAGCATCTGCAGCGTACGCCTCAGAGCTATGACGCTCTAATTGTCGTATCTCAAATTCGATCATACTATATCTATATCATAATTTGATAAATTATACCACTGGTTATGCTCCTAGTATGTTCAGACCCCGGCTTCCTCCTCCGATTGTGTTTCAGGCTACCTTGACGTTATTGCGCTTACGACTATAATGGGCACTAGGCTACTATCGATTGCCGCTTCTAGTGGTATCCGAAGAGCAAACCAACATAACAAATTATCAAATAGGAGGGTGGGCCCTTATGGTTTCACTGAAGAATAGGTCAAAAGGCTTCACGATTGTGGAACTTTTGATCGTCATCGTTGTCATCGCGATTTTGGCAACGCTGGTTATTGTGACCTTCACCGGCATACAGCAAAAGGCTCGTGATAGTCAACGCCAGACCGATATTAATGCAGTCGACAGTCACCTCGAGGCATTCTTTGCCGAGAACGGTTACTATCCAACGCTTAAGGACTTACAGACCGGTTCATTCTTAAGCCAATACATGAAAGGTCTGGATCCACAAGCACTAGTAAGCCCTAAGGGTGCATCTATCCTAGGCACTGCTTCGTCATCGTCGCAGGAAGCGTACGGATACGTTGCCACTGGTCCTAACTGTGACAACACCACCGCCAGTACCTCTACTAACAACTGTACAGCGTTTACACTGACAGCAGAGCTGGAAGGTAATGGCACCCTCTATTCTAAGAGCAGCAACAGCTAATCTGGTAGCTGACGCCTTACAAAAAACCGGAGCATGATCGCTCCGGTTTTTTATCTTGCTTCTTATTGGGTGACGTCCAATATGCTAATTGGATAGGCAGTTATATACTTGACGTTACCAGATGACCCCTGTAAAATTAGAGTATGGAAGCAACAAATCTCATCGAGTTCTACAACCAGTTTGCAAGCGAAGAAAAATGCCAGGAATTCTTAGCAAAACAGCGTTGGGGTGATGAGATTGTTTGCCCGAAGTGTGGCGTAGTTGGTATCAAAGCCTACAAGCTCGCCAGTGGCCGCCTCAAATGCGCTGAGTGCCGCAAACCTTTCACTGTTCGCATGGGTAGCGTCTTTGAAGATAGTAAAGTCCCGCTGCAGAAATGGTTCTTCGCAATCTACCTTTGTACCAGTCTTAAAAAAGGCGTGTCGTCTATCCAGCTAAGTAAGTACATAGGCGTCACCCAAAAAACGAGCTGGTTCATGCTGCAACGCATCCGCTACGTTTTCGAGAATGGCACCTTTGAAAAACTCAAAGACGCTGTAGAGATGGACGAGGCATACATCGGCGGTAAAGATAGCAACAAGCACGCCCATAAGCGCACAAAAGCTCTGACCGGCAAAGGCGCTCAAGGCTTTGGTAGTAAGAATAGCAAAACGCCAGTCGTCGGCATGGTTGAACGCGGCGGAAATTTGCATGCGGTCGTCACGAGCGACACTGGCAGCGCTACGCTCATGGGCTTGGTTCGTAAACACATTGATATTGACGCTACGGTTTACACCGACGAGCATATGCCTTACCACACTTTGCCTAAGATCGGCTACAAACACGAAAGCGTCAACCACGGCGTTAAGGAGTTCGTTAATGGCATGGCGAGCACAAACACAGCCGAGTCGTTTTGGTCACATCTTAAGCGTGGCATTAACGGCATTTATCACCATGTCAGCCCAAAGCACTTACAGAAATACTGTGACGAATATAGCTACCGCTGGAACACACGCGAGATGACCGATGGTGAGCGGTTCGAGGATTGGTTTGGCAATCTGAATGGCAAGCGATTAACATACAAAACCCTTGTCAAGGAGGCTTAAATCCGTCCCCACCTACCCCCAGTTCTGCCCCCAAGGGCGAGGGCAAAACTTGCCTAGTTTATATCTGTTGCGCTAAACTTTCCGTATCCTCTACCCTTACAAGTAGTGGTGTAGGCGGGGTTGGCTGGGATTGTATTTGCCAGTACCTATATAAAAACAAGAACAAGTAAAAGCTAAGAAAATTAAACAAAGAAAAAGCATAAAGAAGAACTAAATAAACCAGACTTAAAAAACTAACTAATCTAACTACCTATATCTACCTAAAGACTGAATAATCTGCATATGACCGAATTACCAAAGCTAACCAAGAAGCAACAAGAGATATTGAGATTACTGTACGGTTTCAGATTTCTAAACCGTATCCAGATACAAGCATTGCTTAAACACAAAGACCCGAAAACCATTAATCTGTGGTTGCGTGATTTACGAGCTAAGGGCTATGTCGAATGGATATACTCTACACACTTTGCCGAAAAGACTAAGCCAGCTATCTACTATTTAGGACTAAACGGGGTGCGCTATCTGCGTACGCTCACCAGGAAAAGCAAGGGCGAAGATGGCGAGGTAGAAATAGTGCCATCCTACCCGCCGGAAGAACTGCGCAAGCGCTATAAGGAGCCGACGCGCAGCCAGACCTATATTGACCGCTGCATTCTTATTGCGGATTGCGTCATTGCCTTAGAACAGGAAAACGGAGCTAGCGCGGCCAAAAACAAAAAGCTCCGCTATTACTACCAGACAGAAGCCGCGTATCTGCTTGAGCGTAGCTACTACCATTTCGTGCTAGATATAGACGATGAGCTAATCTACCCACACCTTATCTTCTGCCAGGACAAACTCAACAAGGATGGCAAGGAAGAAGCAACCATTGAAAGTTACATTCTTGAAGTCTTTGACTCGACCCTACCGCGTTACCGCATGAAAAAGCGCTTAGGCGATTACGTGAAGTTTCTCGATGACGAAGGCGACGAATGGAAAGACCAAACGGACACTGAAAAGCTACCAGTCTTGCTATTCGTCTGTCCTAGAATGAGCGATCTTATTTATGCCAAGCGCCGGACACGAAAACTTGTTGCTGATGCGTGGTATTGGGAGGATGACGAGGTAGAGAAACCGAGAGTGAGGTTTACGACGATTGATAAGCTACGAGAGCACGGTTTATTGAGTAGGGATATTTGGGAACAAGCGTAGAGCTTCTGCTGGCCTTTTACAGAACTTTCGTTTGTACTCAAACGGAAGTCACCCCTCGCCGCAGGCAAGGGGCTTTCGGAACCCCTGATGCATAGTTACAAAGTGAGTTCGACACCCATTCAGCAATTGATACGCGTAATTCAGAAACAACGAACCGGAAGTGATCC
>Ga0157374_10001006_pt1 | contig 24408 bp, 19 predicted proteins | sample M25metaG_FD_115308 | JGI IMG/M metagenome (GOLD analysis project Ga0157374, IMG submission 115308) | Miscanthus rhizosphere microbial communities from Kellogg Biological Station, Michigan, USA - M2-5 metaG | ecosystem: Host-associated > Plants > Roots > Rhizosphere > Soil | place: USA: Michigan... | reverse complement strand
TGGAAGTAATCTGAAACTGATAGCTCCCGAAGCTCACCTTCCGCGCGCGACTTCCCAAAGAGGAAGCGATGATGAGCTGCTCACCGGTTTGTCCGAGCCGCCCTCCATGAACCTCTACCGGCTCAGGTAATCCGGGTATCAAGAAGTTCCACTTATTCGCCAAACGGTCTCCCCAGCTACGCGGCGCGGTGCTTGCAGAAAAGCTTGCACGGAAGAGCTTCGCCACTTCTTCAATATCAGTGTTGGTATAGAGATCCAGATCGCTGCCCAGATCCGGCCAGTGGTCTAGCGATTTGATTACCGTAACGTCATATCGGCGCTCCTGAAACCTGGCGCAGATCTCGTGCAGAAACTGGACGGCATTTTCAATGCGCGCGCGCTCATTCACCAGAGCCTCTTCTGCCCACGCGATCTGAGAAGCGCTCCTTTCATCACGCAACAGATTCAGGATGATTTCCAGCGAGCGCACATCCACATGGTGCGTGTGAGCCAGTGCCTGTAATTCGTTGAACTGATCGTGACCAAGGCTCAGCAATTCGCTCTGCAGCGCGTTCCGATCCAGCGAGGCAGTCGGATCAGCCCGCCGTGGCCGCAGCAACATGCGAGAAAGTAAGTCGAGCGACTTATATGATGGAAACTCTGCTTCTGACTGAATCATCTGTTCAGGTCCCTCATGACGGTTCAATTAGGGAGCGCGTTGTGCTCTTAAGGAATGCGCGGTGCTGTGGATGAAGGAGGTTGGGAGGGTGTCGTAAGTGAAGGTGTAGCCGGAGGCGTATTTAGAGGTCTTTTCTGCTCCGGCATGGCGTTATCGCGAGGTGTCAATTCGATCGGAGACTGCTTCATCTGGCGCTCGCGACTATAGACTTCCACGGCGCCATCAACTTTAGTATTACTCTCTGTGGCCACTTGAAACAGTGGTTTCCCGACGGCAGTCGAACTGGTTGCGCGTCCAACACGCACGTTTGCGTTCGCGGCCTTTAACGCCTTCTCATAGAAGAACTGTGCGGACTCCAGGTCCCCATCTTTCTCCGCAACGTAAGCCCTGTTATTCAATGAGAATGGGTCGGTTGGACTGAGGGAATAGGCCTTGAGGAAATCTTGCCTTGCAGTAGCCCAATCGCTTTGGTTTGCGGCCGATACGCCTCGCAGGTTCAGCATGTCAGCCGCAGCGGTTGCGGAATCAGCCCCATTCATCCGGACCTGCAGGCGTGTCTCATTAGCTTCCGCCATCTCGCTCACAGGTTTGCCTCGCCACAACGGACTCTCGCTGAGGTCGATGTTGTCATCGGATCGGGTCGCAGCAGCCGCAGCGTAGTGCTTCAGCGCGCTCGCATAATCTCCCATTGATTCTTCAGCGACGCCCAGATTGTTCAGAGTGTATGGGTTTTGTGGATCCAAAGCCCGCGCCTGCTGGAGAACTGCCGCTGCTTCGTTGCCCCGATTCTCCGACAACAGGCGCATGGCATCCACATTCAAACGATTCACCCGCATCGGTATTTCCTTTAGGTCTTCGAATGCGGTGTTCATAGGCTTGCCTTCGAGGTGCTTCGCGCTACTTAAATCGATATTGGCGGTACTGCTCTGCTCTGCCGCCAACTTATAAAACTTGTTAGCTTGCTCGAGTTGTCCTTGCAGCTCTGAGATGTAGCCAAGATTATTCAACGTAAAAGGATCACCAGGGTCATACATATATGCCCTGTAAAAAAGATCGGCAGCTTTGGCGAAATTATGCTTCTGTACCGCGGCTACGCCCTCTCGATTGAGACGCTGCACATAGGTCAGCTGGCTGTGCCGGGGAATCGTGATGGTCAAGGTATGGCGCGTCGACTGCGCCCACGCTGCATTCAATCCCCCTGCAATCACCGCAGTAGCCATTGTGAGCTTGAACAACGCCTTATCCATCGTGCACCCTTCGCATGGCGCTTGGAAGCTGCGCCTCTCGAGAAGACTTTTAGGTACAACAGATAGTTAGATGCGCGGCGCCCCCTCTCGTTGCCTTCATCTACAAACCTCAGACCACCTGCTAGCGGAAATAATCATCAAAATAATTACCTTAGAGTTTTTTGGAGAGGGTGAGTGTTGCCCGATGGTTCGATATCTTCCAGTGGCCTTTCTCGCGTGTGCACTGCTGGCTGTACCCACCATAGGCGCTCAGTCAGAGCATCATAACGACCCGAGCACCGCAGTAGAGACCGTCAGTTCATCTGGCGGCCTGCTTACGTTGCCCCCCGTGCCCGTCGGAACGACCACCGTCGTGGGCGGACCCATACAAGGTCTCGATTTCGTCCGCGACCAGTTCTCTCTCTCCCTTGATGGCAAGCGGACAATGAAAATATTGTTCGATGAGCGGACCCAGGTTTTTCGAGATGGCGTGAAGGTTCCGTTACGCGATCTGCGCCCTGCATCCCATGCATCTGTCCAAACGGCCCTGGACGGAAGCAATGTGTTCGCGGTGAGCGTTCACACTTTGTCGAAAACGCCGGAAGGTGAATGCCGGGGGAGCATTCTAAGGTTCAATGCTCGAAACGGGGAGTTGGAAGTCAGTACTGCACTTTCGCCTGAACCGGTCAAACTTTTCGTGCCCGCGGACGCCCTCATCAAGCGCGAGGGCCAGCTCGCATTTACTTCTAAATCCTCTGGGCGAAATGATCTTGTCGCAGGCGCGCTCGTGGTCGCCACGTTCCGGCAAGGCCAAAGCAACAGGGATGTGGCCAGTCAAATTACAATTTTGGCTATTCCTGGCACGTCGTTCGTCTTTGCCGGGAGCATCTCGCATATCGACCTTTCAATGGGATTGTTAGACGTGGTCGATCCTCAGGACGGAAAAAGCTATGAGATCCATCTTTCTTCCGCGCGGCTGCCTTCGAATGGGAATCTGCATGTCGGCGAAAGCGTCTCGGTAAGAGCATATTACGACGGAACTCACTACCAAGCTGCTGAAATCACGGCTCGTTGATGAAAGGCGCTGTCAGCGTTCCGCTTGAATCCATTCCCCGTCTCATCGTCAATGCTGACGACTTTGGCCAAACTCGCGGAATCAACCGCGCCGTAATCGAACTTCACAAGGCTGGCTTGCTCACAAGCGCCACGCTCATGGCACGTGCCGCCGCAACCGATCAAGCTATCGAATTCGCGCGCGTAACGCCATCGCTCGGCGTGGGCTGCCACGTGGTGCTAACGGATGGCGAACCAGTTCTTCCGCCCGATCAGATCCCGTCTTTAATCAACCCATCTACCAAGCTCTTTATTCCGAGTCTCACTGTGTTCCTTGGTCGACTCCTCACTGGCCGTATAAGCGCGGAAGAGATCGAGCTCGAAACCACAGCCCAGATCCGATACCTTCAGTCCCGCGGAATTCAGGTCACTCACGTCGACAGCCATAAACACACTCATATGTTTCCGGGTGTGCTGAGGCCGCTTCTCCGCGGAGCTCGCGCCTGTGGCATTCATTCAGTTCGCAATCCGTTCGAGCCATCCTGGGCCATTCGCGCCACAGCCACTAGCAACTTCGTTCGTGCTGCACAGGTCAGCATTCTCCGCTCTCTCCAGTCCTCTTGGCGACGCATCCTTGCTGAAGAAGGCTTCGCCACGACAGGCGGTTCACTCGGGGTATCTGGTACCGGAACACTCGAAAGCATGACTCTTCACCGCATTCTCGATCAGATTCGGGCCGGCACCTGGGAACTCGTCACGCACCCTGGGTACAATGACGCCGATCTGGCGCGCATTCCAACCAGTCTTCGCGCTTCGCGCGACTTAGAGCGCGAGGCTCTTCCGGTTTTGCGGGAATTCCATGAACTGAACCTCATCTCATGGAGCGAGCTCAGACACGGCCAGTGATCGCAGTTTCTGCAGTGCCACAGGCTTTGTGGATTGCTCTCTGCGGCAAACGATAGCTTCTAGAACTGCGATATGTCGATCAAGGCGCCCTGTTTACTGCGATCGAATGTCAAGACTGCCGGGCGCCCGTCCACTCAGGGGCACAAGTCACGCCGCCAAATCGTCACCAGATGAATTCGCGGGCACTTCCATAGGCTCCATTGGCGTGCTCTCCTGGAAGAGATTTCTGCTGGAGGGAGCAGATTCGCCAAGAGTCTTTGTACCAGGTACGGTGGTTCCGTAAGCCCCACGAAAATCCTTCCAGCGAATCTCGAACAGTTCCGATAGAGTCGCGCATCCATCAGTAAGCGGCCGAAAATGAGAATCGCCATAATCGTGCACGATTCTCAAATCGATTTCCGCAACTCGAAGGCGGCGCATAAGAGCTACATAGATTAATTCACTGTCGTATCCCCAACCATCTAAACTCAGCAGCGGAAATATACGATTGGCAGCATCCAGCGTGAGCGTTTTCAGCCCACACTGTGTATCTCTAAAGGGCAATGCCAAAACGTGATTAGTCACAAAGTTGAACACGCGGCTGGCGACGCGCCTGTGGAGGGGTTGTCCGCGATGAGAGTCGGAAGGGGCGAGCCACCGCGATCCGATAGCAATGTCGACCCCATTCTTTAACGCCGCAATCAGTCGTACAACTTCGCGGACGGAGTCTTGGAGATCCGCATCGCATAGGATCACAACGTCGCCGTTTGCGACACTTACACCTTGCCGGATAGCAGATCCTTTCCCACGGTGGGGAAGACATAAAACGGACACAGCACAGTTGGGAGCTTGAAAATCACGAGCGATCTCAGCCGTAGAGTCAGTTGATCCATCGTCAACAACGATGATCTGGCATTCGCCAAGATGAGAAGCCGAAAGATCGGCTATGACATTGAGCGTGGGTGCTAGTCGGGCTGCTTCGTTGTAAGCGGGAATCACAAAGCTGCAACTATATGGCGACACGGATCCTCCTGGTTTGATCTTGGCGGATAAGGCGTTTAAGAGAGTCGCCCAACTTATCTTCCGTACCCGCTGGTGAAGTGCCGACATCGTAGACCTTCTATGCTGCAGTCGCCTCTCCTTCCCGTGCCCTGGGAAGTTGCTTTGACTCATCTAGTAAACGCTTAAATTCTGCCAAATACGATGCGACAATGCGGGGCATCGTCGATCCCGTAGCTACCTGATAGTTCTGTTCCGACATGCGCGCCTGCCGCGCCGGATCTTGGGCGAGCGCAATCAACCGCAAGGCCAAATCAGCAGAGCTTCCCGGCTGATACGTATCGATCGCGAGACCTTCCTCCGCTGCCAGGCGCACAAAATCGTCGACATCGGCAGCCACAATTGGCAGTCCAAAGCGAGCCGCGATGTGAGCCACGCCGCTGGGTCCCCCTGATGAAAGATATGGCATGACGGCAACATGGGCGGCGCGAAAGACATCGTCAAGTTGGTCCTCATCCAGATAGCCGAGAAACTTGATTCGGGGATTTGATCCCCACTTCTCCTTGAGTGAGTCCAGATAGCCCTGGCGATTCGGATGATCGCATCCCGCAATAATCAGCGAAGCACCAGGCACTCGGGATAGCACTGTCGACAGCGCTTCCAGCGGCGTTTCGAGCCGCTTGTAGCGGCCCCACTTGCCGAAGGCGAGCATCCGGAATTCGTCCGGCGGACGTAATGCAGGATCGGGTGGATGCGGCCTGCCAAGTGTTCCATGCGGACGCACACCGATATTTCGGGCGCCATACTCCTGTTTCAAGATGTCTTGATAACGTTCGAGCAAAACAGAAACTGAGTCAGCACGTAGAAGCGAGCGCGTGGCGATTGAACCAGCGAAGCGATAAATGCGAGGAAAGGAAATGTCTGCATGCTGCAAGTCGCAGAGGTCCATCAGGTGATGTAAGGTTACATGCGTCCTAAAGCCAGCGGCACGCACGAGTGCAGGTATGTAGAGTCCCGCGAATGCGGCAATAGGATTGGTACCGAACGTCGAATATACAAGATTGAACCAAACGATGTCCGGCTGAATTTCGCGTACCGCACTCAGTATGCGTACAGCATTGCTCACCGCGCCAACGCGCCAGCAGCGGCGAACTGTGAAGCCCGGCAATTCCTTCTGATCAGGATCGTCAGACGCATAGACGTCGCCAAGAATCGTGAAATCGACATCCTGACGGCGCAGTTCTTCGGCAAGGTGAAAGCCGTATTCACTTAGATGGTGCCGGCTAGGTGGAAACGTAGTGACGAGACAAATTCGCATCGAGGTCCCTACATACGAAAAACCTTATAGACCGGTCACCCGGGTTCGAGAGCGTCTCACAATGACAATCGAGCAATTGTCAACTAACACGGAGGGCTGGCTTCTTCTACTACTACGTGTTCAATTGGATGCGGCACAAAGTTAAGCAGGTTGTTCCGACAGGGTCGATTCAAACGTTGAAAATCTATCATTTCGACTAACTTCTGCTTAACGCCAACTAGTAACTCCGGACCATAGTTGGGATCGACGTGACAAGCTAACCTGATCCAAAAAGAAACATCTTTCAGCACTTACTGCATAGGGGCGGAATCGCCGACAGCGGCCCGCTCGTTCAGCGGATCCAGCAAAAACTGCGGTTGAATTGATTCCCTGCCATTGCGTAACATCTCCTTGCACTTGATCAATTCGAACCAGCGAAGATAGTTGGATACAACGTGGGTGATATTCATTTCGATGCCTGCAGCATAATTTTGCATGGCCATCGCGCGCTCGAGTTTCGGAGACTGCAGAACTGCCGCAAGTTGCTCGGCGAGGTCCGCCGCATCCCCTACTTTGTAGAACCGAAGCGCCAGGTCTTCGCTTTCAGCCATTGCTCGGAAATCGGGAATGCCGGCACTTACGATGGGCACTCCGAACTCACATGCCTGATGAGCTGGTCCGCTCGAACCGGTCGCGGAATCGTAGGGCAAAACCACGATTGATGAAGTCTGAAACATCTCCGGGACAGCTTCTTCCGGAACATATCCGCGAAATTCAACCGGGAGACCAGAGGGCAGTGCCGCACGAATCGATTCCCAATACCCGGGCGTGGTGTAATGATTGGCCCCGGCGACGATTAATTTCGCGCGAGGAGCTTTCTTCAAAAGCAGCGGGAAGGCCTCCATCAGCGTTTCGAGTCGCTTGTACGTCCCCCAATGACCGAAGGCCAAGATGCGCTGATCCGGATTGCCACGTTTCGAGAAATCCGGTGCAGCGAGAACCGGCGCAAATGTCCCGTGAGTCCCCAATAGCACGTTGCGGGCACGATACTTTGTCAATAATGTGTCGTAATAACCTGGCAGCAGAACAGACAGCGAATTTGCTCGTAACAGTGCTCTAGTTGCCAATTCTGCGCCCTTGCGTAACAGGCGCTCACGGTGCACTCCGATTCCTGGAAAGTCGACATGCTCCATAATGTGGTGGAGGGTAACATGCGTGTAAAAACCTGCGCTTCTGGTAAGAGCCGGAGCGGAAAGGCCCGCAAAAGCCGTGATGGGTGCTCGCGGAGTGGCGAAGGTGGAGAAGACCAGGTGGTACCAAACCACATCTGGATTCAATTTGCGGATGGCGTTTAGAAGCCGTGCCGGATTCGACAAGCCCCCGAACTTCCAGCAGCGAATTACGTTGAATCCAGGTAGCTCCGGCAGCTCGTCAGCCGCGATCTTATTGCCATTCTCGTCTGTCGCAAAGTCATAACTCGATAGTTCGTCGGCCAAAATCGTCAACTCTACATTGCGATGGCGCTGAAGCTCCTTCGCAATGTAAAACGCATATTCGTTCAACTGACGGCCGCTCGGAGGGAAGGTAGCAACTAGACAAATTTTCATATTGAATGCCTCTAGAAGATAGTGACTTGCGCGAAAGGTACAAACCGCTGATTCTGCGCTCCAGAAAAATTGAAAAAAGTCTCCTGTTGCATGCCCGCTGAAAACCTGATCGGATACTTCAGCGCGAGCGGCGTCGAACCATCGTGGAACATGTGGCTAAATGGCCGGGAATAGGAAATAGAAAAGCTGTTTTGGGTTGCGTCGTAAACGTGAAAGCCTCTGACACTCGAGTAGGAACTTGAAAACTGCACGTCCCAGTTACGCTTGGGGCTGAAGTCAATGCTTCCAGCGGGGCGCAAGGACTGCGCAATGCCCCAGCGGTTTTGATAGATACGCCAAGAGCGCACAAATTCAGCAAGCCCTCTCACAGTGAGCCGCGGCGAAAACTTGTGTTCGAAACCGACGTAAGAGGAGGTGAAGTAGTACTCTATGTGCGCGCTCCTAAACCACAGATCGTCGACTCCCCATCCGGTCAGTAGCGCGGTTTTCCCCCACGGGGCTCCTACGCGAAAATCAACTTTTCCCGCAAGTTCCCGCGACTGCAGGCCACTCTCGGTGAACGGGCCTGTCTCATGCATCAGAAACCCGGTCGCTGAAATCACGTTGAAAAACGAACTGGTTGACGCATAGCCGTAGACGCGAAAGAGATTTTGGTTCATGTCATACGGATCTTTCAGGTCCCGCCTTAGAGTTTCCTGAATTCCGGTGTTGAACGTCATCGCATTGCTGCCCAGACGAAGTGTGGGGTTCAGAGACAAATTGAAAGTGGTGTCCGTAGTATTGCGATCGAGAACCGTGTTCGTTACGGGCACTGAAATCGAACCTCGAGCATTGCGCACCTGAAAGAACCCACCCGGCGCAAGAGCGTTGCTGACCGGAAAATGAAGATGGAATGCATCGGTCCACATGGTTTGGAACGATGAACGCGGTGGCGGCAACTGGGCGGTATTGGAGCTTGGTACAGCAGACGCCGTGAGAGTCTTCGAATCGAGCACGTAAACCGTCGAGTCTTCAAAGATGGGCCTGCCGGAGATATCGGAAAGCACACTCAGATGGGGATTCACTCTCAACCCCTCTTGGGCTCCGGTTTCCAGCATCCCCTGTTCAGCGGTTTGATCGTCTCCAGCATTGTTCGTGGCTTGAGCAAATGCTGTGAGCGCCTCACGGCTTTGATGTTCTTGTCGTGCAACATTGGCTGTGGCCAACAGATATTGGTAATTCTGAGTGCCGTCCCCGTGATCGATAGCTGCCAGCTCGGCCTTGGCTTTTACCGTCTCACCCAAAGCAAGATCGTTGTTGGCCAAAGCAATGCGTACCGCAGAGTCCGATGCACCTGCTGCTTTCGCTCGTGCGAGATAAGTCTGCGAAAGATCATAGTTATGCATAGAACTAAAGAGGTTTGCGGCCTGAAGGTATTGTGGTCCGTTCGGGGGCGCCGTTTCACCTGCTCCGGCTTCCATCCACGCCAAGGCGATCTGGCGCTCAGCATCGCTTTGCTGCCCGCGATTCATCATGATCTCGGCGATGGCCAGTCGCACACTAATACGATCGCTGCCGGTCACGACGAGTGCCTTTTGAAACCTGTCCATCGCCGCATCCTCATCGCCTAGCGTGCTAAGAGCCTCCCCTGTTTGGATCAGGATTTCGCTCTGATCGGATCCGAGGTCCACCATTTGTTCGGCTCCTACTTGGGCGGTATGCTGAGGCATCGATTGAGCATGCTGCTCTGCCAGGCGAACATTTAGATAAGTCTTCTCCCGATCCTGGAGACTTGAATAGGAACGCGCGAGCGAGGCATAAAGTTGCGGATCATCAGGCGAAAATTTTGCCGCAACTTCCAATTCGCTGATTGCGTCCTGATAGCGATGCTGCGCAAAATAGGTTTTTCCTAAGCCGACGTGAAGAGCGCCGTCATTGGGGGTAAACTTCAATGCTGCCTGGTACTCGCGCGCGGCCATCGTAAGCATGTCCATGCGGCCGTAGGCCGTGGCGCGAATTACGTGGATTCCAAGAGAATCCCCGGACGCTCTCTCTGCAAGATTGGCTTGCTTGATAGCTTCATCGGACTTATGCAGGCCTAAGTCGGCATAGGCGAGTCCTAGGTGTGCCTCACCATTGTCGGGCTCTAGTTTGAGAGCAGAATCAAAATCCGCAGCAGCCAGTTGGGATCGGCGAAGATCGTTCAACACATAGCCGCGATTAACATAGGCAGTTACTGCGTTAGGATTCCGACTAATTGCCTCAGTAAAGTCTGCAACCGCCTGTTCGTTTAGTCGGCGGCCCTTATGTATGTAGCCGGCAAGAAGAGGAATATCGGCATCTTTCGGCAAAATATCCCAGTACTTGGAGGTAAGTGCAAGAAGATCATCTTCCCTTTTGAGTAACAGCAGATCGTATGCGAGATAGACAACTACTTCGCGATCATCGGGCAGCACTTTTATAGCTCTCTGAGCAACTTCTTCCGATTCCTGATATTTGCCTGTGAGGCGAAGATATCTTTCGGTCTCGCGTAATACTTTGGGCCTGCCTCTCATGTATTCCGATATTCGGCTCATCCATTTCCCGGCCAGAGGCAAGTTGTGCGCCTCAATCCCGGCATTGATGCCTCCAGCAACGACGAGTGCATTTTGCGGGTCGATTTCATAGCCCTTGCTATAAGAAGCCTGTGCTTTTGTGAAGTCGCGGCGCGCAGTGAAAAGATCCCCGAGCGCAAGATAGGCTACATGCGACGAAGGATCTATCTTCTCCAGATGCTCGAAATACTTCTGCGCATCTGCGTCATGCCCGGCCTCGCGCGAAGCATAACCCAATGAGGTAAGCGCCAGATGATTGTCCGGATCGCTTGCGAGAACCTGCTTGAAGACTCTAATAGCCTCGTCTGTACGACCGAGCTGCATCAGGACGTCGCCCTCAAGCTGCAGATTCTGATGATCATGACTCATTGCAAGAGCGTCTCTCGCGTCGACAAGCGCCCCCTCAAAATCGCCGGCAGCCAGTTTGATCGACGCTCGAAGCCGCAGGAATTGTTCTCGATCGGGCCCCGTACCATCTACGGCATTGATTTGGGCCTGTGCCATTTCGAGCTGCCGCTTCGCGGCTGCCTCGTCTTCCAGGCTTTTATTGAGGGCCACCAAATCCATGTGCAATTGGATGCTGTATAGCTGGCCTTCAGCTGGATGGTCCGGCAAGCTCGCCATTGCCGCGGTAAACTCCGTGAGGGCGTCGCGATATCGGTCCTGTAATTCTGCAATCTCACCCTTGATTGCGTGCAGACGGTAATGGTTTGCATCGAGTGTCGAAGCGCGCTTAAGAAATGAGTCCGCCTCCGAAATGGAACCGGCGGCAACTTCGGCCTGCGCAGCAGAGAGCTGCAAGTTCAAGTCTTTAGGCATTTCATTCGCTGCTCGTGCAAAGAACTTAGCAGCTTCAGCAAGTTGCCCGGCCACCTGGTATGTGTAACCAAGTTCAGCGATGACATCGGGCTGGGGATTGCGAATCGACTTGAGCACTGCGACGGCCTGAGCATAATTGCCTGTCTCGCGGTAGTATCCGGCTATTGCTCGTTGGATTTCGGGGTTATTCGGTGCGCGATGCTGGGCGAGCTCGAGATAGTGGTTCGCCAAGTCCGTCTGTTTCGTCTGCTGATAGGAGAGAGATAGAAGCAATTCCGCACGTGCGTCGGGGCGAACTTTTTCCGCGCGGTTCAACCAATCAATCGCGCCAGAGTAGTCCTTCGATCGCATGGATATCTCTCCAAGCATCGTCAGATCACCGATACGGTCGGGCCTGGACGCAACCGTTTGCTTAAGAATTCGTACGGCTTCATCAGTGCGGCCCATCAAGCTGTAAACCTGAGCAAGTCCCGACTGGGCATCGAGGTCCGAAGGATTCAGGCGAAGACCCTGCGTATAAGCTTGAACCGATTGCTGGTACTTGCCATCGAGCCGCGCCGCGTACCCGAGCAGAAACCATAGCTGCGGATCGTTCGGAGCCGCTTGCGCAGCTCGCTGCGCAAAATCTACAGCGCGCGCATAATCTCTGCGCTGGAGGGCCATCTCGGCAGCACGACCCAATCGTGCGTTTTCGATATTCGACCCCCACCCCAAAGATTGGGCCTGATCCTTTGCACCGCCAGAAGGCGCGGGTGAACCATGAGACGCGCCGGGGCCGACTTGGTAGACTTGCGCGCGAATAGCAATTGCACCTGATGCGAGCACGCACGCCGCCGCGACCTTCAAGAAACCCAATCTAACAATCAAGTCGAGTCACCGAACTCCGAACTCTGGATATAGTTTCGGATGCTCGCTGCAACTACTATGTTGTATGGGCGGATGTTACTCGGCATACCTTTGAGTTAGAGTTGGAGGTCTTACGTCGCAATAATAAAGAAATCTATTTGCAAGGCAACCTGAAACTCCTTCATTCAATCGAATGAAGTTGGAAGAGTTTCGAAACTCGGAGCCCGCATTGAGGTGTAACGCGGAATCTGGCTGTTGAACAGCACTGCGCCGCAATCTATTCAACATTCAACTTCTGAATCCTACGGTTTCTCGAGAGGCAAGCGTGAAGAAAAGTGAGGGTCCTGAATCTTGGGCGCGGCCGATACCCCTCAGCCTGCTGCTCATGGTTGCATTGGCAGTTCATCTGCCACTTCTACTGATGAAGCTGCCGTTACAGTCCTACGACACAAATTTCCATATCTTTTTCTCGTCGCATTACCTTCATCACTGGTTCGATCCCTGGAACACGAAGTGGTTTGCAGGTTTTAGCCAAGCAACATACCCTCCGATGCCCCATTATTGGATCGCGGTGCTTTCACCAATTATGGGATTGGACCTGGCCTATATGGCCGTGCAGATGGTTGCCATCTTGCTGCTTGTGGTGGGTGTTTACCGGTTTTCGCTGCTATGGGTCAGCCCACGGGCAGCATCAATTGCGGCACTGGCCAGCGTCTTTCTTGGCTCCGAAAGTTTTCTCGTCTATAACGCCGGGCAGTTACCAACGACCTTGGCTGCGCCCCTCTATCTTATCGCGCTTCCCTTTCTTTACGAATGGCTGAGGCATGGTCGTGCAGGTGCCTTTTTTAAAGCAGCCGTGCTCTTTGTTGCGGCCGCCGCCGGGCATCACCTGACGCTATTATTCGGATCTTTCATTTTCGCATTGCCAGTTGTTGGACTTGCTCTGCTGCAAGACCGCAATGGCGCGCGAACTTCAGCGCGGCTTGTTGTGGCTCGCACGATCGGAATCGTAATAGTCGTGAGCGTGATGGTTGGGATCGTGTTGCTTCCGTTCTGGCTCTCGCTTCTTCATCACCCGATTGACCAGACCACAATTCCTCATGCCAGCCGGTCGAATTTCATTCTCAGTCCCGAGTGGGGCCTCAATTACTTCATCCTTCCCTACGGCGCTCTGTTCCTGGCTATTCCGTACATCTTCATCCGCGGTTCAAGCGAGGTCCGGCTCCGCCCCTTATTGCTTGGCTTCTGGGTCACATTTGTCCTGGGCTTAGGAGGGACAACTCCTTTGGGCCATTGGCTGCTTGGGCATGCGTTTGAAGTGCTCACTATGGAGCGATTCAGCTACTGGGCCGGCCTGCTTGCGCTGCCGTTTGTCGGATTGCTGAGCGTGAAACTCATTGACCGGTTTCGTTACTGGGCGGTCAGTGGCCTCGCCGTCTTGGCCATTTGGACTTGCGGAATGGGTGTGGCGTGGGGAACCTATCGAATTACGAATGCGCGGGACGTCAACGTCAATGTTGTTGCGGATTGGCTCAATCGTGGCGGTCACGATCAATATCGGTATTTCACGCTAGGATTCGGCAACAGCATTTCACGTCTCGCTGTAATGACTGACGCAAGCAGCGTGGATGGCGAATGGTATACAGGACGCCTGTTGCCAGAACTTACTCGCTACGGTGGCGCTTCTCTTACGCAGGCCAAATACTTTGGCACGGCGGGTCTGGAATCGATGCGCGCCATCATGATGCACTCTGACAAATACGGTTTGAAGTGGATCTTCTCAAACGATCCTTATTATGATCCGCTGCTGTCGTTTGCAGGATGGCGCCCGGTCGATTATCTCGATGATAAAACGATCACTGTGTGGGCCAAAGACGGTGTACCACCGGCCACGCCCGTGAATGTGGCGCAGAGACCTCCCAGATGGCAGGGCCTTATCTGGGGTACATTGCCATTCGGAAGCAGCATCCTAGCCATTCTCGTCTTCATGATTCCGGAAAGAAGACGAAAAGAACTCGATGCAGAATACGCCGTCGATGAAGACGAAGTTAGATCGCAGAGGGTGGCATCGTGAAGAGAGGCGGATTGCTCGCGTTTTCATTGGCCGCGATAACTGTGGCCCTGATTGTAATCGGGTATGTGTGGCCCGTGCAGGCCGCACGTCCCTTTATTACCCAGAAAACCCTGCTGTCGTCATCTACAACTCCGGAAGCCGCAGTTCAGGATCTCGGCCAGAGAATCCAGGCTCACGACTGGGGGAAGGCTTATGACAGTTTCGCCAACAAAGCTGAATTCACCGAGTCAGAGTTCGAACTGGATTTAACTGGATACACAACGAATGTGCGCACTTATTCAACGCTGGACCACTTCAGTGTTTGGCCACTCCATGCGTCGGGCAATGAGGCCGACGTCCGATTAGAACTGGATTGGGCAACAGTAGTGGGAACGTCAGTCAGCACGCGCGATTTGCATGTTGTAAAGACCGGTGATCATTGGAACGTGAACTGGCCCATCGGTAAACAGCCCGTTGTCCCTCCCCAAGTGATTCCCGTGAACTATCTCCGATGGGATGTGATCTATCGCGGCGCAGGAGATGACTGGGGCGCGCAAGATGTGAATGCGCCTGCGGTTCGCATTATCGATATGCATCCAGTGCAGCGCGCCGATGGTGTTGTTGTAATGGGCGAATTGTTGAACGACGATGTCGTTCCGGCGTACGTGTCTATGACAGCGATATTGCAGGCAAAGGACAAATCAGCGATCGCGACCGAAGAGGCCTTTGACAAGATCTCGCACGTATTGTTGCCAAAGCAAATTACGCCATTCTTTATCCAGTTCCCCGACGTTCGACTTTCTGATGTCGACAGCATCAACATGAAGCCATTCTCGATTCTCGTGCCGGCTTCAGCGGACCCCGTGATCGCGATTGACAATCAAAAGTTCAATTCTTCGCCGAACGCTTCACTGACTGGGCAACTTATCAATCAGAGCGGACAGGTTGTGAACGTAGCGCACGTTCTTGGGACTCTGTACGACAAATCCGGGCAGTTGGTATGGGTCGTGGACCAATACGTCGACAGCGCACTGCTACCGCAAACGCCAGTTGCATTTAACATCCAAATTCCTGACGATGTAGCGAAAAAAGTGAGCAGCGAACGCACAGTTGTTTCAACTTTTAGCTTTGGAGGACGGCTATGAAAGCGTTGCCCACATTGATTGTCGGCGGCCTGCTTTTGGCCGTAATCCATGCGGCCCACGCCCAGGGCGACGCCCTCAAGTTGCCGAAAAGCATCGAAGCAGGAAGTGAATTTGCAATTGAGAATGCTGGGGGCGGAGAGGCAACCTTGTACATCGTAGGCCCTAGTCAAGTGATGAAACGTAATTTGAAGGCCGGAGAAGCAGCGCACTTTCCGGCCAAATCGCTTTATAACGCAGGCCACTACGTTGTCATTTTGGCTCAAGCATCGGGCACAAAAACCGGTTCATTTGATGTGACCCCGGCTAGCGCACCGGACAAGCTGAGCTTTCTCGCCAACCCCTCGCGGCTTCCTATCGGGGTGCGTCGCGGTATATCTGGAGCAGCTTACGTCTTCGATGCCTATGGCAATTTGATGACCGCTCCCAAGCAGGTGGCGTTCGAGTTGTCGAGTCCATCGGGCGCGGTGCAGAAGGACAATGTAATAACCAACTTTGGCAGAGCTTGGACCCAGATGGACTCAACGAGCCAGCAGGGCCCGAGCAAATTTGTGGCTCGAGTCGGCGACGTCACAAGCGAAAGGATCATCCGGCAAGTGCCGGGCGATCCCTGCACATTGAAGATGACGGCACAGCAAGCGGGACAGCAGCTCGCCCTACAAACTGAACCCGTGCGTGACTGCAGCGGCAACGCGGTGCCTGACGGAACGATCATCACCTTTACTGAGACTTACGTCGGCGGCCAATCGACAGTCGATGTTCCTCTCAAGCGCGACATCGCTGAAGTAAAAATGCCTATCCACAGCGGAGCGAGATTTAGTGTCGCCAGCGGTGTTGTATTGGGAAACCAGATTGGATGGGACAAGTGAAGATAACTGTGAGATCTGCGGTGGTTGGGATGTGGTTCGCTCTGGGCTGGGGTGTATTGGCCGCACAACCCGCAGTGCAGGTTGACACTTCGCAGGTTCAAGGCCCGCGCCAATTGGAAGAGCAGACGAAGTCAGCGGCAATTCGCGGCTATCTCAAGGCCTGGCAAAGTATGAGCGAGGCGTTTGTACAAAACCGCTCTGACATTCTCAATGCCGACTTCGTGGGCGCCGCTAAAGACAAGCTCGCGGATACGATCAACGAACAGACCAAGTTCGGATTTCAAACACGATACCAGGATCGCTCTCATCATATTCAATTCGTTTTCTACTCACCCGAAGGACTTTCGATCGAGCTGATCGACCAGGTGGAATACGATGTGCAAGTCATCGATCATGGCAAGCCTATTTCGACGGTGCCAGTAAGTGCTCGCTACATCGTTGTACTGACGCCCTCTGAAGTTCAGTGGAGGGTACGTATCATGCAGGCAGATTCGGAGCGAGTAGTTGAACGCGATTCGAGCAAGCGGCAGCAAGCAAGCTAGGGAACGAGCAGAGAGAAAGTACTGAAGCAAAACAAGATGTCTGATCGCACTCGTATCTAAGGAGTTGACAATGGTTTCAGTTGTTGTCCCGATCTATAACGAAGAAGATCTCATTGTGCAATTTCACGCAGCAGTGGCCAATGCCTTGCAGAGTGTTATCGAGGATTGGGAAGTCGTCTATGTAAACGACGGGTCAACAGATTCTTCGCTTGAGCTCTTGAAAGGATTGCAAATCCTGGATCCCCATGTGGTGGTTGCGGAGCTTTCACGTAATTGGGGTCACCCGGGAGCGGTTGCTGCTGGGCTTCGCACGGCCAGTGGCCGCGCAGTAATCCTGATGGATGGCGACTTCCAGGATCCTCCGGATGTCTTGCCGCAGTTAATTGAAGCTTGGAGGAATGGCGCTGAAGTGGTGGCCGGAGTGCGCCGAAGCCGCCAGGAGCGACGGAAGGTCCTCGCCAAGCTCTTTCCACTCTTTTACCGCGTGCTTGGATTTCTCTCCGATTACCCTCTGCGCCTCAATGCCGGACTCTTCTGCCTGATGGATAGGAAGGCCGTTGATGCCGTCCTCGCTCTGCGGGAAAAGAACCCTTACTTTCCCGGGATGCGGGCGTGGGTCGGATTCCGCAGCAGCATGGTCTATTATGACCGGCAGGACCGGATTGCAGGCGAAGGCAAACTATCGTTCATGAGCCGAATCAAGTTTGCCTCAGATGCGATTATGAGCTTCAGCTATAAGCCAATGCGGCTCAGCTTCGCCTTGTCCGGCCTCTCACTTTTCATGGCCTTAATCGCGGGAGCGGGAGTACTCATCTCCGCAAATCCATTGACTGCGGCTGCGCTCGGCGTCGGATGCACTGTATTCTTCACAGGCGCTTTGTTGCTTCTCTCGGTGGGCGTCCTCGGCGAATATATTGGGCGTGTCTATGATGAAGTGCGGGATCGCCCGATTTCCATTATTAGTCAGGTTCACCGCCCTCACGCATCGATGCTGACCACGCAATCGGATACTATTTCTCTCGAAAACGGGAGCTATGCTCTTCAGCCCGATGGCTACTCAGGGAAGAAAGCCGGTCGCGCGGCATAGGCCCGGCGCAACCTCGGTTCAATACTTCTGAATTAATTGTCGGCGAATGTCCGGTCGAGTTCGGTCAACGCGAAGTGCTCTAGCCGCGTGATTGTAATGAAACTCACGCCGATACACTTTACGGACACCAGAGGCCGACTACTACTTTCCTTCCCCTCGAGAAGATTCAGGGGCGATTGCTGCGGCGTCGATCTGCGTGGCAGGACTACAGGTTGGAAGCCCTCGCTCAATTGCAGAACCCTCTTCATAGTCGTTCCACGTTTCGATCATGATGAACGGAATCGGTTCGTCTGCTGGAAAGCTACGCCGCCAGAAATTGAAAGTATCTTTGAAAGTCTGGCCACAACGCGCGGCGATATGACGATTGAGTCCCCACGACGCTTTTTCGTCGTTGAATTCTGCCCACGCACCTCCGACGATGATCTTGTCCGGATATTTTTCGCGCATGGTCTCGTAGAAATGGCTGAGAGACTGTTCACCCCAATTGCTGCCATCCTGCGCTCCGTTCTTGCTTCCCGCATCAATCCACGCATAGAAGCCGTCGAATGGATTCACATCGGCTCCCGGTGGTCCTTCATTGATCAGGAGTGGCGCAGGCTTCCACGAGCTGACCGCGGCACGCACTTTGTTCCAGTCAGTGTGCAGGCCCTTGGGGAAGATGAAGATTACAGGTCTGCCCTGATAGGTGAGATACGCTTCGTGGCCGGGGGAATTTGGAGCAAGGTAGGCGTCATGGAACATAGTTAGATCAGCGATCGCCTCATCAGTCGCGCCAACCGCTCGATCAGTTTCGTCGTACATCATCGCAACGTGGAATTTGCTTTTCGCCGCAACTTTCTGCATCGTCGCGTAACTCTGGTCAATGAACGGCTCCCGGTCTCCGTACCAATCCACTACGAATGCCGAAATTCCCATCGCCTGGGCATTTTTGATTTGCTTTTTGATCACCCCCGCATCGCGCGAATTGTAACCGACAGACATGTGCTGTGGATGGCCAAACCAAGCCTCATACACAGCGATGACCTCAGGGGAGTTGCCCGTTGCTCTGAATTTCAACGGCACCCTTTGCGGCGCTCCGACCTCGGAACACCCGTGCAGGGCAACGATCAGAAAGTAGGCGCAAATATGACGCAACATGGACTAGTTCGTTAGAAGCGTCCGCAGCATTGCGGGTTGTAAGTGTAGCGGCAGAATACCCTCTCTTCCTAAGTAGAGCAGCCAGAACGTACTTTTCGGCATCCCAATAGATACAGCGGTTGTGCCTTGATTGCCTTTCTGATTTGCCTTTCTGACGCGGTAAATTGATGCGCCAAAAGCGCGGAGACGGTCTTTCCAAATGGCAAGAACATTACAGTCCCGAATTGTAACGGGAACCATGGTTTTGCTGAGTGGCTCGGTCGTCGCGACTATTCTGAGCCTGGCCTACAACGTTGTAGTCGGTTGGTATTTGGGGCCGAAGAGTTTTGGCCATGCAACAGTGGTCTATTCCCTCCTCGTTCTTCTCTCCGCCATCTCGTTCGCATTTCAGATCGTGGCCGCAAAGATTGTGGCCCAACAGCCTTCCGCAGAGACGAAGGCGGAGGTTTATCTCTACTTCCATAGAAGTGCGCTCGGATGCGGGATATTCGTTGCCTTTGTGCTTTTTCTATTTCGACAAGGAATCGCTGAATACCTCAATCTCCCGGATTCCGCGCTAATCGCGATGCTTGCAATCGCCGCCGGCTTCTATATCCCATTGGGAGCGCGCCGCGGTTACGATCAGGGCAGTTACAGATTCCATCGCTTGGCCATGAGCCTTGTGATCGAAGGAACAGTCAGGCTGGGCGGTTCATACCTACTTGTCGCTGCCGGGTTCGGTGTGCGTGGAGTGGTGGGGGCAAATGCTGTGGCGATGGCGGTTTCTTATTTCGCCATGACACCCCGGTTGCCGGCTCGGGCTCGAAATCCGATTAGTCTTTCTGATGGCATTCGTGAATTGGCCCAGGCGCTGCTCTTCTATTCCGGCCAGATGATCATCAACAATTGCGACCTCGTGGTGGTGAAGCACGTCTTCCCGGCCAAAGAGGCTGGCCTGTACGCGGCCATCGGGCTTGTTGGTCGCGTGATTTTCGTTCTTTCTGCAGCCGTCGTCAACTCCACGTTCCCAATAGTTGCCGCCACTCGCGCTGAGGAGCGTAAAGACCTACGCGTAATCGCAACGTCACTTCTGCTGGTGATAGGGATGGGATCTATCGCATCCCTTGTCATGTGGATTGCGCCTGCGGCTCTATGGACGACACTCCTGGGGCCAGGGTTTCAAATTTCGGGCATTCACAACATTCCTCATCTATCAGCGCTCTACGCTCTCAAAACTGCCACCTATTCGATCAGTGCAGTCGTCATCACGTTCGAGATGTCGCATAAGATCGCTAACACAAGCTGGATTCAATTGTTCTTCGGCGGCATATTGATTGCCGGGATATCTCAATTTCATTCGTCACTGTACCAGGTCATCATGGTTCAATTCGGAGTTCTGACGGCTCTCTTCGTTGCTGTGGCGATACCGTTTCTAGTCGACGCTTTGGCCAAACCGAAATCTCCTCTGCCGATGTCGGATTGCTCTCCGGTCAGCCTACTTCGGCCAGTGACGGAAAACGAAGTCCTTGCTGAATTCCTGAACAGCGACTTAAACCATCCAGCGCTTCGTGAACCAATTAATCCTGACGGAATTGCATCCGCGCCCAATCGAGATCACGCAGCACTCATTGCAAAACGCCATGCGCTTCTGCTCGCCAAGCGCCGTTCACTCTGGGACGAGCTCCCCAGCAAAACCGACTGGCATGAAGTAAAAATCAATCAGGAAGCCCTTGACCTAATCAGAGTGTTCCCACGGTCGCAATGGCGAAAGCTGGCGCAGGGCAACTATTCCGTCGTCTGGGTCACTGAGGGTTTACGTTCCGGAGCGCATGCTCTTGACGAGCGGTTTTTATCTAAAATTGCGGCACTGAGGGAACATCTATCGCAAGAAGATGGGGCTCTCGGTACAGTGATACTTCTCGGCATTGACGAGCGTGGACCTCTCACGGTTCTGGATGGCAATCACAGGCTGGTGGCAGCATTGCTTTCTAACCCAGCCGGCCTTTCAAAACTTCGATTCATGTGCGGCTTTTCGCCGCACATGACTGATTGCTGTTGGTACAAGACAAGCTCTGCAACTTTGTTTCGATATGGAAAGCACATATTGGCGCGCGCAGTTCGCAATCCCGGCGCCGAACTTGAGCGGATCTTTGGCGACTACAGTGAACCGGCACTGCAATTACAGGAGCCGTCTCAGATGGGAGTTGCGTCAGCAGCTTCGCTGATCACGCTGGAAGGTTCTAATGATGTTCAACCTTAACGCAATTAAAAAACGTGAGCCATGTACATAGGAGCGCCTAGATGACAATCAGGAGATTAGTAACGATAGAACAGCTGCCGGAAATAACCAGCGAGGAGCAGGGACGACTCTTTCTGAGGATGGTGCAGGATCGCATGAGCGAAAGGCGCCCCGGACTCGTACTTGACTGCTCCGCGCTAACCCAAATGGACAAGCCAGTTCTTCATTTGCTCCTGTCCTGTCTGGAAGAAGCCATGAAACGTAATGGTGACGCCAGGCTCGCTGCAGTATCTCCCTCGGGCCAGGCAATGCTTGAAGTGATCGGCGCCGACCGCCTGTTTCAGATCTTCCCTTCGAGCGATGATGCGGTGAACAGCTTCTATAAACACTCCGCCGTGCTGAGCGCGATGGGAATTTCTCAGGACGAAGAACAAGAGTCTGAAAATGCGGCTTGATGCGCGGTCATCATGTTAAGACAGAAAGTTGTACGTGGTTCGGAGAGTGAGAATGAAAATTGCTGGATGGCTTACAGAGAAAGTTATCGGTGGTTGTCTAGTGCTGATGCTGACCGCGCCAAGTGCCAAAGCAGCAGTTATGCCTCGGCAAGACGAGGCTGCTTCGCGAGTTGCACAACGTACCTCTCAGAGCGGAACGCAGAATGTTGTACCCGACAGCGGAAACGGGAAGCCGACTGTCAACTCCGCACAGCCCGACACATCGATCCCAGATGCGCCGGAAGTTGCGCTATTGCAGAACCCACCTTCGAACGGCCAAAACAGCAGTTCGCAGCCAAGTCAGGATCCGCAACAGAATGGCGCCACGCCCACTGAACCCGTGGGCACGGCTGCGGCGCCCGGTATAACGAGGACAGGAGTAGCGGCCTCGAAGCCGGCTGGCGCGGCAATTGCGCCAGCAAAGCAGCGTCGCGTGCGCACTATCTTGATCAGCCTCGCAGTGGTCGCGGCAGCAGGTGTCGCAGTTGGAACTGTCGCGGGCATCTCCCGTACAAGTCCGAGCCAACCGAAATAAGTGGCTATCAATGCGACGAGCCTTCAACGTGGAGAACCCAATGCACGCACGACTCCATAGAACACACCCAAAATTCTTCAGCTTCTCGGGCATTGATGGCGCGGGGAAAAGCACGCAGATTCAAAATCTCTGCGCTCAAATGGAGCTGCTGGGCCTTCAGGTTCGCGTATTTCAATTCTGGAATGATGTGGCGACGCTCACCCGGCTCCGGGAATCAAGCTCCCATGCCCTTTTCGGGGGAGACACTGGCGTCGGAACTCCTTCAGCGCCAGTAGACCGGCGGGACAAGAATGTTCAATCGTGGCCAATGACCCTAGTCCGCTTGTGTACCTATCTTGCAGACGCTGTTGCGACATCCATCTTTGTTAAAAGAACGCTGCGCTCAGACGTTGATCTGATCATCTTCGATCGTTATATCTACGACGAGCTTGCTAACCTCAAACTAAGAAACCCTATCGCGCGAGCTTACGCAAGGCTCATAGCGGCTCTGGTTCCCATGCCGGATATCGCTCTTATCCTGGACGCAGAACCTGCCGAGGCTCGTGCACGTAAGCCGGAGTACCCCCTCGACTTTGTCAACACATCCCGCCAGTCCTATTTGGCCCTGAGTGAAATGATCGTTGGCATGACAGTCATTCCACCAATGTCAAAGTCTGAGGTAAAGAGCGAGATCATCAGGCTCGCCATAAATGCTTTCCCAATTGAAGCCGGTCACTTGAACGCTTCAGGCGATGCTAATCAGATTCGCCCTACCGAGGTCGATACGGTCGCATCATGACGTTCCTCAGAGCACAACGCCGGAAACACCAACGTATCGGAATTCCCGAGTGTCGGGGAGAAAAGTGACACCCGGCGGACAGTTCCGGTCCCGAAAGGCTGTGGCATGCTGTTAAACTTCAGCGCTAAAACATTTGCTATCGTTTTTTTGATTTTGGCGTGCATCGACGTCGCCAATCCGCGCGCCCACGCAGCGTCGTGCACCACACAGTCGCAAATGACGGCCGTCCAGCGCGATTCTTTGTCGACCGCCACGAGGAATGTGCTGACGCAGGTACAAAGTGGAAACGTGCAGGCGCTTCAGCAACTCACCATGCCATCCCTCGCCGCAAATTTCAGCGGGTTGATGAGCACGGTGCAACATCTGCAGCCGCTGGTCCGCGGCGCGTCGATAACCATTGAGAACCTTTACTTGCTCGACGCCACGGATAGTACTCCGGGCGCGCCGCAAACCGATTTCTTTTGCGGCACGCCGGTGGTGGTGTTCAATATTCCCAATCTTCCGCAGGGAATGTATGCGATTGCCATTCTTCATGCCACCGGCGTGCGACAGCCGGAACAGGTTTCTCTCATTCTGTCGAAAGCGCAAAATGGCCCTTGGGCGATGGCTGGCCTATTCGACAAACCTATGATGGCTGCGGATCATGATGGGCTGTGGTATTGGCAATTCGCCCGGAAGTACGCACAGCAGAAGTGGAGTTGGAATGCCTGGTTTTACTACCGCACAGCCGCCACACTTCTTGCCCCCCTAGATTTCCTATCGAGTCCTAATCTCGACAAGCTGCACCATGAAGCGGACGCAATACGTCCCACCGATCTTCCTGGGCCATCGCCTGTAACCATCAGTGCGCAGGGCGCCATCTTTACGCTCAACACGATTGACACATCAACTGCCTTGGGAGGACTCGACCTCGATGTCCATTACACTCCGGAATCGACACAGGCGGCGGAACTGCATGATCCAGTCTCGGCAAGAAAGCAGGTCACAATCGTGATGTCGCAGCTCTTGAGATTGCATCCTGAGCTACGGTCGGCGTTTCATGGCATCTGGGTGCACGCAGATCAGGGAACATCTTCACTCTTCGCATTGGAATTACCCATGGACCAAATTGTCGCCGCCACATCATCAACACCGGTATCGAGCCCCGTTGCGCGCTGACCCGCGAAATTAAAGACCGATGCTCGAATCGCAGTGCGTTGAGAGTGAACTAAAGAGAACGATAATCTGCGACGGTTCAAGCCAATCAGATTTATTTGGTGCCCGGTGGGGGACTTGAACTCCCACACCATTGCGGGCCGCGGATTTTAAGTCCTAATTTTCGCAATCAAGCACTTCCCTGCACGACATCGCACAGCGCGGAATAAAAGCTTCACACTGAATCCAGATGTGCCAGTTATTCACATCGCACCTCGTCGCACAAAAAAGCACAAATTGCGGTACAAAGCGGCACCAGTTTTTCGCGCAACACAAAGTGCGCATTCGAATCGTTGCGCATTACTACCTAGAATTGACACAGGATCACCTTCTGGTGAGCCTGTTCAGGGAGGCGGCGGATGAGATTAGTGGGATGGATGGGGCGTGCGGGTTTGA
>Ga0157374_10001002_pt1 | contig 24438 bp, 20 predicted proteins | sample M25metaG_FD_115308 | JGI IMG/M metagenome (GOLD analysis project Ga0157374, IMG submission 115308) | Miscanthus rhizosphere microbial communities from Kellogg Biological Station, Michigan, USA - M2-5 metaG | ecosystem: Host-associated > Plants > Roots > Rhizosphere > Soil | place: USA: Michigan... | reverse complement strand
GCTTCGACGAGAACGACGTCCCACACAGGCCTGGGGTGTGGATCCGATTTTCGATCAGCTTTTCAAACAAATCGTATCGGCTCAAAGACACAACATTGCTACGCTCTAGGGCGGCTGTCCTGGATTGCCACTGAACGGTTGAATTGCAAGGCGGTACCGATGTGAACTCCTGCCAGAGCTGTAATTCCCATGACAACCAGCGTGAAGGGCCACAAGATCCGAGCGAGCTCTCGTTCAGAAAAAATCCGTGAACGGTGCCACCTGCCGCGGCCGCCAATGCGATGCCGCAGACCTCGTGTAGAACTCTTTTGCGCTGTCGACATCCGAGACGGACAACCTTTAGAACATGGACGATTTCGAGCGCGCGATGCAGTACTTGGCGCGGCAGCAACTACTGCAACCTCACCGACGAGCAGTACGCAAAGATTAGAGAAGGCGATCGCCAAAAGTTAGGGTCTCACTACCTTATCTGCATCGGCGCATCCCTTTTCTGTTTGCTTACATTCAGAGAATCCTGAACTGATGAGGTCCAATCCAGATTGGGCCAGGCAGGTCCAAAGAAACTATCAATATTCTCTCGATCAGGCCCGAAGCGCGTGGCTAACAGAGGACATTGGCAACCCGCTTCTCGCCCAGCACATGCATTCACTAGTCATGTTCCAGCGGCTTGCTTTGGCCAGTGGCTTTGGATGGAATCGTTTCGTGAAGATGGTCGATCAGGTGTTACCCAAGGGTGGGAACACTCTCGAATTACCGTTTCCCGACGGAAATAGCATGGTGCCCGTTCTTCCAAAAAGTTAGTCCCGTGGGAGTCCCGAAAATGAAACGGATAAAATGGAAAGCTACAAAAGCCGCGTGTTGATTGGCGTCCCCGACGGGATTCGAACCCGTGTTATCGCCGTGAAAGGGCGGTGTCCTGGGCCGGGCTAGACGACGGGGACGCTTGAGTAGTAAACGACGCACGGCCGCTTCGTTTCTCAAACCTACCAACATCATTTTTGAGTGTCAAAATAACTTTACTCTTTCAACTCACCCGATACTCCTATTAAGAATAGGTTGAAGTATGTTAAGAATAGGTTGAAGTATGCCTCTGGTTACACCCCGCTATCGGTATCTCGATGCACTTACTACGGCCTTCGTCGTGATTCTGCTTGTATCGAATCTTGTGGCTCAGAAGGTATGCCTTATTGGTCCCTTTGCGGTCAGTGGCGCTGTTCTTCTATTTCCTATCACCTATATCTTTGGGGATGTCTTCACCGAGGTTTACGGTTTTGCGGCTTCGCGTCGAGCGATCTGGCTCGGTTTCTTCGGGACGACGCTTCTGTACTTAATGGGTACCATCACTATCGCCCTGCCTCCCGCCCCAGGCTGGCGAAACCAGCAGGCCTTTGCGGCTGTCTTTGGGTTCATTCCCCGGATTCTAGCGGCCAGCCTTGTGGCATTCTGGGCGGGCGAATTCGCTAACTCCTACACCATGGCCCGTCTGAAGCTGCTTACAAACGGCACGATGTTATGGACACGGACTATTGGATCGACCGTGGTTGGGCAGGCCATCGATACGACGCTTGTTGTTTTGCTGACTTTTGGCGGTACTGTTCCAGTATCAACGCTCGGAAATATGATGTTGACGAGCTATTTCCTGAAGGTTGGTTACGAGGTGCTTGCTACTCCGCTAACCTATCTGGTAATCCATTGGTTGAAAAAGTCGGAGGGTTCAGACGCGTTTGACCGTCATGAGAACTTCAATCCCTTCTCATTTTCCCAGGCAGCTGCACACGAAGATTGATCTCCTGAATTTGCGTGGAAATTAGGGATAACTTTCGCGCATCCTTCGCTTCGCTCGGGCATCTAACTGAAAACACTAAGAGCAATTGGCTGTTTTGCAGGCAGAGAATTTTCGAGCATCCAGTGACTTCCGCTCCCGTCCAATCTTCCAAAAGGCGGCTGTGTTGAGCGAGCACGGCTGCAGTCCCCTGAAGGAGAAGCATCTTGTTCGAGATTAGGTTCACGAATCGCTATCTTGTTCTTCCGTTACTTGCGTCTGGAGCCTTTGGCCTGCTGCTTTCGGGCTGCAAACATGAAGCTAAGGCGGCGGCTGTACCACCGCAGGCGATGCCGGTCAAGGTGGCTCCTGTTACGTTGTCGCCCGTTCCCAGTTCTGACACCTATGTATCCACGATCAAGGGTCGCCGATCTGCGACCATGCAACCCCAGGTTGAAGGTAACCTCACTCGTATCTTTGTGAGGTCGGGGGATATCGTAAAGGCCGGCCAGCTCCTAATGCAAATCGATCCCCTGAAGCAAGCAGCGACGGTGGCGTCCCAGCAGGGAACCCAGGCACAAAAGAAGGCGCTTTACGATTACAACAAGATCGAGGTAGAACGGCAACGCAAGTTGTTTGAAGCAGGCGTGGTCTCGCGCGATTCTTACGACCAGGCAACGCAGGCCTATGAGAATTCCAAGGCAGATTACGACGCGAACTCTGCTTTAACCACATCGCAACAGCAACAGCTTGCCTATTACCAGATCCGCGCGCCATTTACCGGTGTCGTTGGCGATATTCCGGTACATATCGGCGATTACGTCACATCGAGTACCGTCTTGACGACAGTTGATGAAAACGTGGAGCTCGAAGCTTACATCTATATTCCAACTGAGCGCGCAACGGAGATTCGGACCGGGCTTCCTGTCGAGATTCTGGACAGCGACGGGAAGGCGCTGACTAAGTCCACAATCAATTTTCTCTCGCCGCAGGTCGACAACGGACTTCAAAGTATTCTTGCCAAGGCGCCTATTCCTCACGGCGCAAAAGGGCTCCGTACGGAGCAGGTCGTCAAGGCGCGAGTTACATGGAACACGAACCCCTCTCCTGTCGTTCCGGTACTTGCGGTGAGCCGCGTTGGAGGACAGGCGTTTGTCTTTGTTGCCGCGCAGAAGGATGGCGGATATACGGCACACCAGGTTCCCGTAACGCTAGGCGAGACTGTAGGTAATGATTATCCCGTTCTGCAGGGGCTAAACCCTGGCGACAAGGTCATTCTCTCCGGTTTGCAGTTTCTGCAGGAAGGTGCTCCCGTTCAGCCCATGGGTTAGGACAGGAGGAAGTTCATCTCTTTTGTTGTGCAGCGCTCGCGCCTTTGGGCGCCGCTGAGGTCACTCGCATCCCCCCGGGCCAGCCGCACCGGTGCAGAGGTATACCTTGTTCGTTGACTTCTTTATTCGCCGCCCTATCTTCGCTACCGTATGCGCCCTGCTGATCGTCCTTGCGGGCGCGGTAGTTATTCCGAGCCTGCCCATCTCGCTCTATCCGCAGCTCGCACCGCCGCAAGTGGTGGTTGCTAGCAACTACATCGGCGCAAATTCGCAGATCGTCGAATCGGCTGTGACCATTCCGCTCGAGACCGCTATCAACGGCGTCGAAGGAATGCGTTACATGAGCTCCACGAGCTCAAACGACGGTACCTCGGCGATCACGATCACCTTCCGCACCGGATACGACCTTTCTATTGCGGCGGTCGATGTGCAGAATCGTGTTGCATCAGCGCAGGGCCGCCTTCCGGCTACGGTCAACGCCACGGGTATCACCATCACCAAAGCGAACAGCAACTTTGTATTCGCCGCGGGCTTTCGCGCGCGAGATGGGCGCTATTCTCAGGAATTCGTTTCCAACTATCTCGACGTATATGTCAAGGATGCACTGAAGCGCGTTCCGGGCGTCGGCGATGTCATAATTTTTGGTGAGCGCAAGTACGCAATGCGTATTTGGCTTGATCCTGCCCGCCTGGCCGCCCGCGGTCTGACTGCCCTCGACGTAACAAGCGCGCTCTCCGAGCAGAACGTTGAGATCGCTGCTGGTCAGCTAGGCCGTCCCCCGTCCAATTCGAAACAGACATATCAGATGGCTGTCCGGGTATTGGGTCGCCTGTCAGATCCTCGCGAGTTCGAAAACATTATCCTCAAAAATTCCCCGACTAATGGTGGTTTAGTTCTTCTAAAAGATGTTGGGCATGCCGAGGTTGGTGCGGAGAATTATGACACCAGCCTCAAGTTTTCCGGCGGTGACGCCGTGGGTCTTGGCGTACAACAACTCTCGAATGCGAATGCTCTTGAAGTAGACAAAGAATGCAAGGCAGTTCTACGCGAATTGGCGAAGTCTTTCCCCCCGGGGCTTGATTACATCATTGCCTTCGATACCACGACCGTAGTAGGTGACTCCATCAAGGAAGTGGTCGAGACGATTTTTGAAGCGATCGTTATCGTCATTCTCGTCATCTTCTTCTTCTTGCAGGATTGGCGTGCGACCATCATCCCCGCAGTAACGATTCCTGTCTCGCTCATCGGTACGTTTGCCTTTATCAAGATTTTCGGCTTTTCCATCAACTCTCTTACGATGTTCGGCATTACGCTCGCGACTGGCCTTGTCGTCGATGACGCTATCGTCGTTATCGAAAATGTGCAGCGGCACATCCACGAGGAGCAGTGCGACAGTCATCGAGCTACTTCCGAGGCAATGGCTGAAGTCACGAGCGCCGTTATCGCTACGTCCCTCGTACTCATCTCGGTATTTATTCCGGTAAGCTTTTTCCCTGGAACGACCGGCATCCTCTATAAGCAGTTCTCGCTGACGATCGCATTCTCGATTGCCATTTCAGCCTTCAATGCGCTCACGCTTTCTCCGGCGCTCGCTGCCATTCTTTTGCGTCAGGAGACGAAGCACGGCGGCTTGCTCGGGTTGTTTGAAAAGGGACTGCAGAAAGTTATCTCGTGGTATGCCTTCCTAGTTACGCATGTCGTTAGAATGCGCACGGTGATGTTGCTCCTCTTCGTTGCGGGACTCGCGGGGACGGTCTACATGTACCGGCATGTGCCGACGGCTTTCGTCCCCACTGAAGATCAGAACTACTTTATCAATATTGTGCAGACACCTCCTGGAGCGTCGCTCGCTTACACCACAGAGGTGGCGGATCGCGCGGCAGCGATCATACAGCAGAACGAAGATGTCTTCGGAACGTTTTCTGTAATGGGTTTTTCGCTAACTGGTGGAAGTTCTCCAAACGCAGGTATCATCTTCGCTCCTCTGAAACCAATCGATGAGCGCAGAAAGAAGGGGCCCGGACACTCGGCCCACGACATCGTCGCGGCGATTGCGCCCAAACTTTTCCAGGTTCCCGGTGGCATCGTTGCTGCCTTCGAACCGCCAGCCATTCAGGGTATCGGATCGGTTGGAGGCTTCCAGTTCATGCTGCAGGACCAAGGGAGAAACACCTTTGGCGATATTGACCGTATTGCACACACTATGGTCGGCCAGAGCCGCGATCCCCATTCAGGTCTTGTAGGACTCTATACGCCATTCACTTCGAATGACCCCCAGCTTTTCGTTTCCATCGATCGTGAGAAGGCCAAGACTATCGGTGTCCCGCTGGCGCAGATCAACTCCGCCCTGAGTACTTATATGGGTTCGAGCTATGTAAACGATTTCGATTTCAACAACCGCTCCTACCGTGTTTATATTCAGGCCGACCAAGACTATCGCCGCAACGAGAAAGATCTCCGTCAATTCTATGTCCGCTCCAATAGCGGGCAGATGATCCCGCTGGACAATCTCGTCAGCGTTAAAGAGACGTCGGGGCCGCAGGTTATTTACCACTACAACATCTTCCGCTCCGCTGAGATTGACGGCGCCGCTGCTCCGGGTCTCAGTTCAGGGCAGGGCCTTCAGAAGATGCAGGAACTCTTCGAGAAGAACAAGATTCAGGGCATGATGTACTCGTGGTCGGGACTTGCGCTTGAGGAGGTTGAGTCCGCCGGCAAAGCAGTCATCATCTTCGGTCTTGGGCTTCTGGTCGTCTATCTCACGCTTTCAGCGCAATATGAAAGCTTTGTGCTGCCCTTCATTATTCTGCTGGCCGTACCAATGGCAGTTTTGGGCGCTCTTAGCTTAGTCTCCTGGCGTGGCTTGGTCGACGACGTCTACGTGCAGATCGGACTAGTTATGCTTATTGGCCTCTCTGCCAAAAACTCCATTCTTATCGTCGAATTTGCCGAGCAGCAGATCGAGCACGGCAAGAGCGTTATCGATGCAGCCGTAGTGGCGGCTGAGCTCCGCCTTCGTCCAATCCTGATGACCTCGATCGCCTTCATCCTTGGCGTACTACCGCTCTACTTTGCTTCCGGCGCAGGGGCGCTCGGTCGCCATTCCGTGGGTACTGCGATTGTCGGCGGTATGGTGCTTTCGACAGTACTCAATCTGTTTTTCATTCCTGTGCTCTACGTTGTGGTGAAGAGCATTCTAGTTCGCTTCAATTCCCGGCCAAAGCAGCGTCCGGAAGGATGTGATGATGACACAGCGACGCTCGAGCAGCAACATCTGGTCAACCGGTAGGGCGCTACTGAAAGTAAATTGCAGCTTCCAAGGGCCGCCGCTATGGCGGGCCTTCTCGTGTCTTGAACGTGGTAGAGCTATCATGCCCTCATGGCAAAGCGAACTCTTCCCGCGCACCGGAGTTGGCTCACTAGTGCTAACGATCCAGCCTCTGATTTTCCCCTGACCCATCTACCGTACTCTGCCTTCGAGGCTGGATATCAACGCCATCTCTGCGTCGCAATCGGCACGCACCTACTGGATCTTCATAAGTGTGCCGGGAGTGGTCTTTTGCCGTCCGATCTCACAAGTGCCTGCCAAGCACCGACCCTGAATCCTTTGATGGAACTTGGTCCCCGAGCGTGGAAACTCCTTCGGGATAGTCTTACGGGTCTATTGCACGCCGGTGCAGGTCCAACTCTCAGACAAGAAACGGAGGCTGCGCTTCACTCCATCAATGGTGCCACGCTTCTCAAGCCGATTGAAACCTGTGACTATACTGACTTCTACGCATCGATCTATCACGCTGCCAGGGTGGGGGCTCTCTTCCGTCCTGATCAGCCTTTGATGCCCAATTACAAGTACATACCAATCGGATATCACGGACGCGCGTCTTCTATCCTTGTTAGCGGTATACCAATCTTCCGCCCTTATGGCCAGACGCGCCCTGTCACGCCGAACGAAGAACCTTACTTTGGCCGCACCAGGTCTCTGGACTTCGAAGTCGAACTTGCACTCTATGTCGGCCAGCCCAACCGTCTTGGAACGCCGATTCCAATCGCCCAAGCTTCAAAGCATCTCTTCGGAGTCAGTCTTTTAAATGACTGGTCGGCCCGCGATATTCAGTCGTGGGAATACCAGCCTCTCGGCCCATTTCTCGGTAAAAGCTTCGCAACTACGGTCTCGCCTTGGGTCACCTCGATGGCCGCGCTTGAGCCGTTCCGCGCTCCCGCCTTTCAGCGGGATAAGGACGATCCTAAGCCACTTTCGTACCTTCGATCTACCGCGGATCAGAAGGAGGGAGGTCTTGAGATCCATCTTGAGGCCTTTTTGACAACCGCCCTCATGCGGCGCAACAAACTCGAACCCTTCCGGCTCGGCCGCTCCACTACCAGAGATCTCTATTGGACACCCGCCCAACTCGTTGCTCACCACACCAGCAACGGTTGCAACTTACAGGTAGGCGACTTGCTTGCGACGGGGACTGTATCTGGTCCGGAACTTTCGTCAGCTGGCTGTCTGCTGGAACTTACGAGCAACGGCGCTGCACCGATCGTCCTTCCTACCGGAGAAACGCGTACGTTTCTAAGCGATGGTGATGAGATTTTTATCCGCGGTTTCTGTGAGCGTTCAGGTCATCGCAGAATCGGATTGGGCGAGTGCCGTGCCACCATTCTTCCCGCTAGACCTCCCCACTAGCCAATCTGTGCTTATCCGTCATATCCTCATCGGTGCGAACGACATGACTGGAGAATCTCCCCATGGCAACACTCACTCAATCCCATTCCGCTCCTGCGACAGATTTTCTTCCTTTAAAGGGTACGGATCACGTCGAGTTCTATGTCGGTAATGCACGTCAGTCAGCTTATTTCTACCGCGCCGCTTTCGGGATGAAGCTCGTCGCTTATGCAGGTCCCGAGACCGGCCAGCGCGATCGCGCGTCCTATGTCCTCCAGCAAGGCAAGGTACGCTTTGTGTTAACGACCGCTCTTCGCCCAGACACAGAAATTGCCCGTCATGTCGCGAAGCACGGCGACGGCGTTCGTGTTATTGCGCTTTGGGTTGACGATGCCCGTCAGGCATGGCGTGAAACGACTGCCCGAGGCGCGCGCAGTATCCACGAGCCAACCGAACACAGCGACGAGCACGGGCAGGTCGTCACATCCAGCATCGCTGCTTACGGTGATACGATCCACACTTTCGTCGAACGCCACCATTACACGGGGACGTTTCTGCCCGGCTTCCGCCACGTCGCACACGATCATATTGCGCGCCCCGTTGACCTTCTCCACATCGATCATATGGTCGGAAATGTGGGCTGGCACTCCATGGACGAGTGGGTCGATTTCTATGCTCGCGTTATGGGGTTTTCGCTCTACCAGCATTTCGACGATAAGGACATATCTACGGAATACTCGGCGTTGATGTCGAAGGTCATGGCCAACGGCAATGGATACGTCAAATTCCCGATTAACGAGCCTGCGGAAGGCCGTCGCAAATCGCAGATTGAAGAGTACCTCGATTTCTACCAGGGACCGGGCGTGCAGCATATCGCTCTTGCTACCTCCGATATCCTCTCGACTGTCTCCAAGATGCAGCAGCAGGGAGTTGATTTCCTGACCGTACCTCATTCCTACTACACCGAACTGCAAAATCGCGTTGGCAAAATCGACGAGGAAGTCGAAGAACTCGAGCGTTTAGGCATCCTCGTAGATCGCGATAACGAGGGGTACATGCTACAGATCTTCACGCGTCCAGTCGAGGACCGACCGACAGTCTTCTACGAGATCATTCAACGCAAAGGCTCGCGCAGCTTCGGCAAAGGAAATTTCAAGGCGTTGTTTGAAGCGATCGAAAGGGAACAGGCTTTGAGGGGAAATCTATAACTAGTGCAACGAAGAAAGTGCATGATTATGCACCGTAGGAATGCATAATCATTAGCATTGACGGGGCTTTTCGCGATTGACATGCTCATGGTGGAGGCATCTTGAGCACGCAATCAATCGAGCTCGTTCGCATGACGCCGATGCCCGCATCGGTTAGACCAACCTATCTGATGTGCAGTCCTCGTCTCTACGACGTGGCTTATGTCATAAACCCTTGGATGGCTGGCAATGTTCATGCCTCGTCAAGCGAGCGCGCATCCGCGCAGTGGTGGCAACTCTACCAGGTACTTACAGAATTTGCCGACGTTGAGTTGATCGATCCACAACCAGGTTCGCCCGATATGGTATTCACTGCAAATGCCGGCCTGGAGCGTGACGGCGTTATTGTGCTCAGCAGGTTCTTCTATCCGGAGCGTCAGGCAGAGGAGCAGCACTTTCGCCAGTGGTTCCAGTCTGCAGGCTACACAGTGCTGGACGTACCGCGTGAAGTGCCATTTGAAGGCGAAGGCGACGCGCTGTTTTCAGTCGATGGTTCTTGCCTTTGGGCTGGTTATGGCCCTCGGACCTCATCTGAGAGTCACGATGTCCTTTCACGCACGTGGGATATTGAGGTCACTCCGCTGCATCTCGTCGACTCGCGTTTTTACCATCTCGACACTTGTTTTGCGCCCTTGGCCAATGGGTTCGTCATGTACTACCCGGCAGCCTTCGACGCGGCTTCGGTCCATCGCATCGAGTCGTTCTATCCGGCGGAGAAGCGCATCGTAGTTAACGAAGATGACGCCGCCCGATTTGCTTGCAATGCCATCAACATTGGGTGCACGGTTATCCTCAACGACATCGGCCGCGAATTGAGGGCAACGCTGGAGGCCGCAGGCTTTCACGTCGTTCCGGTGGCTCTAACCGAGTTCATCAAGGCCGGCGGTGCAGCCAAGTGTCTCGTCATGCGTATTAGCGCATTTGCCATCCAAGATATTCAACTAAACAACAGTTCATAAGCGAATCTCTTGTTTGAAGTCACTCATCTTCTCCCATGGATCTTTCTTGAGCCGTGTTTTCCATTCAGCGAAGTCTGCGACACGAAAAACGGGACGCGTCTTCGACTTTAGCTCCGCCCAGCTTAGCGGCATCGAGACTGCCGCTCCGGCTCGCGAACGTGGAGAGTATGCTGCTACCGAGGTGGCCTCCCGCTCGTTTCGCATATAGTCCAGAAAAATCTTGCCCACGCGCGCGGACTTCGTCATTTTCGTCAAATAACGATCTGGCGCTGCTCTCTCCATTTCAGTGACGACCTTGCGCGCGAAATCCTTCACCTCTGGCCAGCCGTACTCCGGCTCGATTGGCGCGACGACATGCAGTCCTTTGCCTCCTGTTGTCTTGACGAAGCTTTCCAGGCCAAGCTTCTTTAGGCGCTTTCGTACTTCTTCAGCCGCCGTGGTTACGTCCGGCCACGCCAGCGATTCGTCAGGATCGAGATCAAATACCAGTCTGTCTGCATGCTCAAGGTCATCGTTTCGCGAACCCCACGGGTGCAACTCCATCACGCCAAGCTGCGCCAATCCTGCGAGGGCCTCAGGCGTATCGATCGTTACGTACGCCTCGATCTCCCCGGTCTTGCGATCAGGAACGTCTACGCTCTGGATATTTTTTGGCAGCGTTGCATTGGCGTGCTTTTGAAAGAAGCACGGATTTCCAACTCCATCAGGACAACGTACTAAACTCACAGGCCGATCAACGATGTACGGGAGAAGATGGCTTGCGACGGCCCAGTAATAGTCGGCCAGCATCTGCTTCGTCAGCCCTGATGCAGCGTCCAGTATTTTGTCAGGATGCGTCAACCTAACCGGTGCATTCTCGACACTTGTTAGGCCTGCATTTTTAGCGATCTTCGGAGTATCAGACTCATTCGTCCTGCCGCGTTGTGCCGCGGCCTTTGGTCGCGCCCGTCGAGGTCCAAGTGATATCTCAGACTCCTCGCGAACAACCTCTTTCGCGGCTTTATCTTCACGGATTCCCAGAAACGCCGCTTGACGAACCAACTCGTCTGCGGTCCATGTGGAAAAGCGCACCTGCGCTACGATCTCCGGCCTAACCCAGATCGCGTCCTTCTTCGCGTCTGCGGGAACCCTCTCAAAAGGGCTAGTCTCCCTCGCAAGGGCTTCGAGCTTATCTCGCAATAGGCGATGCGTCTTCTGCGTGAAGCCGGTTCCAGTCCGACCCGCATAAATTAGCTTGCCGTTCTTGTAATAGCCAAGCAGAAGTGCCCCCACTCCGCGAATCCCATTCGTTGGCAGCGTATATCCTCCAACGACAAACTCCTGCTCGTGCAGGCATTTCATCTTCAGCCAGTCGTGGCTTCGTCCGGGTACATATTTGCCCGCGGCGCGCTTTGATACGATTCCTTCGGCCTTCAGCTTGCAAGCCTCGCGTAATAGCTCCGCGCCTCCAGTCTCCAGGTGTTCGCTTATCCGAAGAGTATCCTCGTTGGCGCCAGTCATGATCTTGCTCAATAGTCCTTTGCGTTCTTTCAAGGAAAGATCACGTGAGCTTCTTCCATCGATGTGCAGCAGGTCGAACGCGAAGTATGTCAGCGCATGCTTCGCGCCCTCCTGCATCGATGCCTGCAGATCGGCGAAGCTTGTTGTGCCGTTTGCCGCAACGACTACGACCTCTCCATCCAAGGTGGCACTTCGGGCCGGAAGCTTAGCGATCTCATTTGCTATCGTCCGCATTCGCCCTGTCCAATCCAATCCTGTACGGGTCAGCATTTGAACCTGCTTGCCGTTCTTGCGAGCCTGTATACGGTAGCCGTCCAGCTTGAGTTCATGTAGCCACCCGTCGTTCGAGGGCGGCACCTCCGCCATTGTTGCCAGTTGCGGAGACAGAAATTCCGGTTGGTTTTCCTTTGGAAGTCCGTCTAATTCTTTTTCAAGGATTTTTCCCGTTGCGGCGATCGGCTGCGCCTCACGGCTTTCTTTTCGGAACCATGCCTTATTGCCCGATCGCGTGTCCTTCGAGTTCCAGACGTGATCTTCGTGCAGAGCAATCTCTTCGATAGACCGCCCCGTCACCACGCTGTTTGGCTCCGCCTCCGTTACCGGCGCTTCATCCGCTCTTCGCTCGAAATTGTCATGTTCTTTGATCAACAGCCAATTCGGCTTCTTCTCCTGGGCCCACTTGCCTTTCATCCGGATCAACGCCCATTTGCCCTTTAGCTTCGTGCCATGAAGTATCAATTTTAGACTGCCGTCGCGAAGCCCACTGTCGATGTCAGTGTGGCCTGCCTGCGGCTCCCACGTCCCCTGATCCCACACCATTACGGTTCCACCGCCGTACTGTCCGGCTGGGATGATTCCCTCGAACCCTCCATACTCCATCGGGTGATCTTCCACTTGAACGGCCAGGCGCTTGTCGGCAGTGACGTAGCTTGGTCCCTTGGCGACGGCCCAACTCTTCAGTACACCATTCCATCCGAGTCTGAAGTCATAGTGCAGATGCGAGGCCGCATGCTTCTGGACGCAGAAGGGAAGTCTCTCCTGACTCACTTTGCTTTTGGTCGAAGCCCCGCTCGGCTCGGCTGTGACCCTAAAGTCACGCATTGAGCGATAGCGCGCCAACTGCTCATCTACAACATCAGCGGCGCTCGTGCCTGAGCTCTTCTTTAGTGCGGCCTTTTTCGTGCTCTTCGAAGCCGTCTTCTTTTGCGCCATGCCCGCTCCTTCGCCTCACCTCGAAGCGAAGGTCTGTTATGCGGACTTTCGCTTCGCTGAAGCCTTGACCAATGAGATGCCTTTCTTGGCTGCAGGTGTCTTTGTAGTGGGCTCAGGCTTTTTCTTCGCCGTGGTGGGCGTCTCCACTGCCCCCCCGCCGACGCTCTTCTTCAGAGCATCCATGAGGTTAATCACCTGGCCCCGGCGTGGAGCGGCAACTTCTTCGTCCTTCGGCATAGGCAGGTGTTTGATCTTGGCCTCGACCAACTCACGCACCGCTGTCTCGTACTGGTCCTTGAACTTCTCCGGTTCAAACTTCGACGCCTTGCGCTTGATCAACTCCATCGCCAACTCCAACGAGTCGTTGTTCACCGAAACCTTTTTTATGTCCTTGAAGTATTCAGCCGGGTCGCGGAGTTCCTCCTGGTAGCGCATCGTGTAGCCCATCAGTCCACCTAGTTTGTCGTCATCATGCGCTGTAACTGCAAACACATGTTCGCGCCCGCCAAAGGCGATCTTTCCCAGGGCGGCCTTCTTCGTCTTCTTCAGAGCCGCACGAACCACCGCGAAGGCCTCTGCCTGCACATCATCTTCGGGGATGATGAAGTAAGGCTTCTCCATATACTCCGGTGTCAGTTCATCAAGTCCCACAAACTGACTTACCTCAATCGAATGCTTTGAGGGGACGCGAAGTTCCGCCAACTCCTTTGGCTCGATCATGACGTACTCGCCCTTGCGGTACTCGTAGCCCTTCACGATCTCGGCCTTATCAACAGGATCTGCCGCTTCTCCCGGATTGTCTTCCACTGAACTCGAGAGAACCTTCTGGTGTTTTACGCGCTCGCCGGTCTGGCGGCTGATCTGATGAAAACGGATCTCGCTCTTTGATTCTGTCGCGACAAAAAGCTTTACACCAAACGACACCAGCGATATCTGTATCTGTCCTGACCAATACGGACGTGCCATGCCAAGTCCCTCACCTAAAGACGGGCTCTCCCGCCTGTTTTCTGAAGACGGGAAAAGCCCGTCTTTTCATCTGATTACACACCCTACCCTCGAAGATGCTCTAAATTCAATACAACATTTTGTGGCTTCTTTCATAAACACCACAAATATGGGACTTCTTGGGAGTGTACCCGCTATACAGTGTTTGCCATGTCGCTACACGGGTTATTGGGTCACGCGAAGCGCATGAAAACCCGTCCCGCTGTCGAGAATCGCGCATCCACGGTGGCGGCCGCATTCGCCTGCGTGTTGCCCGTCCAGCTCCCTGTGGTAATCCAATCGCCTTTCTTAAGACCGTCTGTGCGACTGGCCCCTTCATTGGCCAACCACGGTAGCAGACGCAATAGATCGCCTGCCGTGTTTGATCCCGTTCGCTCGACACGGACTGAGCCATCCACGGCCAGGGCTACGGACTCCTTCGAAAAATCGATGCTCTGCCAGTTCGGCACTGCATCACCGTAGACAAAACCGCCGTGCATCGCCAGATCGGCAACGCTTGTCAGCTTCGTTGCCTTTGCCGGATCTACAAGGGCGGTCTCCAGCACCTCGATCGCCGGATGCATGCTTGCAATCGCGCCAAGAACTTCCTCGCGCGTGTAATGAGCTTCACGAGGCGGCAGATCCGACCCCATCCTAAAGGCGATTTCAGCCTCCACGCCGCGATAGCGATGGGTCATCCCACGCATCTCGCATCCGCTGCATGTAACCCACATGGCAGGCATTGGGGCGAACGCGGGCGTCGCATCCGGTGTAGCAGCGCCGACCTTCCACCCTCCAATTGCCTCATACGCCCACGACATCCTGTCCTGAATGAAGTACGCTTCGTCCAGCGTCGTTGGTCGCAACTGAGCCGGAAGATCGGTGATCGGCTTGTTGGTCCTGCGGGCGTCGAGCAGCAAATCGGCTGCGTCTATCAGTTCGGCTTCTCGAGGGGCGGTTATCATGCCAGACAGTTTGCTCCTACGTGCTTCCACAGTGCAACTCGCATGGCTGGCGAAATTCGTCTCCCATCCGGTTACCTTTCCGGGGCGTACTCTATCCAACAGATGAATGGCGCGTGAGCCAAAACGGCTGAGCGTCTGATTGAAGGGGAACTAGCAATGCTTGTGCGCCGCTCTGAAAGTCTGGACTCCACCACCCGACCATCCGATATAACCCCGCAGTCCGCCTTCGAGCGTTTCCAACAACAACGTCGCGCGTTCCTTACTGGCGCCGCCACCCTCGGCATCGGTGCCTATGCCTTGTCCCGAGTTCCCGGTCTTTTCACACCTTCCACCACGGTCCATGCACAGTCCTTACCCTCTACCTCCAGCAAATACACGGTTCCAGACAATCAGACGCCTTTCGCTAAGGCCACCAATTACAATAATTTCTACGAATTTGGCATCGACAAGTCTGACCCCGCCAAGCATTCCGGAACCCTGAAGACTCGGCCTTGGACCGTTCAGATTACCGGCATGGTCAAAAAGCCCCAGACCTTCGATATAGACAAACTCCTCAAATACCGTCCCATTGAATCCCGGGTCTACCGCCACCGCTGCGTAGAGGCTTGGTCGATGGTCATCCCATGGGACGGCTACTCCCTCTCGGAGTTCATCAACCTCTGTGAGCCTCTTCCGAGCGCCAAGTACGTCCAGTTCCTCTCCCTAGTTGACAAGAAGCAGATGCCCGATTTGCCCTTTGGCTATAACTGGCCCTACTCCGAAGGACTACGTCTCGACGAAGCCATGAATCCATTAGCTCTTCTAACCTTTGGTTGCTACGGCCAAGTCCTACCCAATCAAAACGGAGCTCCTGTTCGCATCGTCTCGCCATGGAAGTACGGATTCAAGAATGGCAAGTCGATCGTCCGTTTCCACTTTACCGACAAGCAGCCCCACACAACCTGGAACGACCAAAGCTCTGAAGAATACGGCTTCTACTCGAATGTGAACCCGAAGGTAGACCATCCCCGCTGGAGCCAGGCCCACGAGCGTCGCATTGACTCTTCCGCCTTCCCGAAAACAATTCCCACCCTGATGTTCAATGGCTACGCCGATCAGGTCGCCAGTCTCTACAATGGCATGGACCTCAAGCGCTACTACTAATTGGACATGTCAAAACGCGCCATCATCCTGCTCAAAACCATAGCCCACCTGCTGTGCCTGGCGCCTTTCGTCTATCTTCTTCGCTTCTATCAAAGCGGAGCGCTCGAACTAAATCCTGACCCCGTCGCCTACATCACTCATTTCACCGGCGACTGGGCTCTCTGGATGCTCCTCGGATCTCTCGCCGTCACGCCTCTGCGACGCATTTCGTCCCGAGTTGCGTGGCTTATCCGCTTCCGGAGGCTCATCGGTCTCTATGCCTTTTTTTACGCGTCGCTGCATCTTGCGACTTACATCTTTCTCTTCTCCGGCTATGACTTGCCCACTGTGATCACGGGTATTCGTTCTGGACATCCCGGCATTATTCTCACCGAATGGAAGCAAGTCTGGCCCACCATCTGGGACGACGTCTTGAAGCGTCGTTTCATCCAGGTTGGTTTTCTTGCATGGCTCATCCTTCTATCGCTCGCCGTCACCTCGCCCTCCTTCATCATGCGAGCTATGGGAGGCAAGTCCTGGCAGCGACTTCACCGTCTCGTATACGTAGCGGGCATCTGTGGTGTGATCCACTACTGGTGGCTGGTTAAGTCCGGAGTTCTTACTCCATGGAAGGTCACCGCTGGCCTAACGGTTTTGCTGCTCGCGCGCATCGCCTATAGCGCTATGAAAAGGCTCGACAAGCCACGCGCTACACTACAGATGACGAAGTAACCGTTGGCCTTAGTAGAAGGCGAATAAAGCCAAAGGCCACCGCTCAGGTGGCCTTTGGCTTTGCAAAACGGTGTTGAAGGACTAGAGTCCCTTTTTCACGAGGAAGTGGATGAGGTCCTTGACGCGATTGGAGTAGCCCCATTCGTTGTCGTACCAGCTGATGACTTTGCCGGTGTTGCCGATTGCTTTGGTCAACTTGGAATCAACAATAGACGAGAGCGGATTGCCCTTGAAGTCGGAGCTGACGAGTTCTTCGTCCGTGTAGCCGAGATAGGGCTTCAACTCACCGTCCGACGCTGCTTTGAGTGCCGCATTGATGCTCTTTACGTCGATCGGTTTCTCCGTGACAAAAGTGAGGTCGACGACCGAGACGTTAGGGGTAGGTACGCGTATGGCGAAGCCGTCCAGCTTACCATCCATCTCTGGGATGACCAGCTTCAGGGCCTTGGCGGCGCCGGTGCTCGACGGAATCATCGAGAGAGCTGCAGCGCGGGCGCGACGGAGGTCCTTATGCGGCGTGTCGAGGATCACCTGATCGTTCGTGTAGCTGTGGATGGTGGTCATGATGCCTGACTGGATGCCGAACGCATTGTTCAGCACCTTGACGACGGGCGCGAGGCAGTTCGTCGTGCAGCTCGCGTTCGAGATGACGTTGTGCTTGGAAGCGTCGTACTTGCCCTCATTAACGCCAAGAACGATAGTGATGTCCTCATTCGTGGCTGGGGCAGAGATGATGACCTTCTTGACGGTGGTACCGAGGTGCGCCTTGGCTTTTGCTGCGTCCGTGAAGAAGCCGGTCGACTCGACGACGATCTGCGCGCCGACGGATGCCCAGTCGAGCTTGGCTGGGTCGCGCTCGGCGAAGACCTTGATCTTCTTGCCGTCGACAGTGATGGAATCGGCGTCGGCGGAAATTTCCTGCTCCAGGTTCCCAAGAATGGAGTCGTATTTGAGCAGGTGCGCGAGGGTGGCCGGCGTGGTGAGATCGTTCACGGCGACAAACTCGATGTCTGGATTTCCCAGAGCGCTGCGGAAGACGTTGCGTCCGATGCGGCCGAAGCCGTTGATACCTACCTTTACAGCCATGATTGCGGTTGCTCCTGTCGTAATTTTGCGAGGGTATTTATGCGTTTAACTATTGTAGAACGCCAAGAATGGTGAGTATGTCATCAGCATCGGATGCTATCACCGCTAGAGGGGGTATCGCAAAGTGGACCGTTGATTTGCGGGCACCTTAGACCGTGTGTTACAAGCGACATATGCGCGATCTGCGCGATTGGATAAGCGAAAAGATGAGACGACGCCCAAGACGTGGACCGAATGATTCGGAGTCCACGGGCAAGAGCGGGCAGGAACTGCCCGCAAACCAACCGGCTCCCCTGAGACCCTCGTACCCGGATACCAGTCCGGCACGCGTGGCCGAACCAGCCGTCGAACAAAAAGCTGAACCGACCGTTCCAGTACCCGTTGCGCCTATACAGGAGCAGAAGGTTGTCGTAGAGACCCAGCCAGAGTCATTGGCAACCCCTCCAGCGGAACAACCTGCTCTGAAGTCTCCCAAAGGCTTCGTCGTTTTGACCATCGGGCTTCCGGGCTCGGGTAAGACGACCTGGTATAAGCGCCGAGGCGTCACTCCGTTGTCGAGCGACTTGTTGCGTACGATCCTGTTCGACGACATCACCGAGCAGCGCTACCAAGGTCTGGTGTTTTCCACACTGCGCAGTCTGCTGCGGGCTCGCTTGATCGCCAAGATGCCTTGGAATTATGTGGACGCGACAAATCTGTCCCCTCACGAGCGCAGGCAATGGATCAAGATGGCCAAGAGCTTTGGTTACGAGGTGCAGGCAGTCTTCTTCGATGTTCCTCTTACCGTCTGCATGGAACGGAACCGCAAACGTGAGCGTGCGGTCACCGACGAGGTCATGCAGAAGATGGCCGAGCGCTTGCGACCACCGACGTTCAAAGAAGGCTTTGAGAAGATTACGGTCGTTCGGGTTAAAGGACAGCCCGGTACCAATGTCGAGGCGGCTGCCCCCGGTGAGCAGAGCGGTGCTGAGGCCGATCCGGAGGCTGCGCAGTAACAGGACACACGCGGTAAAGTAGACGACATGCCCACGGTTGGCGTTGAGTTCGCGAAGGTGAGCTATACGCCTGCAGGTGGGCATCTTGTTTTGCGCGAGATTTCGGTCGCCCTCGAAGCAGGCACGACGACAGCTCTCCTGGGGCGCAGTGGATCGGGTAAAACGACTATTCTGCGTACGGTCAACGCACAGGTTAGGCCAACATCAGGCGATATCTTCGTGAATGGCCGTTCGGTTGGAGCGCTGACGACAGAGAAGGAGTTGGTCGCGCTTCGGCGTGGCATAGGCTATGTCATCCAGGAGACCGGCCTCTTCCCGCATATGACTGTCGAGCGGAATGCAAGCCTAGCTCTGGAGCTGGATGGTCGCAGTAAAGAGGAGATGACAGAGCGAGCGCGACAAACCGTCGCCATGGTCGGCCTCGATTTCGACGCAGTTCGGCACCGTCACCCATGGCAGCTTTCAGGTGGACAGAGGCAGCGGGTTGGTTTGGCTCGAGCGTTAGCGTTCGACCCGCCCGTACTGTTGATGGACGAGGCATTCGGTGCGCTTGACCCACTGACTCGAGCCGAGATGCAAACCATGCTGAAGAATCTTCTCAGGGGAATGGGGAAGACGGTCCTGCTTGTGACCCATGATCTGGACGAGGCGCTGTATCTGGCTGACCGCGTGCTGTTTCTTGCCGATGGAGAGGTATTTGCGGACCTGAAACCTGGTGAGGTACTGGCTTCATTTAACCCTCATGTCAGAGAGTACGTCTCGGCCGTTCATCGCGTGGTGAAGGGATGAGTTCATTTCTTACATCCCACGGTTGGGAGATGGCTCGGCTGACGTTCGAGCACCTATGGCTCACGGCGAGCGCGATGATCTTCGCTGTTGCAATCGGACTCCCACTCGGAATTCTTCTAACCCGAAAGCGAGCACTGGCAAAACCCATCATTGGGTTTGCGAACATCGTGCAGACTGTGCCAAGTCTAGCTCTCTTCGGCTTGCTCCTGCCTGTGCCGTGGTTGGGCGAAAACGCCGCACGGCTGGCGATTGTCGCGCTTACGGGTTACGCACTCTTGCCCATTTTGAGAAACACCTATGTCGGCATCGACAGCCTCGATGAGGATCTGAGGTACGTCGCAGATGCCATGGGGATGACCGGGTGGCAGAGGCTCCAAAAAGTCGAATTTCCGCTGGCAGCAAGCGTCATACTTGCCGGTGTGCGGACCGCAACGGTAACGTGCGTAGGCGTAGCAACCATCGCGGCTGCGATTGGCGCTGGTGGTCTTGGCGAGCTGATCTTTCGTGGCGTCGCGAGCGTGGACAACGGTTTGGTGCTTGCCGGTGCCATTCCGGCAGCGTTACTGGCTCTGGTGGTTGATGCTGCTCTAGGTTGGATTGAGAAGCGCGTGACGGTGCGGCGGTCATGATCGGCGCGTCGGCTGCTCTATGGTTGGGAAAATCGGGGAAGGCCGCCACGATCTGCTCGCTGCTGCTGTGCATGGCTTGTGCGCCGCCGCGGTCTACGCGCGTGACGATTGGGGCGAAAAACTTTACCGAACAGGTTGTGCTTGGCGAACTGCTGGCGCAGGAGATTGAGGTAGTAACAGGCCAGCCGGTCGCGCGTCGGTTCTATCTGGCCGGCAGCTACATCTGCCAACAGGCACTGGTCAGCGGGCGAATCGACGCCTATGTGGAGTACACCGGCACGGCGCTGACGGCGATTTTGAAGCAACCACTGCCTACGGTAGGTCAGCGCGACGCGGCGCAGGTATTCGCGACCGTGCAGCGTTTGTATGCGCAGCGGTATCGCGTGAGAGTTGAATCTGGGCTGGGGTTTGAAAACACGTTTGCAATGGTCGTACGTAACGAGGATGCGAAGAAGTGGAGCCTGCGGACAATCTCGGACGCCTCGTCTCACGCGGACGAGATGAGGTTGGGCGTCGGATATGAGTTCGAGGAGCGGCCGGACGGTCTACGCGGGCTGGAGGCGGCATACGGCCTGAAGTTCGGCGGCGGTCCGAGGACAATGGACCTGGGGCTATTGTACCGGGCGCTTACGTCGAACCAAGTGGATATGGTCGCTGGAAGCTCGACTGATGGACCGATACGCGCTCTGGGGCTGGTGGCGCTTGAAGACGACAAGCACTACTTTCCTCCTTATGAGGCCGTGCCGCTGGTGCGTCAGGACTCCCTTCAACGCCACCCTGGAATTCAGGTGGCGATGGATCGGCTCACAGGGACGATTTCGGCCGATGAGATGCGCGCGATGAACGATGCCGTCGACGGTCAACATAAAGACGTTGCCGATGTCGTTCGTGAGTTCCGTAGAACGAAGGGCCTGTGAATTCAGATGAACGTTACGGAGTGTCCCATCGACTTAGTTTGGCCAGACTTGTTTCAGCAGCAGAAATGTTCTGCCGGGTAGGTGAGTGATGACTGAGATTCGCGTGATTGCGTTACCAACCGAGACGGTGCAGAGGGTACTCAGAACGAAGCGATCGCCGGGATATGGTCATCCTGCGTATACCGAACTAGCTACGGGGTATGGGCCCTGTCGCCATTGCTTGCAAACGTTCCGTGTTGGTGAGGAGTTGAGGACGCTCTTTACTTGCAACCCGTTTTACATGGTTGCATCGGTGCCTGCGCCCGGGCCGGTATTCATCCATACGGAAGGATGCGAACGATACGATGAAACGGCAGGTTATCCGGAGCAACTGCTCGACTACCCGGTCGTTATGGACGGCTATGATCTTGAGCAGCGACTGGTGACGCAACGCACGGCGGCTTCAGGTAATCATGAGATGGTGCTCCAGGAAATCTTCGCGGATGTGACAGTGCAATACGTCTTGGTACGCGACCACGAGGCGGGCTGCTTCGATTTCCGTGTGGAGCGCATGGAGGTTAACTGATGGAACAGACGGTTGAGCCCTGGCTGCGGGGAACACGAACGGATGTTGATGCGGTCAGGCGTGGAGTGATCCATGCCTTGGAACTTGCGGCCGAGGACGTTGGGCGCTGGTGTAAAGGATTAAGCGACGAGGAACTGGAAGTACGGCCCTTCGAGCTGGCTTCGGTCGGATTTCATCTGCGACATATCGCGCGATCGCTTGACCGGCTTCTGACCTATGCGGAGGGGCAGCAGCTGAGCGAGCGCCAGTTGAAGGCATTGAAGAGTGAGATGCACAGTCAGGATCGCGAAGATCTCTTCATGGAGTTCGCAGAAGGAATAGAAGTCGCCCTCAGGAGGATCCTTACAATCTCGCCGGACAGCTACGAACAGGCTCGTGAAGTTGGGCGAAAGAAGTTGTCAACTACTGTAGGGGGCCTGCTCGTGCACTGTGCAGATCACACGCAGCGCCACGTTGGGCAGGTGGTGACGACAGCAAAGATTCTGATGTCGTTGCGGGAGCCGAAGTAAGAATTATCGCTTCCCGCCGAGCAGGCCTCCCAGTGCATTGGTGAGAGAGTCTGTAGTGCTCTGTTTGCCCTGACTGGGCGCCTTGTTGCCTCCGGTAAAGGCGGATGCGCCGCTTATTGCTGCGCCGCTCAGGTTGGGCGTGAAGGTGGGGTTGGAGGTCGTGCCTCCGATGGCGACTGGGACGCCGTTGCGCAGGGCACTGGTGGCGAAGCTGCCAGCGGCGCCAGCAGCTCCGCTGTTGGGGATCAAACCGAGGAGCGAACCCGCGAGTCCACCCGCTCCGGCGGCTGAACCTCCGCCGTTTCCGGACCCGAGAAGCCCCGTTAGCTTGAGGATGACGTTGTAGTTGAGTGCACCGGAGGCTGCTACGGTGCCTGCGCCGGTGGCTGTCCCCAGTGCGGGTACATCAAGGGCCAGATTGTCGGTGCGGACGTTTCCGCCAGCGACGCGAATGTTCGTCTTGAGCGAGCGGATGGCGGTGACGGATCCGGTCTTGGCTCCGGTGAGCGCTGTGACGGTCGAGAGCTTGGAGCCAAGGTCGAAGCCGGTGAGGTTAGTGTTGCTGAGCGAGATGGGGCCGCTAATGATAGGCTGTGCGGTTGAGCCCGTGACGTCCAGGTTCGCAGTGAGGGTGCCTCCCTGAAGGCGTGAGCCCGTGGGGAGGTGGACGCCGACGGAAGGAAGGAAGGCTTCGATCTCATCGATGGGAACAGAGTTTCCTGAGACCTTCAGGTTGATGGCGGTCGTGGGACCGCTGGTCTGGTAGGTGCCGGCGATGTTGACACTCGCGCTCCCTACTGTGACAACGGCGTTCTGAACCTGCCCGGCGAGGGATTGAATGCTCTGCGCGACGGACATTTTCAGGTTGACCGGCTTGGAGGAGGGAGAACCGTTTGCCGCAAGCCGAAGATTCTCCGCCTTTGCTGAGATATTCGCGTTGAGATTCTTGCCGTCGGAGACGGCCCTCAAATCCACGTTGGCAAGGCCGCTGATTCCGGCGTCTGAAGCGATCACCCCGCTGGAGGAGAGGTCGATGTGGGTGAGGGTGGCGTGGGTGTTGAGTGGGGTCGCGGCGGGGAACTGGTGGTCAAAGGGACCGCCTGTGCCGTCTGCGGTGACCGAGCCTCCGCCGGGGATGAGGGCGGTGAGCTTGAAGGGTGACGAGGCAGCGGGGGAAAGGTTGGTGATCGCGGCGTTCAGTTGCTGGTAGACAGCGGGCTTGGATTCACCGGGGGTGCTGAGCGTGATGGTGCCGTTCTTGACCTGCAGGTGGTCTGCAGAGAGGGTGCTGAGCATGTCGCTGGAGTTGGGCGTCTTGGGAGCGGTTGCGGAGGCCGGGGAAGTCTTGCGGACGATTGTGAGCTTTGGTGTGTCGACGAGGAGGTTGTTGACATGGAGTTGCTGTCCGTTCCAAGTGGACTCGACGTTGATCGCATCAATGGTTCCTGAGATTCCGGTGGATGTGTCGAGGAAGCCGGCGGCGACGGGGTCGAGGTGCTTGACTTCGAGTTTGGCTCCGAAGGGGGTGAGGGAGGCGTCTTTCTGGTTGATGGGGCCGGCGTTACCGGCGAGGGAGACGGTTCCGTCTGCGGGGAGGTGAGCGGAGAGGGTGAAGGGGAAGATTTTATCGAAGGCGAAGTTTTTGGCTTCGATTTTGAGCTGGTCGTAGGTGCGCTTTGGGGTGGCAGGGGAGCCGGGGGCGGATTCGGTGGAGACGTGGAGGGTGCCGTCAGAGACGGTGACATGGCTAATGGTGATCCCGGTCATGGAACTGGATCCGCTGGCAGGCTTCTTAGCTTGCGCGCTGCCGATGGTTGAATAATTCCAGGTTCCGTTGGCATGGCGGATGAGGTTGATGGTGGGCTTCTTGATGGAGAAGCCGGTGATATGGACCTGGCGGCTGAAGATGAGCGGAATCATGTCGACGTCGATGTTTACCTCGGCGGCTTGAAGGATTGGCTCATTGGAGAAAGCGGGGTCGTCGGCGAGGCTCGTGTTCGTTCCGACGAGGCCTCCGGAGAGGACGGAGAGGTCGAGTTTGCCGATGGTGACCTTGCGTCCAAGGGATTCTGAGAGCTCGGTTTCGATCTTCGACCGGAAGCTGTCGCCATTGATGAAGAAGGGGATGGCGAGGGCGACGAGGAGGATGAAGGCGACGATGCTACCGAGGGCGATGAGGAGAGTTCGGTGACGGGCTGCCATGGGGAGCCTCCTTCGTTCGAACTTGTGATGCCGTGCAGTTTACCCGCGGCTCAGACAGTCTGGAGGCTAGGATGTACCCCTCCCCCCATCTTTTGCGCAAAATATTCGAATCATGAGACTTAGGTTGGTACTTCGTTGCTCGATCCGATGTATGAGAGCCCTAAGGGACCAGCTCTCGCTGGATTCGACTATGTATCCAGTTTATCAAGTTGACAGTAATTAATCGGCAACGTGGATCTCCATTGGATTGTGAAAGTTAGCCCTCT
>Ga0157374_10001001_pt1 | contig 24476 bp, 25 predicted proteins | sample M25metaG_FD_115308 | JGI IMG/M metagenome (GOLD analysis project Ga0157374, IMG submission 115308) | Miscanthus rhizosphere microbial communities from Kellogg Biological Station, Michigan, USA - M2-5 metaG | ecosystem: Host-associated > Plants > Roots > Rhizosphere > Soil | place: USA: Michigan... | reverse complement strand
CGGGCCCTCCTCGTTCCAGGCTGGGATGAAGACCAGTGTCCGCACCGGTCGATTCTCCCACGTCGCCCGGCACCCCGGCCCCAGGGGCGTGTCTGACCTCGAGTAGCCATATGGACCCCTGAGGTCAGACACCCCCTGTCGGGTTGACGTTTGTGTTAGTAACTGCTCATGAGACGGATCGGCATGCGACTGTGGCTGGCGGGCGCTTTTGCGGCGGTCTCGCTGATCACGGCGTTCGCCGTCTACCTCTTCGGCGACAACCGCCGTGCCCTCGTGGTCGCGGTGCTGATCGGGATCCTCGCCGGCTTCTTGATCGCGGCCGCGATCTCCCACCGGGTCTCGCGGCTGGCGCAGGCTGCCGGCGAGATGGCGTCGGGCTCCTTCGACGCCCCGCTCGACGTCTCGGGGCCGGATGAGATCGGCGACCTCGCCCGCGCCCTGGAGTCGATGCGGGCCTCGCTGAAAGAGAGCTTCGGCGTGCTCACCGCCGACCGCAACAAGCTCGAGGCGATCTTCGACGGCCTCACCGACGCGGTGATGGTGGTCGACGACGAGGGCCCGGTGCGCTTCTCCAACAGCGTCGCGGTCGAGCTGCTCGACGGCGGCCGCCCGCCGGAGGCGATGCTGCCGCAGCTCCACCGCGCCGCCGAGGTCGGCTTCGCCGCCCACCCGGCGCTGCGGATCGGCGACCGCGCCTACGCGATGCAGGCCCGCGCGCTGCCCGACGAGCGGGCGGTCCTGGCCGTCGTCCGCGACCGCACCGAAGAGATGCGGCGCGAGTTCGCCGAAGCCGACTTCGTCTCAAACGCCGCCCACGAGCTGCGCAATCCGCTGGCGGGGATCTCCGGCGCGATCGAGGTCCTGCAGAGCGGCGCCAAAGACGACCCGAAAGCCCGCGACCACTTCCTCCGCCGCCTGGCCGACGACGCGGACCGGATGAGCCGCCTGACCCAGGCGCTGCTGACCCTGGCCCGAGTCGAGTCGCTGGGCGCGGGGGAGACCGAGGTGGTCGACGTGCCGATCGCGATCCGTGACGTAGTCGCCGCGGTCGAGCCACCCAAACACGTCGATCTGGTCGTCGAATCCGAGCCCGACCTGACCGCCAAGGGCGACCCGACCCTGCTGCGCCAGGTGATGATTGGCTTGCTGACCAACGCCTTCAAGAACACGCCACCCCCCGGCGCCGTTACCGTACGCGGCCGTCGCGACGGCGAGACGGACGTCATCTTGGAAGTCATCGATACAGGCACAGGCATACCCGCGGCGGAGATCGAGCGCGTTTTCGAGCGCTTCTACCGTCGCAGCGAGTCGCGCAAGCAGGAGGGCTTCGGCCTCGGTCTGGCCATCGCCCGCCGCATGGTCGACGTGATGGGCGGCGAGATCGGCGCCACCTCCGTTCAGGGCCAGGGCAGCACCTTCTGGGTCCGCCTCCCCGTTGCCCAGCCCAGCCCGACGCCGGTGGCCTGAGATGAGCAGCGGACGGATCCTGGTCGCGGACGATGAGCCCTCGGTCCGCGAGTCGGTGGGCTACGCCCTGGCGCAGGACGGCTTCGACGTCGACGTCGCCACCGACGGCGACGAGGCGGCGGCGAAAGTCGGCGAAGAGGCCATCCCGTACGACCTCTTGATCCTCGACATCATGATGCCGGGACCAAGCGGTCTCGACATCTGCCGCGACGTGCGCTCGCGCAGCGCCGTGCCGATCATCTTGCTCACCGCCAAGGACGCCGAGGTCGACAAGGTCGTCGGGCTAGAGGTCGGCGCCGACGACTACGTGACCAAGCCGTTCTCGGTGCGCGAGCTGCTCGGCCGCGTGCGCGCCCAGCTGCGACGCCGCGAGCTCGACCGCGGTCCGCTCAACCAGGCGGTCAAGATCGAAGCCGGCCCGGTCGCGATCGACCTCGTCCGCCACGTCGCCACCGTCGACGGGGTGCCGGTCAACCTGACCCGCTCCGAGTTCCAGCTGCTGCGCCTCCTCGTCGGTCGCCCGGGCGAGGTCTTCCCCCGGCGCCAGATCATGGAGGAGCTCTGGCAGACCGAGTTCGACGGCGACGAGCGCGCCTGCGACGTCCACATCTCCAATCTGCGCCAGAAGGTCGAGCGCGACCCCCAGCGCCCCGAACTTGTCGTCACCGTGCGCGGCGTCGGCTACAAGTTCGAAGGCCAGCGCGGCTGACACGGAAACTGTAGTACAAAATACTATGACGCGCTACAGTTTTAGCGCACATGGCTTTCCACAACCGCACAGATGAGCTGGCCGCGCTCGATGAGCGCCTGAACTCGAAGCGGGCCGAGTACTTCGTCCTCTACGGCCGGCGCCGGGTTGGCAAGAGCCAACTGCTGCTCCACTTCGGCGAGCGCTGCAGCCAGATCTACTTCGAGGCCACCTCCGGCAGCCGTCAGGACCAGCTCGAAGATCTCTCGGCCGAGCTGGCGCAGTTCACTGGCAGCCGCGTCTACGCCGAGCAGCCCCTGACCACCTGGCGCGCCGTCTTCGCCGCCTTCTCGGAGCTGGTGAAGACGAGGCAGACGATGATTGTGCTCGACGAGTTCCAGTTCATCGCTCGCCAGGAGCCCGAGATTGGCTCACTGCTCAACCGCTTCGTCCAAGAGCACGAGGGCAACGCCAACCTCCTGCTCTGCATCTCGGGGTCCGACGTCAGCTTCTTCGAGCGCTCGGTGGTCGGCTACGGAGCGACCACCTACGGCCGCCGGACCGGATCGCTGAGGCTGCAGCCCTTTCCATGGTCGGAGATAGGCGCCTTCACCGGCGGTTGGAACATCGAGGATCGGATCAGGGCCTGGTCGGTCTTCGGCGGTGTCCCGTACTACCTAAAGGAGATCGATCCCGAGGCGAGCCTGTCCGACGCGATCCGTCGCTCCGTCCTCTATCCCGACGGACTCCTCCGTGAGGAGCCGCGTTTTCTCCTTTCCCAGGAGAGCCGTTTGCGTGACATCGACAGTTACATGTCCTGCCTGCGCGCGATCGCGGGCGGGGTTATCCGCCTTAACGAGATTGCCCAGCGGATCGGCAAGATGAGGTCCGAGGAAGCAAGGCCCTTCCTCGAGATTCTCGAGGAGATGGCACTGGTCGAGCGCCGCTATCCGGTTACGCAGGCCTCAAGCAAGAAGGTCCACTATGCGATCGCCGATCCGTTCCTGCGCTTCTGGTTCCGTTTCGTGGCGCCGCGCGAGAGCCGGCTGCAGACGCGCGTCGATGCGGATCGATACCTCGCAGAGGTGGTCCTGCCCGGCCTCGACAAGTTCGTTTCAGAGGATGCCTTCGAGCGGGTCTGTCAGGACTGGCTGTTGGGTCAGCTGGACGCAGCGACGGAGGTTGGCCGCTGGTGGGGGTCGATCCGCCGCAGCGAGGAGGGACGCTTGCGCAGCCGGTCCTATGAGGCTGACGCTGTAGCGATCGACGAGGAGGGCGTGATCCTCGCCCTCGGCTCGTGCAAGTGGCCCGATCGCGCCACCGCCGGCCACGTCCACGACGCCGGCGAGCTCGACAAGCTGGAAACGATCCGTGCCGAGTTGAAGGCCCCTGACGCGCACCTCTACTTCTTCGATCGCACCGCCTTTTCTCCCCGTCTGCGGGAGTTGGAGGCCGAGCGCGAGGACGTGCACCTGGTGCTCCCCGGGCAGTTCGGCTGAGCGAGCTCCTGCTCCTCCTGGCTAGCTGCTGGCCGTGATGACGAAGTGCCTGACCACTGGCTTTGAAGTGTTGGCGGCCCGGTCGGTGGCGCGCAGAACCGCTTCGTAGCGGCCGGGAGCGGCCTTGAAGTGCTTCCCGCGGGCACCGAGCTCGAGCTGGTTGACGCCGGCCGACACCTGCCATTCGGCGTAGCCGCTGTAGGCGCGCTTGCCTCCGTCGCTGGTTCGGTAGTACTCGGCTTCCAGGGTCCCGCGCTCGCTGACCTTGGCGCTCATGCCCACCCCCTTCGGTCCGCTGAAGCGAGAGTGCTTCAGTGTCACCTTGCTCAGGGTTGGCTTCTTGACGTCGATCTTCAGCGGTGCCTGGGGGCCGGGATCGGAGTTGGGATCGCCGGGGTTGCTCGAGACGATCACTTCGCCGCGGACGAAGGGGTGCAGTTTGCAGAGGAAGGTGTAGGCACCTGGCTGTGTGAACTGGATCGTGTAGGAGAATCCCGGCCGGTGGTAGGGGGCGTCGGTGCCCGGATCGGAGTCCCACTGGCGGGCGTTCGCTGAGGTGCCGGTCACCGAGTGGGCGAGGTCCGGCCCGAGCCAGTCCCAAGTCACCTTCTCAGTGAGGTCGATATGGACCTGCGGGGGCGACCAGGCGTAGTCGCTGATCGAGACCCGGGTGTTCGAGGCCAGGGCGTTCGGAGTCGGGACCAGCGCGCAGGCGATCAGGAAGGGGAGGGGGAGGACTCGGCGCCCCCTCAACTGTTTCCCGCTCCTTTCAGCACCGTCACCGTCAGCTTCATCTGCGTCGGGTGAATCGTGCAGATGAAGCGGTAGGTGCCAGGCGTTTCGAAGGCTCGGGTGAAGCGGGCGTTGGTGACGGCGGTCGTCTTGGTCGAGTAGGAGCCCTTGTGCTCGAGCCCTTTCGGCCCTTGCTTCAGGTGCACATCGTGCGGATAGGTGTTGGTGGTCGCCCATACCCACTTGACCGCGCCGCCGCGCTTGATCGTGACCTGGTCAGGGCCGAAGTAGAAGTCGGCGACGCTGACGCGCTTGGGCTTGGCCGCCGGCGCGGAGCCGGCCACTGCCGGCACCAGGCAGAGGATGACCGCGCCGAGGGCGAGGGAGCGCCGCCCTATTTGCACGTCAGTTCGCCGGGCTGGGCCGCGACCTCCACCGGGACGAAGCTTTCGAACGGCGGGTGCACCGAGACCCGCCTCACCCACGAGCACTGCTGGTTTTGCGCCGGGCTCTGCCCGGCGTAGCCGAGGATGGTCGAGGGGTTGCTTTCGTCGCCGAGGATCACCTGCAGGCCGGCGCTGAGGCTGAGGCTCCTCACCTGGTCGGCGAGCACGGTCGGCTGCGGACAGCCGGGGTAGATCGTGCCCAGCGGGATCGAGCCGTTGCCCGGCGCGAAGCTCGAACCGGCGCTGTTGGCGGACCAGCAGTTGCCACCACCGGTGGCGTCGTTCCAGAAGTCGAATTCCCCGTTGGGGTCCGTCCCGCCCCGACCCATCGAGTTTTCGGCGATCTGGTTATTGATGTTCTTGGCGTCATCGCCGACGTTGGCGACGAAGCTTTCGCCCGGTCCCGAGAAGGAGGCGACCCCCCACTTGTAGTTGCCGAACACGTTGTTCTGACGGACGATGTTGTTGGCGCCGCCGTAGAGGACGATCCCGACCCCGGTCGGGTAGTTGACCGTCACCCCGGCCAGTTGTCCGAGGCCCCCGGAGACCGTTTTGAAGGCCGAGCCGGCGAGGAAGTAGTTGTAGTTGTTCCAGAACACGTTGTTCTTTTCGAACACGTTCCAGCCGTTGGGCTCGTAGCCCTCGCTGTCGAGTGTGTTGGGAACGATGCCGGCGCCGTTGTTGAAGAAGTCCGATTCGGCGATCAGCACGTACTTCGAGTTCGTGCCCGAGTAGCCGAGCACGTTTTCGTAGCTGACGTCGTTCCTCAGCACGGACCATTTCGGTTTTGCCTGGCACGGCGCCGGGGCGCCGCCGTGGTTGATCCAGGTGGTGGTGTCGCAGGGGGTTTCGCCGATGTAGAAGGCCGAGTCGCCCTGGCGAAAGCCGGTCGAGTTGAGCATCTTGCCGCCCAGGCAACCCTTGGCGAAGAGGCCGTAGGAACGGTTACCGGAGGCGATCAGGTTGTTCATCGTGTAGCCGTCGCAGTGCTGCCCGCTCTGGGTCGCCGCGTGCACGAAGAAACCGTTCGATTCGTAGTTGCGAGCCCAGATGTTCTTGATGATCACGCCGTCGACGTCGACGACCTCGATGCCGTTCTGGGCCGCCCCGAGCTCTCCCTTCGCGTTCTTGCCTTCGAGGATCGTCCTGCGCGGGTTTTTCTTGGCGCCGATGATGGTCAGGCCTTCGAAGTCGAACTTCCTGCGCGTGCCGTCGAGAACGACGCCCTCGACGTACTTGCCGGGCATGACTTCGACGATCGCCCGGGTCTTGGCGTTTTTCTTCTCGTGCTTGAACGACCCGGCCGCGTTCACCGCCTTTTGGATCGTGCGGAACTGGCAGCCGTGCTTGCAGACCAGGAAGACCTTCTTCTTCGGCGTCTTTTTCTTCTGCCCCTTGCCTTTCTTGGCCGAGGCGTGTCCGCCTGACCCCGAGGCTGTGGCGAGCGCCGGTGAGAGTCCAGTGAGGAAAACGCAGAACGCGACTGCGAGGGCGAAGACCGCAAACCTGTGGTTCATCTCTCTCCTTGCTCCGTGGGCCGTCGGCACGCCCTGCCTCCCACGGGCAATCCTGCGCAGGAAAACTCTAGCGCAGCCCAATTGGTACGCCGAATTCACGGTCGAGACGCCATCCGCCAACGGCGGCATGCTGTGCGGGCTTTGAGGCGCCACCCCTCTTACTTCGCCGTTGCCGGCGTCGATCTCCGCGAGGAGATGGGCAGGCTGCGGCAGCTGTCGGCCTTCGCCGGCGGCCCGCTGGCGACGCGGGAGCCAGCGCTCAAGGTGCGGCGCGCGCGCAAGCGCCCCAATCGCCTCGGCTTTGCCGTGCCGAGCCAGTTCCGCCTCTCGGTCACCGCCTATCCGGGGATCCGCGCCGGCGACGTTCTGGAGACGCTCCTGCACGAGCTGACGCACCTCCACGTCGGCCGCGCCGCCGAGGCGCACGGCTGGCATGGCGCGACCTTCAAGCGGACGCTGGCGCAGGCGATGGCGGAGGCCTACGGGGTAGCCGGACTGAGGCCGCGCGGCACCATCCACGGCACCTACGCCGAGGCGATTGAGTCGGCGTGCCTTCGCGAGCCTCAGGCGTTCAGCGGTCTTTGAGCTGACGCCTGAAGAAGAGGTTCGCCGTTTTCGAGACCATCCAGAAGTCGAGCTTTCGCTCGCGTTTTGCTTTCTCGTCCTCTTCGAGAACCCAGGTCTTCTCGCTCATATGGCGGCGCCAGTCGTCCAGCTCGTCGACCAGCTCCTCCTTCTGGATCCAGTAGGAGAAAGGCAAGTGCTCGAGACCGAAGTCGGTCAGAACCCAGTTCTCGCTCAGCCTCTCGATCAACGGCGATAGCTGATCGTCGCTGCCTTGCGTGCGCCTCGATCGGATCGCGAGGTCGAGGAGATCTATGAGAGAGCTGAGCAGTTCGGCCTTCGCGAAGGTCCGATCGCCGGGGTAGTTATCGGCTCGCTTCCAGGCCTCCGCAACCGAGACCAGCGCCTCCTGCGCCGTAACCCCGGACTGCCAATCGATCGAGGCGCCCATCTCCTTGCCCTCGACCCGCTCGACCGAAATCCGAATCGATCCTTGCGCCAGGTCCTCCGGCGCGCCGGGCATTTCCGGCCACCGAAAGCGGATCCGCTCCCACTGAAGGTCGACGAGCACGCGGGCGCCGTGCTCGCTCAGCGCATTGAGATCGCAGGCGCGCTTGAAGAGCGCGCCGATCGTCTCGACCGAGGCGTTCGCCCGGGCTTCCTCGGTCAGCCGGTTGTCCTCCTCCACGCCCGCGGCGAGGGCCGCCATCAGGTCTGCGCTCAGATCCTCGACCGGGGCGGGCGCCTCAGCGAGCCTGGTTTCGAACGTCGCCACATCGCGGCCCACCTCCTTTGTGCGCTGGAAGGACCTATCGATGCCGGCCGAGAATCTTCGCTCGACCACGAACAGCGGGACCAGCAGGAGGACCGCGACGCCGGCGTTCTGCAGCAGTGAGGAGCTATAGCTGTGGTGGTCGTCCTTCCAGCCGGCGAAGATCAGTCCGGCGCCGATCAGGATCGTCAACCCGCCGACGAGCTGTGGGTTGGTGAGGGCCCACGACCGTATGGCGCTAAGCGCCCTCGCGATCACCGTACTCCGACTCGAACAGGTCGAGATTGGCCCGCGCGAGCTCCTTGCTCTTCGCGGTGAAGAAGCGGTGGTAGGGCTTCGACTCGTCGAGGACCAGGGTCTCCACCATGAGATCGCGGCGACCGGCTTCGGCGAGGCGCCCGAAGCCCTCGGTCGGCCCGCGGACGATCCGGCCTACGACCGGGACCAGCGTTCCCTCCCTTTGGCCGCGGTCGATCGCCTGCTTGAAGCGAGTCGCGACGTATGGGCGCTCACTGCCGTCGTCGCTGGTGATCGTCACCTCGTCCCTGGCGGTCTCGTAGATAGCCAGCAGGTCGGCGTAGAGCTGTGCGTTCTCGGCAGGAGTACCGGCCTCGTCGGCCAGGGCCCGGTCGATTTCGCGCGCCTCGCGGTCGATCTCGTCTCGCCTTGCCGAGAACTCGACCCAGCGCTGCCAGTACCGGTCTGCCCTGAGCTGCTCCAGCGGCACGGCATGCGCTTGGAACGTCCTGAATCGCAGGCGATGGCGCTCGATCGCCTCGGCCTCCTCCGGGTCGAGGTGGATGAGCTCAAACTGCTCGTCGTTTTCGGTCATGCCGCCCTCGGTGAGGTTGCCCGAGCCGGAGAGCACGTCCATCCCCGCCGGTCCTTCGCTCAGCCAGAGCTTCGGGTGAAACCTCAGGGCGCGGAGGCCGGTCACGGCGCCGACCGACGCCCCCATCTCACTCAGTCGCACCACTGGGCCCCAGCGTCGGTCACGAAGGCGACGGCCGCCTTGATCGTCCGCGGTTTACGCGCCAGCATCGCCGCCAATGCGTCATACCCACAGGAAAGCTGATTGCCTGGAATCGACTGATTGCGCTCGGGCATCTTGCGATCATCTCAATCCCGGACCCGTGCGTGCCTCGCAGCCGGCGCCCCGTATTCGAGCTATTCAGTCGAAGAGTTCGTCGAGGAAGCCGCTGCCGTGCCGCTCTCGGTGCCCCTCTTCTGTGCGGGACTCTCCGGGCCCGGCACCGCCCAGATAGGCGCTCTCGGCGCTGATCAGCCGCTCCAGCTCGCCACGGTCGAGGAAGATCCCGTGACAGGCCGTGCACTGGTCGATGGTGATCCCATTGCGCTTGTAGGTGCGCACTGCTCCACCGCACTTCATGCAGTTCATCTCCGCGGCTCGCTCGCTCATCTGGATCTACTTTGTACCCAGGTGAGGGAGCTCTGAGCGAATCGGATGCCGACGGGGCGGAGCCCGACTGCTTAGGCGGAGTCGTTCGCCTCGCCCTCGGGCTCGTCGTCCCAGTGGCGGCGCTCGCGCAGGAAGTGGACGACGAGCACGATGCAGATCACCAGCGCCGGGGCAAAGACCGGCAGCGCCGCCACGGCGGTGTGGTGGGCCAGCAGCACGATCTGTCCCAGCAGCCCGATCATCCGCCGCCGCCCTGGTGCTGGAGGCCCGGCGTGGCCGGGGCGCGCCCGCTCCTCCGCCTCGGCCGGACGCCCGCCGAGAGCCGGTGCAGCGCCCAGGCCAGCAGCCCGAGCAGGCCCAGCGTCACCGCGGCGACGACCGAGTAGGCGATCGCGACGAGGACCGGACTGCCGCCCGTCTGCTCGCGCTGCAGAAGTTTGTGCTCGTCGCGGAACTCCCGGGTGAAGCTCTGGGTGGCCGGGACTTCGCCGACCGGGATCGCCGCGTCTCGCGGCAGGTAGATCGGCAGCGCCGTCAGCGAGTCGCCCTCGTGCAGGCGGACCATCGTCTTCCAGTTGCCGGAAACCGGGATCGGCTCGGTGCTGCGATAGCGGCCCGACCCGACCTCGCTCAAGCGATCGACGACGAGGCCGCCGCCCTGCCAGGCGGTGATCGCGAACCACTCCGCGTCGCCGGCCGCGTCGGCCGGCTGCAGGGCGACCGTCGCTTCGACCTGCCGGCCGGGGCCGCCGCTGAGGTCGTGCAAAACCACGCGTGCGCTGACTCCCTGCTGCGCCGACGTATGGAGGCCGAAGGCGACCAGCGCCGCGAGAACCAGGGCGCTGCAGATCGCGGCCGCCCGCAGCGCCGGCGGACGCTTCGGCCGCTCGACCGCGAGGTGGGCGCCGATCCAGGCGCCGATCGTCGCCCCGGCGAGGGCCGCGGCGAGGCCGAGCAGCGCCCCCTCCGGGAACAACGCCGCGGACCAGGGCAGCGGCATCCAGGCCTGCGACCAGGCCCACTCAGCCGACAGCCCCACGGTGCCGATCCCCAGCCCCGACCAGAGTCCGAAGCGCAGCGGGCGCTCCGTTGTCACCCAGAAAGCGACCGCCTCGACCACCAGGGCCTCGGCGATGTAGAGCGGAAAGTGGGGCATCGTCTGCCCCAGCAGCGGGCCGACCAACAGCGCCAGCCCAGCGCGGATGACGATGAAGAAGGCGACCGCGCCCAGGGCTGCGCCGGGGCCCGCGTAGGCACGGGCGAGCACCAGCCCGAGCCCGGCGGCCAGCATCAGCAGCATCGGCTGGAAGACGAGCTGGAACTGCGGCACGCCGAAGTCGAACTCGGCTTGGAAGGTCGAGAGGCCGACCATCAGGCCGCCGGTGAGGGCGACGGCGCGCATTCTCGTCGACAACATGCGCTCCTCGCGCTCGACGGCATCGTTCGCCCGCAGGCCCTCGACGGTCAGCACCGCGATCCCGACCAGCGTCATCGCGGCGCCGCCGATCAGCATCAGGTGGGTCGGGCCCCAGAGCGTCACGTCCTGGCCGAAGAGCCGGTGCCAGACGTCGTCGAGCGGGAAGCCGATCAGGGAGAAGGCGCCGCAGGCGCAGATCAGGACGCCGCCGAGCGGCGCCCACCAGTCGCGGCCGAGGCGGATCGCGACCTCGCTCGGCCGCTCCCGCGGCAGCACCATCGCGATGAAGCCGGCGGTGAAGATCCCGAAGAGGCCGACGAGGATGAAGTAATGGGCGGGGTTGGCCAATGGCCCCGCGTCGCGGCCGTTGTCGATGTGCAGGGAGATGTCCCAGTACATGCCAAAGAGCGCGATGATCAGCGAGCCGGTGGCAATCCCCGCAGGCAGCGCCGCCCAGCCCGGCATGCCGCCAATCCGTTCGGCGAACGCAGCCAGGCGCTCCAGCAGTTGGACTCGCCCCGAGCGGTGGCCGAAGCCCAGGTAGAGGAGCGCGGCGGTGATCAGCATCGCCGCGATCGAGGCGATCAGCACCTGGCCGAGCTCGGCGCCGCCGGCGGGTGGGGCTGGGGTCTGAGCGATTACCTCGAACATAGTTACCTCAAATGAGGTTACATACTTCAGGATAAGATCACGTGATCAGGGACACACGAACCAAATCGACGCAGCCCGAGGGCGCGGAGGAGGCGACGCTGACGGTCGAGCAGCTCGCCTACGAGACCGGGATGTCGGTGCGCAACATCCGCAACCACCAGTCGCGCGGGCTGCTGCCGCCGCCGGAGGTGCGCGCCCGCATCGGCTACTACGGCTCCCAGCACGTCGCCCGCCTGCGCCTGATCCAGGAGATGCAGGGGGAGGGCTTCAAGCTCAGCGCGATCTCGCGGCTGATCGGCGAGCACGGCGCCGACGCCGACCGCTTCGTCGGCCTGCGCCAGGCGGTGACCGCGCCCTTCGCGACCGAGGCGCCCGAGGTACTCAGCCGCGAGGAGCTGGCCGAGCGCTTCCAAGTCGACGACGACCGCCTGCTCGGCAAGGCGCAGAAGCTCGGCCTGCTGATCGACCTTGGCGACGAGCGCTACGAAGCGCCCAGCCCGGCCCTGCTGCGAGCCGCCGAGGACGTGCTGAAAATGGGCATAGACCTGCGGGCGGCCCTCGCTGCGATCGAGAAACTGAGTCGCAACTCCCAGTCCTCGGCCCGCACCTTCGTCAACCTCTTCGTCGAGGAACTCTGGAAGCCCTTCGACGAAGCGGGCCGCCCCGACGAGGGCTGGGCCGAGATCATCGAGTCGATCGAACGCCTGCGCCCGCTCGCGGTCGAGGCCCTCAACGCGACCTTCCGCCTCACCCTGACCACGGAAGTCGAGAAGGCCTTCGGCGAAGTCCTCGAACGGCGCAAGAAGAAGTAGCCGCCCGCGCCGGCCTACTCCGAGCCGCGCAGCCCTTTGGCGGGGGCTTGCGGTGGCGGTTCCGCCGGAGGGCCGGCCGCTTCAGAGGCCGGCACGTCTTGCGGCGGTCCGGCCGACTCCGGCTGACCGCCCCCGCCCGTTTCGGCTTGCGGCGCCGGGCCCGGCGAGTCCGGCGGCTCGGGGATTGCAGTCGGTGTCGAAGCGGCGGGCGGCGGCGAGGGCTTCGGGGGCAGCGCCGTGGGCGCGGTGACAGCCGGTGAGGGAGCAGCCTCCGCGCGTCCGCCACCGCCGTCCGGCGCCGCCGCGTCGCTCGGCGCCCCGGCAGCTCCCTTCCGCCCGCTGCTGCTGGGCGCGGTCACGATCGGGCGATGGTCGCCCTGGCCCTCTGGGCGAGGCTTGACAGCAGCCTGCCGCGGCACGGCGACGGCGTCCTGCTCGGGCCGTGAAGCGATCTGCTCGCGCTGGGGCCGTCCCAGCGGACTGAGCTGCGAGGCGCCGATCGCGAGCAGCGCAACCCAGGCGATCACCGCGACGGCGGCGAACGTGCCCGCGCGCAGCGGAGCGACCCGAGGCAGCACTTCGGGCACCCGCGGGAGCCCACCGGCGCGAGGCCGCAGGGCCAGCTCGGCCAGCTTCGCGCTGCAGAGAACGAGGACCAGGAGGACGGTGGTGATCCCGATCAGGTTCAGGGGAAGGACGGTCGCCTCGTCGGCGGCGGGGGGATCCCCGACTCCAGCCGCCGCCAGCACCACGTAGGTGAGGCGGAGGGCCAGGTCAACCGCGGCGATCATCGCCAGCGCCTGCGCCAGCTGGCGGCCGATGATTCTCCACGAGGCGAGGTCGCTGCGGCCGCGCAGCGTCCTCCAGAGCTCGGGAAAAGGCGCCAGCAGCGCCGAGAAGATGAAGAACAGCCCGCCGAGCCCGAGCCCGGGCAGCCCCGCTGACATCAGTGCCCCTTCTCGTAGACGAGCAGGGGGCGGCCGACGACGAACTCGTCCCAGAGGGCCTTGAGCATGAAGGCACCGTTGACGACGCGCAGCACGAAGAAGCTCGGCATCGAGGCCAGGGCCCTGCGAACCTCACCGCGTTCGGCCGCCTGCCAGAGCACCGGCACCATCACCACCGGGGCGTCGATCAGGTAGGCGATCAGGATCAGCGGATCGATCGCGATCGCCAGCACCGGGATCAGCACGAGGTAGGCCAGCGAGGCCAGCAGCGCGTCCCAAAAGGCGACGGCGACGATCGAGCGCAGATAGCCGAGGCGCAGGAGCGAGCGCTTGTGCAGGCGCACGTTCTGGACGAAGCCATGCGACCAGCGGCGCAGCTGCTTGCTGATGAAGGCGTAGTTGTGCGGCTCGATCGGATAGGAGACGGCCTCGGGGAGGAAGCGAACCTTGTGGCCGGCCTCGTAGAGGGTCCAGGTCAGATCCATGTCCTCGGCCATCGTCCGCGTCGACCAGCCGCCGAGAGCGCGCAGCTCGGCGGTCCTGTAGATCGAGAAGCAGCCCGACGAGATCAGCGGCTTGCCGTACTGGTCCTGGACCCGCTTGAAGAAGCCGAAGGCGAGCAGGTACTCGACGTAGCGGCCCCGCTCCCAGAGCGAATGCACGAAGCGCGGTAGGACCGAACCGCAGGCCGCCGTCACCTCGCGGTCCTCGAAGGCGGGCAGCAGCCGCTCAATCGCCTCGGGGTCGAGCGTGGTGTCGGCGTCGATCGCCATCACCATCTCGGTCTGGACCTGCTCCAGCGCGAAGCTCTGGGCGCCGGCCTTCGAGCCCGTGTTCTGCGGCGGGCGCAGGACACTCGCCCCGAGCGCCTCGGCGACCTCGGCCGTCGCGTCGGTCGAGCAGTCGTCGATCGCGAAGATCTCGTCCGGGACGCGGGTTTGCTGCTGAAGGGAACGGATCGTGTCGGCGATCGAGTCCGCCTCGTTGTAGGCGGGAATGATCACCGTCAGCCCGCTTGAGTCGCTGGCGCTCTCCCTCTCGTGCATGCGGCCCTACAACGCCCCGCCGTGGAAGGCGTCAGGCCATACGGCCGGTCATGGACATTCAGGCCGGCTGCGAGCCGACGGGTCTCGCCGGGGTATCGCGCTCAGCGGTCAAGGTTGCGGCTCCAGATTCCGATTGATGGGAAGTGGTGGCTGGGCTGAGCAAGCGCGAGCGAAGGATCGTCCTCGTCGGCGGTCTCCTCGCCCTCTGCCTGCTCGCCGCCTTCACCGCGCACGTCTTGGTCGGGCTTGGCGGTCCGGGCACCGACGCTCTCTTCAATACCTGGATCTACAACGCCCTGATGGTGACCAGCGCCGCCGCCTGTCTGCTGCGGGCCGCGCTGATCCGCCGCGAGCGGGGCGCCTGGGCGCTGCTTGGGGTCGGTCTGCTGCTCTACGCCGGCGGAGAAATCTATTACGCGGCGGCACTGGCCGCAGAGGAATCGGTGCCGATCCCCTCTCCCGCCGACGGCGGCTACCTCGCCTTCTATCCGCTCGCCTACGTGGCGCTGATTGCCCTTCTGCGGGCGAGGATCGGGACCTTTCCGGTCGCGCGGTGGCTGGACGGCGCGATCGTCGGCTCCGCGGTCGCGGCGCTGGCGGCGGCGTTCGCGCTGGGGCCGATCGTCGATGCCTCCAGCGAAGGGCAGGCGCTTTCCGTCGCCACCAACCTGGCCTACCCGATCGCCGACCTGACCCTGTTGACGATGGTGGCAACTGCCGCCTCGTTCACCGGTTGGCGACCGGGTCGCAGCTGGACCGTCCTCGGCGCCGGTCTCCTGCTGCTCGCCGTCTCCGACGGCGTCTACTTGCTGCAGGCCGCCCAGGGGACCTACGTCGAAGGCACGATCCTCGACGCCGGTTGGCCGGTCGGTGTCTTGCTGGTGGCCTGCGCGGCGTGGATCGAGCCGGGCGCCATGGAGCCAATGCAGTCGCGGGCGGTGCGGATCATCGCGATACCGGCCCTCGCGGCCCTGGTCGCGATCTGCATTCAAGCGGCCGAACGGTTCACCACGGCCCCTACCGCGGCGGCGGTCATCTCCCTGCTCACCCTGATCGCGGTCGTCGTGCGGCTGGTCCTCTCGCTGCGCGAGAGCCAGGTGGAAGCCCGCTCGCGAATGCACGAGTCGCGCACCGATGAGTTGACCGGGCTGCCCAACCGCAGGGCGCTGATGCTCGACTTGGAGCGCGCGATCACGCACCCGGCGGCGACCGGGTCCCTGCGGCTCCTCGCGCTGTTCGACCTCGACGGCTTCAAGCTCTACAACGACACCTTCGGTCACCCGGCTGGAGACGCCCTGCTGGAACGTCTCGGCGGGCGACTGGAGCGCTTCGCGGCCGCAAAAGGCCGCGCCTACCGGCTGGGAGGCGACGAGTTCTGCCTTCTGGCCGAGTGCACGGCGGCGGAGGTCGACGCGATCGTCGCCGGCGCCACCGCGGCGCTCTCTGAGCGCGGCGAGGGCTTCGCGACGACCGCCTCGCAGGGCAGCGTCCTGTTGCCGAGCGAGGCAAGCTCGGTCGAGGAGGCGATGCAGCTCACCGACCGGCGGATGTACGCGAACAAGGTCGGCGAGCGAGCCTCGGCCGGCTCGCAGTCGCGCGACGTGCTGCTCTCGGCGCTGCGCGAGCGCCAACCGCAGCTTGCCGAGCAGGCCGTCGATGTCGCCGAGCTGGCCCTGGCGGTCACCGAAGAGCTGGGCATGGAGGCCGAGCAACGCGATGAGACCTACCGCGCCGCCCAGCTGCACGAGACGGGGAAGATGGCGATCCCCGACGCGATCCTGAACAAGCCGGGCCCGCTCGAGGAGCCCGAGTGGGAGTTCGTCCGCCAGCACACCCTGATCGGCGAGCGGATCATCGCCTCGGCGGCGGCGCTCGTGCCGGTCGCGCGGATGGTTCGCTCGAGCGGCGAGCGCTGGGATGGCGGTGGCTACCCGGACTCCTTGCGCGGTGAGCAGATTCCACTCGGCGCCCGGGTGGTCGCCGTTTGCGACGCCTACGCGGCGATGGTCTCGGAGCGCCCCTACAGCGTCGCGATGCGTCCCTCGCGAGCCATCGAGGAGCTGCGCCGCAGCGCCGGCTCGCAGTTCGATCCCAAGGTCGTTGCGGCCTTCGAGCAGGTCGTCGCGCAGCGCGGCCTTCCTATCGGCTAGACCCGCGAGGGGCCCAGCTGGTTCGCCAGCCGGGGAGCTCTTCTGCCAGCGCTATCTACCTGGCCGGAGACCGCGCGCCGCATCAACGCCCGCCGGGGTCTGTAGAAACCCGTAGACAGTAGGCCTGACCAGGCCTCATGCCCCTACTCAAGGAGATCAGATGTCGATTACGACCAAGGATGAGCTGGCAAAGCAGGTAGCCGCGCGGACCGGCCTCGAGACGGGCCAGGCAAAGGCGGCGGTGGAGGCGACGATTGAGGAGATCACCGCTCAACTCGCGGCCGGCAACGAGGTCAAATTCACCGGCTTCGGCAAGTTCTCGACGGTCGATCGGCCGGCTCGGGAAGGCCGCAATCCGCAGACCGGCGAGTCGCTGCAGATCGCCGCGAAGACGGCAGCGAAGTTCAGCCCCGGCGCAGAGCTGAAGAAAGCAGTCAACGGCTGAGGGTGTCCTAGACAGCAATCGGCAGGACCCACAGAAGCCAGCGGATCGGCACCGACAGCGAGGTTAGCTTCACCCCATGTCCGAGGTGCTGACTCTCTTCCTCGCCGCTTGCGGCACCGCGCTGGCGACCGGCCTTGGCGCCGTTCCCGTCTTCCTGCTTGGGCGCCGTGCCGCGGCGCTGGCGCCGTCGCTGCTCGGCTTCGCGGCGGGAGTGATGGGTGTCGCGGCAGTTGCGGGCCTGCTTATCCCGGCGACCCAGGAAGGTTCGGCCGCCGAGGTGGTCGTCGGACTTGCGATCGGGGTCGGCTTTCTTGCCCTGGTTCGCTGGCGCTTTCATCCCGACGCCTCGTTCATGGGCCGCAGTGGCCCCGGCACCCGCACCTCGGCACTGGTCTTCCTCGTCCTCTTCGTCCACAGCTTGCCGGAGGGCTTCGCGATCGGCACCGCATTCGCCTCCGACCGGGCGGGGTTGAGCCTGTTCGTGATCCTCGCGATCGCGATCCAGAACATCCCCGAGGGGACCAGCGTCGCGATCCCGATGGCGGAGGCGGGCTTCGGCCGTGGCCGCCAGTTCTGGGCGGCGGTCGCGACCAGCGCCCCGCAGCCGGCCGGCGCCCTGATCGCTTACTTCGCGGTGGAAGAGGTGAGCGGCCTGCTGCCGGTTTCGTTCGCTTTCGCGGCCGGAGCGATGCTGGCCCTGATCGTGGTCGAGATGCTGCCCAAGGCATTCGCTCCAGGCGGTTGGGCCGGGCCGAGCGCGGGGCTCGCGGCGGGCGCCGCCCTGATGCTGGTGCTCAGCCTCCTGCTCGGCGTCTAGGCAATTACGAGGACTCCGAGAGCCAACACGGAGATTGCGATTACGGCGAGGGCGATGGCCGTGGTGATGCGGCCGGTGCGGCCGAGGGCGTGGGCGCCCATCAGGTCGTGGTCGCGCCCGAGCGAGCGCATGAACGGGAGCAGGACCAGGAGCAGGACGGCGTTCAGGGCCTGGGTGAGGAAGAGGATCTGGATCAGCGGCGCGCCGGGGATGAGGACGATCACCGCGGCGATCGCGACCACGGCGGCGAAGCTGAGGTAGAAGGAGCGGGCCTCGGCGAAGCTGTCGTTGAGGTCGGCTTTGCGGCCGAGGGTCTCGGAGATCGAGTAGGCGGTGGAGAGTGGGACGATCGCGGCCGCCAGCAGGGCGGCGCCGAGGAAGCCGAGGCCGAAGAGCGTTGCTGCGGCGCTGCCGGCCAGCGGCTCCAGCGCGTTGGCGGCGTCGCGGGCGTCATTTACCTCGATCCCCTGGACATGCAGCGTTGCGGCGCAAGCGACGATCACGAAGAAGCCGATGACCCCGGTGAGGACAGCGCCGGTGATCACGTCGACCCGCTCGAAGCGCAGGTCCTTGACGCTGAGCCCCTTGTCGACGGCGTAGGACTGGATGAAGGCGAGCCCCCATGGCGCCAGCGTCGTCCCGATCGTCGCCACCGCGACCAGGACGGCGTCGCGGGTGAGCGGGATGGAGGGGACCACGGCGCCCTGGGCGGCGGCGCCCCAGTCGGGGTGGGCGAGGAAGCCGGAGACGATGTAGGCGACGAAGACCGAGCTCAGTGCCAGCAGGACGTGCTCGACGTGGCGGAAGTTCCCACGCAGGACCAGGGCCGAGACCCCGGCCGCGGCCAGCGGCACGCTGAGGTAGCGGCTCATACCGCCCAGCAGGTCCATCGCCGCGGCGACCCCGGCGAACTCGGCGCAGAGGGTGCCGATGTTGGCGATCACCAGGGCGCCAAGGACGAGCCCGGCGGCACCCTGGCCGTAGCGCTCGCGGACCAGGGTCAGCAGCCCCTTGCCGGTGACGATCCCCAGCCGCACGCCGAGCTCGTGGAAGACGATCAGCGCCGCGGTCGAGAGGACGAGGACCCAGATCAGCTCGTAGCCGTACTTGGCGCCGAGGATCGAGTAGGTGGTGATCCCGGCCGGGTCGTCGTCGGAGAGGCCGGCGAGCAGACCGGGGCCGACGACGGCGAGCAGGGCTGCGAGGCCGCCGCCGCGCAGCAGCCGCTTGCGTCGCCGGGTCAGGTGCCAGTGGAGGTGGCGGCCGGGGGTGCGGGGGGCGCTGGTCGTCGGCACGGAGCCATACTCGCGCCTGGGCGCTCAACGAAGGCGGCGACTCGCCCGATACTCTGCCTGGGCCTCCAGCCACGAATCGACGACTACTTCCGCGAGGTGCTCCGACACCGCTCTGGAATGGGAAGCCGACGCCCGGATTCGAACCGGGGACCCCTTCATTACGAGTGAAGTGCTCTACCAACTGAGCTACGTCGGCGGGTGGGCTGCATTGTAGGAGCGGGGCGGGGGCCGGGGTTCCGTCGATCACGCTGCTGGTGCTGAACCTCGGGGTGGGTGAGTTGTGACTGTGCTGTTGCAGAAACCTAATGTCTGCGAAACGTATGCGCTTCGCAGGTCGCGAAGGTGGAATCATGGAGGCGATGAGAGAAGCGTGGACCGACCGCCGACTGGATGGGCTCGACCACAAGGTCGACCGGCTGGAGCACAAGGTCGGCCAGTTCGAGTTGCGAGTTGACGAGCGGTTCGACCATGTCAACGAGCGCTTCGACCAACTCGAAGGTCGCTTCGATCGCTTCGAAGCCCGGTTCGACGCCTACACCCGGTCGACGCTTCAGATGAGCGCGGTCGTCATCGCCGCGCTGATCGGGTTCATCGCTACCCAGGTCTGACGCTACCCCGGCGCCGTTTCCTGCAGCTCTTTGCCGGAGTGGGGCTGCATGCCGCCGCATACCGGGCAGCTCGGCTCCGGGATCACCGGCTCGCGCTGGACCTCCATCGTGCGCAGGTCGAAGTTATGACCGACGCCGAGCGTCGAGGGCTGAGCCAGCCCGGTGAGCTGGTGCATCACGTCGAGGCCGACCTGGCCGCCGATCATTCCGCAGGCCGGGCCCAGGGTCGCCGCCGGCGAGGTTTTGCCGCGCTGCTGCTCGATCGCCACGTCGAAGAGCGGGTAGGTGCGCCGGTAGCCGATCTCCTGGCAGGAGAAGCAGCCGGTCACTTCCGGCACGTATAGCGGCCCAACCCGGGCCACCGGTGGAAAGTGGCTCATCGCGATGAAGGGAATGCGGGCGGCGAAGCAGGCTGAGTTGATCCAGTGCTCGATGTCGTGCGCGGGCCAGTCGCAGGCGTCGATGACCAGGTCATAGCCGGCGATCGTCTCGGCGACGGCTGCCTCGCTGTCGAGCTTCTGCAGCCGCGCCTCCACCCGCATCGCCGAGTTGAAGCCCTTGAGGCGCTCGCCCGCGGCAACCGCCTTGTAGCGGCCGATGTCGGACTCGGAGAAAAGGACCTGGCGGTTGAGGTTGCTCAGCTCGACCCGGTCGAAGTCGACGAGCAGCATCTCGCCAATGCCGATGCAGGCCAGGTTGAGCGCCGACCAGCCGCCGAGGCCGCCGACGCCGAGCACGGCGATCCGCGAGTCGGCGAGGATTTCCTGGCACTGCGACGCGGTCGGCCCGGTGGTGATGTCGCTGAAGTAGCGCAACTGCCGATCGAAGCGCTTGATCACTTTCTCGGGGATCCGGTCATCGTCGGCCGCGTCCTCGACCACCCCCAGCTCCTCGAACTGGGCGAGCAGGTCGCCGACCTCGTCGGCGCCGAACTCCTCGACAAGCTGCTCGCGAGTGCGTGTGCCGTCGAGCGCGGCGAGCAGCTGCCGCCCCTCCTCGTCGGGGTCCTCGATGTGGATGTCTGCACCGGCGCTGGGCCGGAGCAGGTAGAGGTCGCCATTTGGCGCTTCCATCTGCTGCGTGGTCCGCTTCAGTCGCGGTCTGTTCATGGGATGCCCTTCCTTCTCTGGGTACGCTCTAGACCGGCGGATTGCTCAAATTAGTTTCGGTTAATGCCGGACAGCGATGTTGGCTCGCCATTTTGCGGTACGACCAGAGATTTATCTTGGTACTCCCTATTCGAGACGAGCGGAGGAGATCCCGATGGCGGCAAGGTCGATAAAAGAGGTAATCGCGAGCGGGAGGCTGAAGACGTTCATCGACCCCCGCCTGATCAAAGCGCTCTCGCACCCGGTGCGAGAGCACGTCCTAGCGGTGCTCAACGAACAGCCTGCTAGCACCACCGAAATCGGTCGTGAAATCGATCTCGGTGTCCCCGCCTTCTACCACCACGTAGAGACCCTGGAGGAACTCGGCTTTCTCGAGCGGGTCGAGAGCAAGCGCCGGCGCGGGGCAAAGGAGCACTTCTTCCGGGCTAAGGCGACGGTCCTCTTTGACGACGCGGCCTGGGAGAAGGTTCCGCCGTCCGTGAGGTCAGATCTGGCCGGCAGCTATATCTGGGCGGTCCTGGATGACCTTGTCAAAGCGGTGCGCAGTGGCGCATTCGGCGCGAGTTCCGCCACCCACAGCACCTGGCTGCCGGGCGTTTTCGACAAGCTTGGTTGGCAAGAATGCATGGCACTCATGAGCGAAACGCTGGCCAAAATGATCGCGATACAGAAGCGATCGGCTAAGCGGATTGCCGTGTCCGGGGAGCCAGGAATTCCGGCGACGCTGGCGCTATTGGGCTTCCCTACCTCCCCTCCGAGCGCGCAATCAAAGGCTCGCTAGGAGTCCGATAGGTCCGCAGCGCGGGAGAAGACAGCGTCGAGCATCGGCTCGGTGAGTCGGCCGGTAAAGGTGTTCTGCTGGCTCGGGTGGTAGCAACCGAGCAGCGTCCAGCGGCCGACTGGAGCCTCTGTTCCGTGGCCAAAGCGCGGCTTTGGCCGTGGGATCTCGCCACCGAGGGCGCGGATCGCCCGCAGCGCTCCGTCCCAGGCAAAGCCGCCGAGGGCGACGATCGTGTTGCAGCGGTCGAGCAGGGACAGCTCCCGCTCGAGGTAGGGCAGGCAGTTGTCGCGCTCTTGGGGGGTCGGGCGATTGTCCGGCGGGGCGCAGCGGACGACCGCGGTTACGTATGCGTCGCTGAGGCGCAGGCCGTCGTCGCGGCGCTCGGAGGTCGGCTGGTTCGCATAGCCGGCACGGTGCAGGGCGGCGTAGAGCCAGTCGCCCGAGCGATCGCCGGTGAATATGCGGCCAGTACGGTTGGCGCCGTGAGCGGCCGGCGCGAGGCCGACGATCGCCAGGCGAGCTGCGGAATCGCCGAAACCGTTCAGCGGCCGTGCCCAGTAGTCCTCGCCCTGGAAGCGACGTGGCGGATCGTCGGCACGAGCCTCACGCCACTCGACCAGACGCGGGCAGCGCCGGCAGGCGTGGATTTCATTCGCGAGAGCGTCAAAGTCCTTTGATCCCTGAGGTTCTTGGGCGCCGTTCATCCATGAACTGAATCATGCGCCGTGCCCCTAGATACGAGCGAGATAGCAGACCGATCCCGACGAAACCGAGGATCGGTCTGCCAATCCGCAGCGCGTCTAGCGCGTCTTAAAAGTTGACAGCAGTGGGACCACCTGCTCGGTTTTTCCAATCTTCACCCTGCCTCACCCCCTTCGCAAAACGTCAGCTTTTTGCGGTTGGGGGTCGCGACCCACCCGGTACAGCGCTTTAGACCAATCAATTACTGGAAAAAGTTCCAGTAATCATGAAAGGGGGCGCAAAGGCCGGGTTTTCGGTTTGCCAATTTGGCTTTGTGTCTAATAGGATGGAGTGGTTAGAGGCCGCCCAATGAATCGGAGGAGTCGCTTTGGCCGCAAAAACTAAGACCAAGACCAGAGGCAAGAAGGGCAAGAGCACGGGCGTGGATCAACGCCTCGTCAAGGCTCTCGCGCACCCGCTGCGGGTCGAAATCCTGACCATCCTCAACGAGCGGATGGCGAGCCCCAACGAACTTTCGAAGGAGCTGGAAGAGGGCCTCAGCCAGGTCAGCTACCACGTCAAAGTACTCAAGGACTTCGAATGCATCGAGATGGTCAAGACGGAGCCGCGTCGCGGTGCTGTCGAGCACTACTACCGGGCAACTTCTCGGGCATATCTCACCGATCGTGACTGGCAGGCGCTTCCGGACTCAATCAAGCCCGGTATGAGCGCATCTGGTTTGAAAATGATCATCGATGACGTTGTCGGAGCGATCAACGGTGGGAGCTTCACCGCGCGCGAAGATGTCCATGTGAGTTGGACTCCCGGCGTCGTTGATGAGCAGGGCTGGGATGAGTCTGTCGATCTCGTCAACGAGACGCTTGAGCAGCTGATCAAGATTCACGAGGGCAGCGCCAAGCGCCTTGCGAAGTCAGGGGAGCCTGGCATTCCGGCCGCAACGGTGCTGATGAACTACGAGGGTCTTGGTGCCGAGGCGAAGTCCGCGAAAGGCGTCAAAAAGGCCAAAGGCAAGAAGGCTGCAAAGAAGGCCTAAGGCCTTCGCGGCAAAAGCGGCACCTCCACATATGCTTCGCGCCCGCTTATGGGCCTGAAGCAAAAGAAATGCCTCAGCAGGCAGCGGCGCGGCTTCGGTCGCGCCGTTGTCTTTCTCCTCGCCGCTCTGGCGCTCCTCGCCAGCGGCTGCGGGCGCTCGGGGCACGGGGCGGAGACCGACAGCGAAAAGGCCGCCGATGTCGAGATCCTCAACGCGATTCTCGCCCAGGAACTGACCACGGTCGCCGCATACGAGCAGGGCCTGCCGCTCGTCCATGGGCCGATGGGCGCTGTCGCCGGCGACTTTCGCGGTCAGGACCAAACCCACATCGACGCTCTTACCAAGGCGATCCGGAACCTCGGCGGCGAAACCGAAGCCGAAGCGGCCGAACTGGAGCTCCCCGCGCCGAAGAACCAGAGCGAGGCACTGGTGCTCTTCTACGAAGAGGAAAACTCGGCGCTCGCGGAGGCGCAGAGTGGGGTGGTCCACCTGCAGTCTTCGGCGCCCCGCTCGCTCGCCTCCGCACTCGCCGCCAGCCACGCCCAGCACCTCGCGGTTCTGCGCCAGGGCCTTGGCGCCGGTCTCGTCGGCGCGGCGCCGGAAGCGTTTGAGTCAGGCGAGGAGCCGCCACCCTCGTCTCCGGCCGGGTAAACGGGGATGATGCCCGCGTGACCGCTCCTCTCTATGCCGTCGGGCGCTTCTGCGCCCGTCACCACTGGCTGACGATCGGCGCCTGGATCGTCCTCGCCGTCGGCCTCGTCCTCGCTGGGCAGACCGGCGAAAGCAAGACCAACGACAACCTCACGCTTCCCGGCACTGGTTCGACCGCCGCCACCGAACTGCTCGAAGACAACCTGCCCGAACAGGCTTACGGCAGCAACCCGCTGGTCTTCCAGGCCAAGGCCGGCGCCGCGCTCACTGCCCCCAAGTACGCCGCCGCGATCAACGAATCGGTCAAACGGCTGGAAGCGATGCACGACGTCAACTCGGCGGTCAATCCGCTCACCCCGGCCGGCGCCGCCTTCCTCAGCAAAGACCGCTCGGTCGCCTATGTGCCGGTGGTGCTCGGCATCGGCCCAGGCGAACTGAACGAAGCGCAGGCCAACGCGGTGCTCGACGCCGGCAACCCAGCCAAAGCCGTCGGCCTCAGGGTCGCCGTCGGCAGCTACGTCGGCCAGGCGCTCTCCAAGCCCGATACCGGCGCCAGCGACGCGATCGGCATTGCCGCCGCGATCGTGATCCTGCTCTTCGCCTTCGGCACCGCGACCGCGATGGTGCTGCCGATCTTCTCGGCGATCCTCGGCCTCGCCTGCTCGCTCTCGATCATCCGCCTGCTCGAGCACGTGGTGCAGGTGCCGAGCGTCGCCTCGACCCTGGCGACGATGATCGGCCTCGGCGTCGGCATCGACTACGCGCTCTTCATCGTGACCCGCTACCGGCAGGGCGTGGCGGAGGGGCGCGACCCGCGTGCGGCCACCAAGCGGGCGCTCGACACGTCAGGGCGCGCCGTGCTGTTCGCCGGCTGCACGGTCGTCGTGTCCCTGCTCGGCATGTTGCT
>Ga0157374_10001000_pt1 | contig 24483 bp, 25 predicted proteins | sample M25metaG_FD_115308 | JGI IMG/M metagenome (GOLD analysis project Ga0157374, IMG submission 115308) | Miscanthus rhizosphere microbial communities from Kellogg Biological Station, Michigan, USA - M2-5 metaG | ecosystem: Host-associated > Plants > Roots > Rhizosphere > Soil | place: USA: Michigan... | reverse complement strand
CGTCCGGCCAGATCGCGGCCGCGGTGAACCCGACGGCGCCCGCCGCCCAGAAGGCCGCCCAGGTGCGCCAACCCAACATGCCCGAGCTGCCGAAAGGCGCCGACCCCCAAACCCAAGCGGCATATGCCCAGTTGAAAGGAGCCTGACCCATGGCCGACATCAAGCTGCCCGCCGGCGTCTTCGCCGCGGTGAAATCTGGCCAGCCGGTCCCCGCGGCCGCGCCGGCGCCGAAGGCGGACGCTGCGCCGGCGGCCACCGAGACGAAGACCGAGCCCAAGACAGCCCCGGCCGCCGCGCCGGCGCCGAAGAAGGAGCCGGCGGTAAAGCCGGGCGCCGACGAGACGATCGCGGCGCCGGCCGAGGCGAAGCCGACGGCCGCGGAGAAGCGCGTCCTGAAGCTCAAGGCTGACGGGGAAGAGTTCGACTTCGACCTGTCGGACGAGGCGGCGCTGAAACGCGAGCTCCAGAAGGCCCGCGCCGCCGACAAGCGCTTCCAGGAGGCCGCCGCACAGAAGAAGCAGGCCGAGACGTTCTTCGAGATGCTGAAGAACCCCGCCACCTTGCGCCAGGTGCTGACCGACCCGCGGGTCGGCGTCGACGTGAAGAAGTTCGCCGAAGAGTTCGTCTGGGAGCAGATCGAGCAGCAAAAGCGCGAGGAGGAGTGGGCGAAGAACCCCGAGAAGAAGGCGGCCTGGGAGAGGGAGCAGAAGCTTAAAGCGTACGAGGAGGCTGAGGCCCGCGCACGGGAAGAGGCCACCACCCGCGGCCACCGCGAGGCGACCGCCCGCTTCGAGACCGACTACAACGCGAAGATCCTCCAGGCGCTGAAGCTCGGCGGGATCCCGCAGACCGAGCAGGCCGTCGCCCGGATGGCCGAAGAGCTCCATCTCGCTGTTGAGAACGGGATCGACCTCGATCCCGCCGAGCTCGTCGACAAGGTGCGCGGCGACTACCGTGGCGACCTGATGGCGCTCGTGAGCGAGCTCTCGGGCGACCAAATCATCGAACTCTTCGGCGAGAACGTCGCCAAGAAGATCCGCGAGGCTGATCTCAAGAAGCTCCGCTCGCCGACGGATCACCCGTTCCCGGCGCGCACGCGCCGCGCTGCGCCTTCGGCGCCGACGGAGAAGCCGAAGCGTCTTTCCGGCTCCGACTGGAAGGCGGATGTGGCCGCTGCGTTTCTCTCTCGGAAGTCCGGCACTTAAAAAATAGTTGAGTTGGCACGAAAATAGCGTTCCGGCCAAATTGCCAATAGTAGGTAGAGGCCGCGACGGCGGGCCCTGAAAAGGGCCCCACCAGGTCGGCCTGTGCTCTAGCCTCCCAGGGCGCCGCACAAGGCCACCCAGCTGTCACCCCGCTAGAAGCCGCGATCCCAAGGTTCACAAACCCAACGGCTTCAACCTCCAAAAACGCGGGGCATGCGACAGCTATGGCCAATCCGAACGGCAACAGCGCCAACACACTCACATCGCTCAACACGATGTTCAAGTACGTCCAGGACAAGGCCCAGAGCCTTCTCCCGGAGAACGCGGTCCTCCTGAAGCTGATCCCTGAGCTGACCAGCAACACGGAAGAAGGCCGCCAATACCTCGTGCCGGTCCAGCTGACCCACGAGAACGGCATCACCTTCGGCGACGGCACCGTCTTCGCGCTCAACGCCGCGAGCTCGGCCGTCTACGGCGAGATCCAGGTCGACAGCTACCCGATGGTGCTGCTCACCCAGATCTCCGAGTCGGTCGCCGGCCGCATGGCGAACAGCGAGAAGGCCTTCATCACGGAGTCCACCCTCCGCGCCGAGGTCATGTACAACTCGCTGGCCCGCTTCTACGAGATCGCCATGCTCTACGGCAAGGCGACCGCGGGCATCGGCACCGCGATCCAGACGACTTCGACCGCGTCGGGCACGACCGGCGCCTGCTTCATCACCGTCGCCCAGTGGGCGCCGGGGATCTGGTCGGGTGCGGTCGGCATGAACATCAACTTCTACGACGGCAGCAACGCGCTGGTCTCCTCGGGCGCCGACTCGGTGTTCACGGTGACCAAGGTCACCGCCTCCAACACCGTGCCGCAGTTCGCCCTTTCCGGCACGTCCACGGGCATCACGGCGCTCGCGACCGCGTTCGGCGCAGGCACCTGCACGATCGTCATCAACGGCGCCGGCGGCACGACCCCGTCCAACGGCAACATCATGCTCGGGCTCGAGCCGCAGATCGTCGGCGGCGCGGCCTTCTTCAACATCGACCCGACGGTCTACCCGCTCTGGCAGGGCCAGTCCTTCGACTGCAAGTCGGCGTCGCTGACCATGTCGAAGGCGCTCTCGGGCGTCGGTCAAGCGGTGGCATCTGGCGGCCTCAACTCCGAAGCCGTCCTGATGGTGTCCGCCAACACCTACCAGAACCTCAACGCCGACCAGGCGGCGCTCCGTCAGTACGACGGCAGCTACGACGCGAAGGACGCCGAGAACGGCACCGAGGACATCACCTACCGCGGCCCCAACGGCAAGATCACGGTGATGGTCAACAACATCGTGAAGCAGGGCGAGGCCTTCGCGATCCCGCGGAAGCACGTCAAGCGCGTCGGCGTCCACGAGATGACCTTCAAGCGCCCGGGCAAGGGTGATGAGTTCTTCCAGGAGATCCCGGGCTACGCGGGCTACTCGCTCCGCTGCTCCGGCGACTTCTGCGTGCTGCTCGAGAAGCCGGCCCAGGCGGTGAAGTTCATCAACATCGTCAACAGCTAACACGTGACCCAGCTTGGGGCCGCAGGGGAAGGACCCCGCGGCCCCTCGCTTTGAAAGGTAGCCATGTCGAACACCAGCCTCGTAATCACCCTGAAGTCTGCGCGCTCGGTGGCCGACAACGGCCGCTTCGTCAAGGACACGAACGACCCGCGCGGCGAGTGCCGCGCGCTCGAGCACCTCTTCGAGCGCCTCGGCTCGGGCCTCGAGCCCGGAGGGTCCTTCGACGTCCAGACGTCGGCGTCCGCGCCGGTCCGGGCGACCAACACCCTGACCCTGACCTTCGCCTCGATCTCCAACAACGACACGGTGGTAATCGCCGGGACGACGCTCACCTGCGTCACGGGCACGCCGAGCGGCGGGGCGCAGTTCAAGAAGCAGACGGACGCTACAACGACGGCCGCCAACCTGGTCGCCTGCGTCAACGCCAACGCGACCCTGAAGCTCCTGATGAAGGCGACGAACGTCGCCGGCGTCGTGACGCTGACGCTCCATACGCCTGGCGCCATCGGGAACCAGGTCCCGCTCGTCGGCTCGACGGGCATGGTGGCCGGCGCGGCGAACTTCGCCAACGGCGCCGGCGGGATCGAGACCGCCCCGGTCAACTATTCGCGGGGTCTCTAAAGTGAATAGGCGCCGCCTTCTAGCGCTCCTCGTCTCGGTCGTAGTCGCCGCCACCGCGGCCTACGCCGGGACGAGCGTCACTTTCAACGGGACGTCCTACACGATCCCGGCGGTGGGTGACGCGGCCTGGGGGACGAACGTCTCGAACTACCTGATCGCGCTCTCGACGGGGACGCTGCAGAAGACGGGCGGGTCGTTCACGCTGACCAACGACGTCAACTTCGGCGCCACCTATGGCCTCATCTCCAGCTACTTCAAGAGCCGGTCGGCGAACCCCGCGACCGGCGGTGCCGTCCGACTCTCGAATACCGACACGATCGAGTGGCGCAACTCCGGGAACACCGGCGAGATCGCCCTCTCGGCGACGAGCGGCGCCCTGACCGTCAACGGCGTGGGCCTTGTCGACCTATCGAGCGCCCAGACCCTCACCAACAAGACCCTGACCCAGCCCATCATTGCCACGATCTCGAATTCGGGCGTCCTGACGCTGCCAGCGACGACTGACACCCTTGTTGGGCGGGCGACGACCGACACCCTCACCAACAAGACGCTGACGTCGCCCGTCATCTCGTCGATCTCCAATAGCGGCACCCTGACGCTGCCCACGGGCCCTGATACCCTCGTCGGCCGCGCGACCACCGACACGCTGACGAACAAGACCCTCACCAGCCCGGTCATCTCGTCCATCTCGAACAGCGGGACGATCACGCTGCCCACCGGCACCCGGACGCTTGTCGCCCGGGACACGACCGATACTCTCACCAACAAGACCCTGACGTCACCGACGATCACCGGCATGTCGTCGACGGCCGTCTCGTCGCTGGGGCTTCGGGATACCTCCGCCGCCTTTGACGTGACGCTGGCGGCGACGAGCTCGACCAACCTGACGGCCGGGCGGACCCTCACGATCGACATGCAGAACGCGGCTTACACCTGGAAGGCCGCGCCTCTCTCCAACTTCTCGACGCTTGCGGACGGGTCCAACGGGCAAGTCCTAACAACGACCGGATCGGGTGTCGGCTACGTCTGGACATCGCCGCTCGTAAATCCGATGACGACGGCCGGGGACCTCATTCTTGGCGGCTCGGCCGGTGCGGCCGGCAGGCTTGCGATCGGCTCCACGAACGGCAATGTGCTGACCGTGTCTGCCGGGGCAGTCACCTGGGGGAAGGTCAATCTCGCGAGCTCGGGGGCGGTGACGGGGACCCTGGCGGACGGCAACCTGCCCTCTACAATGAGCGCCAAAACATTCTCCGGGCTCGTTGATGCCTCGTCGAGCTCGGGCGGTCTCAAAGTCGAGAGCGCGCGATCGTCGCCGGCAGTTGGCGACAGCCAGAACGTCTATTCGGGTACCTATTCGGTCACCCCTGGCAACGTCGCAAACGTGACACCTGGATCCGCTGCCACCATCAACTGGGTGCGTGTCGGCCAAATGGTAACGGTGAGCGGTGTCTTCGTCATCGGCACCACGGGCTCGGCGTACAACCAGTTCTCGATCACCTTACCGATTCCGCCGACATCCAACTTCGGCGTTGGGCAATTCGGCGGCGCCGGCGTCGGCAATGATGGCGGCACGACGGTCACGGAAGTCTGGCAGATCGTGGCCAACGCTGGATCGAAGGTGGCGCTTTTCCGCGCGCCCATCACCAATACAGCGGCGTCCGACACCGTCGCATTCACATTCACCTATCCAAGCACGTAAGCCAGGAGGCCTCGTCCGATGCTCCGCCAAGCCATACTAGCCATCCTCCTGGTCCTTGCGTCCGCAAGAGCCTTCGCCGGCGGCAACAACTTCGACGACCACTCGCTCCTCCCTTCCGCCCTGATCAGCAACGCCGTCACCTCCGGCGCCGCGGTCACGAGCTCGGTCGTCGACATCCGGACCCTGAAAGACGTGGGCCTCCAGTTCAACCTCGGCGCGAAGACGGCCGCCGGCAACAGCGCCTGGTACGTCGACATCTCGGAGGACTACACCCCCGCGAACGCCGGCAGCTGGACGACGCTCAGCTTCGCCTCCGCCACCACATCCTGGTCGACCGAAGCGACGGCCGCGACGGCTGGCACCCCGGCCGCCGTCTTCTACGCGGCGACGCCGGCGGCGACCTTCTACCGCGAGATCCCAAACACGTCTGCCGCGTATCTGCGCGTCCGCTGGGTCCCGACCACCACATCGGCCGGCGTCTTCTCCGTCTACGTCTCCGGCAAATAAGGCGAGGTCCCCATGCGTCACTTCGACGAATCCGAAAAGCCCGCGCGGAAGGAAGCCCTCTCGAACCTGCTCAAGGTCATGGGCGGCCTTGCCGCGGGCAAGCTCCAGGGCCTCAAAAAGAAGCCGGTCGCGGCAGAGATGAGCGTCACGGCGCTGCCGAAAGACGGCGCCGGCGACGAGCACGACATGCACGGCGAGCCCGACGGCGACGAGGGCGACTGCCCGCACTGCGGGAAGCCGTACTGAGGTGATCCCATGGCGTGGACGACCGACGACCTCCTGAGCTCGATCAAGAACAGGGCGATGATCCCCGATGCATCGTCCGGGTCGCTCAGTCCCGCCGCGCTTCTCAACTTCGCCAGCGAAGAGCTGATCCTCCGGCTTGCCGGGGCGATCACCTCCTGCCGGGAGAAGTACTACGAGACCTACGTCGACACGGCTGTCGCTGCCGGCGTCGCCACCTTCCAGATCCCGACCCGGGCTCTGGGGTCGACGGTCGCTGCGGTGCAGTTCCTTTACCAGAACCGGATGCGCCCGCTGCAGCCGATCGACCCCGCTTCCATCACCAACACCGACACGGCGCTCGAGCCGACTCACTTCTACTTTCAGAACAACTCCGTGGTGATCTACCCGACCCCCACGAACGCCACCGGCACCGTGCGCCTGCGCTACTACCAGCGCCCGAACCGCCTCGAGCAGACCGCCAACTGCGCCCAGGTGACGGCGATCGGCACCGGCAACGTGACGGTGGCGGCCGCGCCCTCGACCTGGTCGACCAACACCCAGGTCGACTTCATCCCGCAGACGGCGAGCCAGGCGACCCCCTACGGCCTCAATAGCGTCGTCACGGGCGTCACGGGCAACGTGATCTCGTTCTCGGCGCTGCCGGCCGCGCTGGCGGTCGGCGACTGGCTGGCGCTGGCGGAGTTCACGCCGATCCCGGAGATCCCGTTCGAGTTCCAGGTGGTGCTGGCCCAGGCGGCAGCCTGCTCGGCGCTGGACGCGATCAACGACCAGCCGGCGCTCCAGGGCGCCTCGGCCAAGCTCGATAAGTACCTCGAGGCGGCGGTGAAGCTGCTCACGCCGCGCGACAAGGCCGGGAAGAAGATCGTCGTCAGCGGCTGGAGGCGGTATTGACCCAGTCGATCACGACGAAGCTGGCGGGTCTCTATACCTTCCAGAATGACCTCAGCGAGGTGCCGGAAGGCGCGCTCGCGACGGCGGACAACATCGTCATCGACCGCGACGGCGAGGGGCAGCCGCGCCGGGGCTTCGACTACCTGACTCACGGCGGCGTCCAGTCGACGTTTTCGGACCCGTCCTACCGGGCGGACCGGATCTTCTTCTACCAAAAGCAGGTGCTCGCCCACTACGGGGCCAACTTCTTCGCCTACCACGACCAGGTCTCGGGCTGGACCAACTACTCCGGGACCTACGCGGCGCCGTCGGCGTCGTCGGCCATCCGGGCCGCCCAGGCGAACCAGAACTTCTACTTCACGACCGCCGCCGGCGTGCAAAAGCTCGACAGCTATACGGCGACGCCGCGGGCGATCGGCGTTCCGCCGGCGCTCGACGTACAGACGTCGCTCGCGACGACCGTGACGCCGACCGGCAACACCTCGAGCTCGACGAATCCGACCGTGATCACGTCCCTCTCGTCGAGCTCGGGCCTCGCGATCGGCCAATCGATCACCGGAACCGGGATCCCGGCGAATACCATCATCGTCGCGTTCACGTCGTCGACCATCACGCTCTCGGCGGCCGCGACGGCGACGAATACCGGCGTGTCGCTGACCATTTCCGCGCCCTCGACCTGGCTTGCGGCCGGTACGGGCGCAAGCCTCACGACCGCGTACAGGGTTCTCTGGGGCTACAAGGACGCCAATAACAACCTAGTCACGGGTGCGGTGTCGCAGCGCTCGGAAATCAGCAACACGACGGCCTCCACGGCCGCCGTGATCGTGAATTTCACCATCCCCGCGGGCATCACGACCCAGTATTTCTACCAAATCTACCGCGCGGCCGCGGTCGGCGCCGGAATCGAGCCCAACGACGAGCTCGGGCTCGTCTACGAGGGCAATCCACTCCAAGCGGACATCACCGCCGGCTTCCTTTCGGTCCTCGACATCGTCCCGGACGCGCTCCGGGGCGAAACGATCTACACGGCGGCGTCACAAGAGGGCTTGGCGAACTCGAACGAGCCACCCCCGCTCGCGCTCGACCTCGCAACCTTCAGAAATTGCCTCTTTTTCGCCAATACGCAGGGCCTCCAGGGCTACAACCTGACGCTGCTCGGCACGGGCACCCCCGCAGGCCTCCAATCCGGTGACACCGTGGTCGTCGGCGGCATCACCTATACCGCCGACACCACCGAGAACGCCGCGACCGGCCATTTCGCGGTCGCCTCGGTGTTCGCGCTCACGACGACCGGCACCACGCACACGTCGACGACGATCGACAGCCTCGGCTCGGTCGCCGGCGTCGCCGCGGGCCAGACGGTCACCGGCACGAACATCCCGGCCAACACCTACGTGGTCTCGGTCGGCGCCTCGAGCGTGGTGATCAGTCAGGCCGCGACCGGCAGCGCCTCGGGGCAGGCCGTGACCTTCACCGGCGACTCGGCCGCCCAGGCGATCCGGGACACGGCGCTCTCGCTGGTCCGCGTCATCAACCGCTACGCGAGCTCGACGGTCTACGCCTACTACGAGTCCGGCCCGACCGACCTCCCGGGGATGATGCTCTTCCAGGCCCGCACGGTCGGCCAGGCGGCGTTCGCGGTCACGAGCTCGCGAGGGACCTGCTGGAACCCGGCGCTCCCGACGTCGGGTACGACCCAGGAGTCGACCAACGACGCCTTCAAGAACGCGGTCTTCTACTCGAAGGTGTCGGAGCCCGAGGCGGTGCCGCTCGGGAACTTCATCTACATCGGCTCCGCCGACCAGGCCATCCTCCGCATCATCCCGCTCAGGGACTCGCTCTTCGTCCTGAAAGAAGACGGGATCTTCCGGGTTTGGGGCACCGATCCGAGCAATTTCGAAGTATCGCCGCTCGATTTCACGGGCATCCTGATCGCGCCCGAGAGTGCGGTCGCCCTCAACAACGAGATCTACGCCCTCACCACCCAGGGCATCGTCGCGATCGGCGAGCAGGGTGTCCAGATCATGTCCCACCCGATCGAGGACGCGTTCACGTCGCTGATCGCGGCGAACTACTCGGTTCTGCAGTCGACGAGCTTCGGCGTCGCCTATGAGTCGGACCGGGCCTACTTCATCTGGGTAATCAGCAATGCCGCGGACACGAGCCCGACCCAGTACTACCGCTACAACTACATCACGAAGGCCTGGACGCACGGGACGCTCGCCAAGACCTGCGGCGGCGTCAACCCGGCCGACAAGAAGCTCTATCTCGGCAACTCGGCCAAGAACATCGTCGACATCGAGCGGAAATCGCTCACCTATGCTGACTACGCCGACTACGCGTCGACCGAGACCATCAGCGCCGTCAACGGCACCGTGGTCACCATCACATCCACCGACACGATCGAGGTCGGGTCCATCATCTACCAGTCGCCGACCCTCTTCGGGACCGTCGTCGCGGTCGATACGGTCGCCGGCACCGCGACGATGGCGCTCGCGACCGCCTTCAACCTCGACGCCGCCGACGTCCTGGCGCCGATCGCGACGGTCGTCGAGCCGGTGCCGTTCGCGTTCGCGAACCCGGGCATGTCGAAGCAGGTGAGCGAGGTCGCGCTCCTCTTCCGGAGCGACTTCAACGGATCCGCCCTGGTGGGCTTCTCCTCCGACATCAACCCCGGGGTCGAGACCGAGCCCGTCGCCGTCGGCAACGTCGGCACCTGGGGCGAGTTCGGCTGGGGCGGCCCCGGCGAGACGTCGCTGGGCGTGCCGTGGGGGGGCGCCAACCGCCGACGCCCGATTCGGGTCACCGTACCCAGGAACCACCAACGCTGCTCGCTGCTCGCGGTCAGCTTCTCGCACGCCTACGGCTTCAGCCCGTGGGTGCTGCAGGGGATCTCGCTCATCGGCAGCGTGGTCTCGGACCGGGTGGGAAGCTAATGGCCAGTCTCCCCCAGCTCCGCAGGCTCCTCGTCGAGCAGTTCCCCGGCCAGAAGGCCTGGATCGGGAGCTTGTTCACGGTTCTCAACGCGTTCATGGAGGCGGTGGTCGGCGCTCTCAACAAGAGCCTCACCATCGTGGACAACATGTCGGGGGACGTCAAATACGTCACTCTCTCGAACGTTCCGACGCCGTCCACCGCGAACGGTGCCGTCGGACCGACCAGCGTCGCATGGACCAAAAGGTCTCTTCCGATCGCGGTTCTGGTCGCCAACGTCCAGCAGCTCTCTGGCGCCCCGCTCGCCGCCCAGACCTTCGCGCTGGCAAACGCCATCCAGGTGCAGTTCGCCATGAGCCAGGACAACAAGAGCCTCCAAATTACGGGCGTCGCCGGCGTCACACCGACCCAGGCGATCCAGTACCGACTCACCCTCATCTGCTTCACGGGGTAAGACGTGGCGATCATCGGCACGGACCAGGACGAATGGACCCAGAAGGCCCCGCAAGCGGCGCCGGCCGCCGGCACGGCGCCCGCACCCACCGGCGGCGCTAGCGGCTCGATCGGCGGCGGCTCCGGCCAAGGCGCCACGACGGCCGTCCGCTCGAGCTCGGCGCCGACGGCGTCCGGCAACTACACCAACCTCGTCTCCTACCTCGGGGCCAGCGGCGGCAACGGCGACGCCATGGGGAAGACGGCCGAGAACGTCGTGGGCGGCATGAACCAGCAGGCCGGCCAGGCGCTGCAGTCGTACCAGGGTGATGCGAACAAGCAGATCCAGGCGGGCATCACCCCGGGCGCGAAGACCACGGCCCAGAACGCCGACGGTACCGTCACCACGACGACGGGCGCGACGACGTATAACGGACCCCGGACGACGGCGGGCTTCACGGGCCAAGCTGCGACCGACTACGGCAACTACACGAGCCTCGCCAACCAGGTCGGCGGCGCGGCCAAGCAGGCCGGCGGCGGACAGACCGGCGTTCAGAGCCTGCTAAGGGGATCGAATGGCGAGGGTGGGATCTATGCTCAGCCATCCTATACGGCCGGGGAATCCGGGCTCGATGCGTTCCTGACGGGCGCCACGCCGAGCGGCCAGGCGTCGCTGAAGAGCATCCAGTCCATGCCGGGGGCGCTCGACACGAAAGCGTTCCAGACCGACAAGGCGCTCAACAACAACATGGCCGGCGCGATCGAGACGGCTAACGCATCCAAACCGACGAGCGTGACCACCGGCGCGCCGCACCCGATTGCGCTTCAGACGCAGACCGTCGCTCCGACTCTGGGTACGAGCTCGAGCAATGCGACCATAAAGCAGGTCGATCCGGGCGACGCTGCGGCGGCCGCGAATCTCGCCAAAGAGACCGCCGCCAGGAACGCCGCCATCGCAAAGGCCGCCGCCGGCGGAACGAAGACTGGGAAGGCCGGATCTGCGGCGGCTCCAGCGCCGACAGCGCCACCCCCTAAGCCACAGGTGGGCACGGTCAACGTCCAGTCGCCAGACATGACGCAGGCGCCACAGTGGTACCAGGACGATCAGATGCGGCAGCTCGCCGCGAGCGGCGGCGCGCCCATGGTCTCGATCGGCGCCTCCGCTGGGGGCCGCGTCCCGGCATATAGCGAATTGGTCGCAAAACTGAAAGCGAAGAGGTAGGGCCATGGTCAGTCTCGACGATTTCCTCAACGCGGCGACGGTCGGTGGCTATGGCGTCGGCAAATCCCTTTACGGCACGGCCACCGGCCAAGGCATCAAGGGGAACCAGCAGGCCGCCGGCTCCAATATCGACGAGGCGAAGGCGGACTTCGGCGCGCTGACGCCGCCGTCGTTCAACCCCGTCTCGTACCAAGGCCCGACGGCCGCTCCGGACGCCCAGGCCGTCACCGAGGGCCCATCGGCGATGGGATCCATCGCCACGGACCCCTCGAACGTCAATGCGCAGAAGGCCCAGCTCGCGGCGCTCTCGAATCTCGCGGCCCGCGGCGGCCGCAGCGCGGCGACCGACGCCAACCTCGCCCAGATCCAGGCGAACGAGAACCAGAACGCCAAGGGCCAGCGCGAGGCCATCCTGGCGAGCGCCGCTGCCCGCGGCCAAGGCGGCTCCGGCGCTTCGCTACTCGCCCAGCTCCAGGGCTCCCAGTCGGCGATCGACCGCCAGTCCGCAGAGGACCAGGGCGTCGCCGGCCAGGAGGCCAACACGGCAATCGGCGCCGGCCAGGCCGCGGCAGGCATCGGCGCCGGCCTCGAAAACCAAGAGTTTGGCGAGGCGGCGTCGAAGGCTGCCGCGGCCGACGCGGTGAGCCGCTTCAACGCCGGAAACATGACCGGCGTGAACGAGTTCAACACCCAGAAGAATCAGGGCGTCAACAACGCTACCAGCGAGGCCTACAACGCCGGCCAGACGATGAACAACTTCCAGATGCCTCAGCAGGCGTATGAGGACCAGTACCAGCAGGCGGCCGGCAAGTCCGGCGCAGCCATCGCCGGCACGAATTACTACGGCGGCCAGGCGAATGCCGGGACGCAGGCGCAGGGGAATCTCTTCGGCGCCGGCGCCAAGCTCGGCACGACCCTGGCGGGCCAGGCGAGCAAGGGCGGCCGCGTCACCGGCCCGACCGTCGTCCCCGGCGATAGCCCGCTCAACGACATCGTGCCGGTCAACACCGAGGCCGGCGAGACCATCGTGCCGAAGGACCTGTCGGCGCATGGGACGCCGAAGCAGATCAGCGACTTCGTCAAGAACGCCGCCCCGATCGAGCCGAAGACGCCCCAGCAGCAGCAAGAGGCGAAGCTGAGCGCACTCAAGAACATCGCGAAGAAGCGGAGGTTCGCCGCATGAACCCGATTGACTTCGGCGCCGACGCCGGCGACGACCAGGAGGAGGAAGAGGATGAGCCGGCTGCTGGCGCTTCTGATGATGACGCCGCTGCCGACGCTCCTTCTGATGACGCTGGTGGCGATAAGTCGGACGACGTCGACGACGACGGGAGCAAGTCGCCCAGCGCCGCGCTCGCGCCGAGCGCCCAGTCGGGCGGAAGGGACCCCGCGGTCCTGAAGGCCTGGATGGAGGCCAACTACAACAAGGCAGCCGACCCCTCGGGCCTCGAGGCCGCGAAGGCACAGGCGGCGAAGCAGCAGTTCTGGGCGAACATCGGCGAAGGCCTCGAGGGCGCCTTCAAGGCGAAGAGCATGGCCGTCGGCGGTGCCGGCGTCGATTCGGGCTTCTACCAAGGACTGAAGCAACAGGCGCAACATGGTGTCCAACAGGCGCAGGCCGAGCGCCAGCAGGCGATCCAGGACTTCGTGACGAAGCAGAAGATGGGGCAGGAGGCGGTCGGCGCCGGCCAGGAGGAGCAGATCCGGAAGAACGAGATCGACGCTTCGGACCCGAGCGGACGCGCGTCTGTGATCGGCCGCGCCGCGTTCAAGGCCAACTTCCCGGACGTCGCCGCTGCCATGGGCCAGGACTTCGACCAGCTGTCCTATAAGGACCTCGGCGCGATCTCGCAGATGACCGACACGAAGGCGAAGATCCAGGCCGCGAAAGAGGCCGCTGTCGCCAATCGCGAGGCGGCCCAGGCCCGCTTCCAGGCGCTCCAGGCGCAGAAGGCGACCGAAGCCGACAGCGCCTTCGTCGGGAAGGTTGCGCCGATCAGGAACAAGTACTTCGAGTCGATGGCCGACCTCGAGAAGCAGGACCAGCTCATCAACCAGGCCGCCGGCTCCCAGGGCGGCGTCGCCGGCGCGCTCGTGAAGGGCGGGGCACTCCACGAGGCCCTCGGCCGCGTCTCGCAGGGCGAGCTCGGGATGGCGCAGGACCCCAGCCTGATGAACCGGGCGAAGGCGCTCTACGACAAGATCTCCGAAGGCAAGACGCTCACCGACACGGACATCAAGGAGTACCGCGCGATCAACGCCACCAATAAGGCCGCGACCGAGAGCGCGTACTCGAAGTCGGTCCAAGCAATGGCGGATGATCACGACCGGACCTGGCACCATGAGCCGGGCTTCTCCGCAAGCTTGATCGGGCTCGGGGCGCCACCCAAGACGGCCGCAGGCGCCGGCCCGGCAGGCGCGACCGCTGGCCAACAGCCAGCGAAAGAGAGGCCCGCCGTCGGCAGCGTGATCACGCTCAAAGGCGGGAAAAAATACCGAGTGCTCGACGATGAAGGCAACCTCCAAGAAAATGCCGGTGATGGCGGGCAGCAAATGAAGCTGAGCGACCTAAATCCATCGGAAATCGCCGATGTTCAGGCGCCGGCGGCCAACCTGCGCGACCTCGACCCATCGGCGATTGAATCGGTCGAGGCTCCCGCTCCCGCGTCCCCGCCATCGATGGGTGAGCGCCTCCTCGCGGGCGCGAAGCAGGTCGCCCAGCCGGCAATCGAGGGCGCGAAGCAGCTCGGCCAGGACATCGCCGGCGCGCCGGCGTCCGTCGAGGCCGGCGCCAGCCAGATCGGGCGCTCGATCCCGGTTGCCGGACCGGCGATGGTCAAGGCCGGCCACGGCCTCGCGGCGTTCCTGTCCAGCATCACCCCGGACACGGCGCTCCCGCCCGCGCTCCGTGGCAAGACGATCGGCGAGCTCTACGACCACTTCGAGCAGCAGGACCGCGAGACCCAGGCGAAGCTGATGGCGGAGCATCCGGAGGCCGCGCTCCTCGGCGCGCTCGGGGGAGGCGCCGCCCTGCCCATCCCCGGGGCCAACATGGAGGGCGCCGCCGGCGTTGCAACCCGCATCGGCAGCATGGGCGCCATGGCCGGAGCGGATACCGCGGTTCGCGGCGGCGACGCCGGCGACATCGCGAAGTCGACCATCCTCGGCCTCGGCGGCGGCGCCTTGGGCGAAGCGGCCGCGCCCCTTGCTGCAGCGGCCAAGAGCGCCGCCAACGAGAAGATGGTGAAGGCCGCCCTCGGCAACAATTCCGCCGCGTGGCGCGAGCTCGAGGCCAAGGGGCCCGACGCTGTCGACGAGCTCGGCCGCACCCTGATCGACGAAGGCGTCGGTGGCTTCGGCTCGTCCGCCGCCGGGATCGCCAAGCGCGCCGGCGAGGCGAAGCAGAAGGCTTGGGACGCGATCGCCGCCCTCTTCCCGGACGTCGACAAGGCGCTGCCGGGCGGGGCCGTGTCCGGCGAGGACATCGCCAAGGGCATCCTGGACTACGCGACCAAGATCGACTCGCCAAACAACAAGGCGCTCGTCCAAAACCTCCTCGGCCAGGCCGAGGAGTTCGAGAAGATGGGGATGATCCCCATGGAAGAGGCGCAGCGTCTCAAAAACCAGTACGTCTTCGACTGGAAGGAGCCGACGGCTATGTCCGCTGCCAACAACCAGATCAAGCGGGTGATCGGCGGCGAGATGGAGCAGGGCGTCGGCCGCTACGCCGAGGCGGCGAAGGCGCCGGCCGCGGAGATCCCGGCCGCGCAGCCGGCGAGCCAGTTCGGTGAGAACGTTCAGACCGGCACCGGGCCGCGCATGCGCGCCGCGGGCCAGCCGCCGCAGCCGCCCGGCGAGGGCGACGCCGTCCTCGGGACGGCCGAAGCAGCGGCCGACTCTTCCGTGCCGCCCGACCAGGCGCTCCAGGCGTACAAGGACGCCAAGAAGAAGTACGGGATGTTCGACACGGCCGAAGAGGCCGCGGAAAAGGAGGCGATCCGCCTCAAGAAGAACAACGCCTTCAGCGTCGGTGACAAGGCGGCAGCGGGTATCGCGGCCACCCTCACGGGAAGCGAGCACATGCCCCTTCCCGTCAAAGTCGCCGTCAGCGCGGCCGCCGGCCTGGGCAACAAGCTCGTTCGCGGCCGCGGCAACGCGGCTGCCGCGATCGGCTTCGACAAGCTTGGCTCGCTCCTCGAGGCGACCCCGCAGGCCTTCGGGAAGTACCTACCGATCCTGCAGCGGGCTCGGCAAGACGGCGGAGACCAGAAGCTCGCTGTCACTCACTACCTGCTCATGCAGCAGGACCCCGACTACCAGCGGATGATGACCGCTGGCCCCCAGGAGTAGACCATGCAAGACCAGCTCGACCGCATCGAGCGGAAGCTCGACGACTACGCCAAGCAGACCGCCACCAACACCGCCGACCTCGCTTGGCTCAAGCGCATCGGCGGGTTCTTCGCGGGCATCATGGCGACGGCGCTCGGCTACGTCTACCGCTCGAAATCATAGGGCCGGCGGCATTTCTCCGCCGGCCCGCCCCAAGGCACGCGACCCGGACGGCCAATCGTTCACGCCCGAGCTACCACCATTCTAACGGTCTATAGCTTGACGGCGAAGTATTCATGCGGTCTATGATGGAAGTACCACCTATAACTGCGGAGGATTCCATGGCTCGCAAGACCAAAGCGAAGACGGTAAAGCGGACGACCAAAACGGCAACCAAGGGCAAGGCGGGCCCGGTGAAGGCCTTCAACCTGAAGATCCCGGCCCCGCTCGCCAAGAAGCTCGAGGCGAAGGCGGACGCGGACACGAAGTTCAAGGGCAGCAACCCGAACCGCTACGCCATGAGCATCCTCAAGAACTGCGTCACGACCTGACGCAGGGTTTCGAGAGTTGTCGGAGGCCCCGGGGAAACGCACACCCCGGGGCCTTTGCATAGGAGGCACACGTGACCCCATCCGAGGCATGCTTCAGTCATCTCAGGGGCTTCGAGGGCCTAAGCCTCAAGGCGATCCGCGACGTGGGGACCACCTGGGAGATAGGCTACGGCCACGACAGCACGCCCGAGGAGCCGGTCCACCCATCTGACGAGATTACCGAGGCCGACGCCGAGGAGCTCCTGGAGCGCGACGTCGCGAAGATCGCGGTCGAGGTCGACGAGCTGCTCGACGGCGCTGAGGTGACGCAGAATCAATACGACGCCTTCATCTGCCTCGCCTACAACATCGGGCCGCACGCGCTGATGGGGTCGACGCTGCTCCAGCTCTTCTGGCAGGGCGACATCCAGGGCGCGGCCGACGAGTTCTTGAAATGGGATCACGTGGGTGGCCTGGTCAACGCTGGGTTGGCAAAGCGCCGCGCCGCCGAGCGGGCAATGTTCCTGGGGGAAGCGGCAGCGTGAAGGCGGCGACCGTTCCAGCATTGCCGGTCGCACTCTTCATGGCGGGGGCGATGCTCACGCTCGTCGGCGTCGTCGGCGCCCGCCGCGCTGAGCCGCCGCCCGCGCCTGGTCGGGGCGGGGTGGGCTAGCGACGCCGCCCCAGGGCGAAGCCGAGATAGAAAACCGCGGCGATCGCCGCCACGGTTCCAGCGCCGACATAGATCCCCTGCTTGCCCGACATCTCCTCGCAGCGTTGTTGCTTTGCGGCCGCCAATCGACTTTCTAGCTTTGCCATGTCCGCATCGGAGATGAAGTCGGGAGCGGTTTGGGCGAGAAATTTGTCCGGATCGAAGCCCTGGTCGGAGCCATTTCGCGGGGCCTCGACCGAAAGGATGTCGGACGGGTTGATGTCTCGGAGGTGTTTTGGCGCTGCCCCTCCATCCGGCACGACGGTGAATGGCTTAGAGGGGTCGAACTGTGGCGCACGAGCAATCGGGCGCGCGTTCTCCCGCGTCGGCTCCGCTGGAGTTGCGCCGATCGACGCCGCGAAATCATCCGCATCAGACATTTCCATCCCCCGGCCCCGCGCTTCGGCTGCGATCGCGGTCGGCCTGAGTAAAATCGGCGCGCAATCGATTCAACGCGCCGAGATCACAAGCTCAAGGGACCTCGTATCCGTAGAAACACGGATGTCCAATTTTTGGACGAGTTAGCCCCGGGGCCGTGCCGTGGATTTTTTTGACGGGGGCACCCCCGGATTGCAGGCGCGCGCCAGCTGAGCGGCCATTTCGGCGTTGCGCGCGGCCATTTCAGCAATCTTCGGTGGGACCGGTTTGTCGTCGTCCTCACCGTCCTCAAAGAGCGCGCTTGGCCGAACACCGAAGGTCCTGCAGACCGCGTTCAGCACTTCCCGCCGCGGAAGCTGATCCCCGCTCTCGTAGCCGAAGATCGAAACGCCGCTCACGCCGAGCTTCTCGGCGAGATCGGCCTGCGTCATGCCGCGCTCGAGACGGAATCGCTTCAGGTTCTTTGAGAATGGTTCGTTGACGTCGTACATGGCAGGGCAAACTTAACCCATTACAAAGTCTAACCATTACTAAGTTCAACTTGATATCGGCTTCTGTTTAACCTAGTGTCCGGTCCAGCACCGCGCCGGCACGCGATGGTCGCAAGCCTTGGGATCTACTGGGCGCAGACGCTCAGAAATACAGGGGATCAGACACGTGCCGGTGTTTGGTCCCCTGTTTACTTTGGTGAGTTATGCCCTGGCAAGCGCGCGAACAGCTTCTTCCCGTGCCACCTCAGGTAGGTGAAGGCCATCTCGGTGATTCGCACCTCGATGAAGCCCTCGCGCGTCGGGGCCTTGCTGACCATGCCCAGGATGCGGTCCTGGGAGAGCGCTTTGGCGTCTCGCTCCTCGACGTGGAGGCTCAGAACGCGGCTGCCAGTGAAGTAAAACTCGTAGAGCGACCGGAGTTCCCCGAAGGACGCTGTTCGGATTCGGTGCCGCACGCGCAAGTATTCCCCCACCCACCGCAGGGCAGCCGCGGCCGGCAGCGTCGCGACCAGCGCGATCAGCGTGCCCCCGAGGGCCTTCAGCCACGGATAGTCAGTCAACGCGAAGGCGCCGCCCAGGAACAGCATGAGCGCGAAACTCGTCGAAAGCGGGTGTCGTTTGATCTCTGCGAGAAGATAGGCCTTTGCGCCATCCTCGCCTTTATCCGCCATTTTAACATGTCCTCCAAGGCCTTGGGGCGCAAGGGCGCCGAGGCTTCTAACACGTTAACGCAAGCCCAAACAACTCGAAGGGAGACCCCCATGCTTGCCCAGCCCCCGAAGCGAGATCCGGCGCCAGTCGCCGGCAGTCCCACCCAGTCGGCCGGGGGCATTGCCCCCGCGCCGGCGCTTCAGCTCGCGACCGGCTTCGCGCCGCGCTGGCCCGGCCTCGACGGCCTGCACGAGCGCCTCCCGTACGCGCGCTACCACGAAGACCCGGCCCTGCGGCATTCAGTCCTCAATCGCATCTCGGTGTCACCCGCCTTTCTCAAATTGTCGCTCGAGCTCGGAGGCGACGATTCCACAGCCAAGACCCAGGGCCGGGTCTTTCACCTGCTCGCGCTCGAGCCCGAGCTCGCCGAGCACCAGGTCGTGCGCGTCAACGTCGGGAGCCGGAACGCCAACCTCTACAAGTCGGCGGTCGAGACGAACCCCGGCAAGGACGTCATCCTGCTTCACGAGTGGGAGGAGCTCGGGCGGCTCGCCGAGCTGCTCAGGGCGAAAGGTATCTGGAACGACCTCGTCCGCGGCGCCAAGATCGAGGCGTCACTCTTTTGGGCGATGAGGACCGGGCTGCGCCTCAAGGCGCGCCCCGACATCCTGCGGCTTAGCGACGGCGTGGTCGCCGACCTGAAGACGACGCGCGACCTGCGCTACTTCAAGCGCGACGCCGAGGAGTACGGCTACTACCGCCAGCTCGCGCTGCAAAGCGACGGCGTCGAGGCGCTGAGCGCGCGGCGCCCGGACCTGCACCTGCTCATCGCCGTCTGCAAGCGGACGCGCGACTTCAAGATCTTCGAGGTGGGGCGGAAGACCATGGAGACCGCGCATCGCGAGAATCGCCGGAACCTGGCGCTCTACGACGAGTGCGCACGTACGGACGTGTGGCCGGGCTTCCCGCAGCGGGTGGAGGTGCTGGCGCCATGACCGACCGCGTCACCTTCCGCCACGGCTTCACCAGGCCCGCCGGAGGCCAGTACGAACACGACCGCTTCGACCTCGAGCTCGTGACCGACGTGCGTCCCGACGAGAGCGCGTCGCAAGCCATGGAGCGCGCCCGGGCTTTCGTGCTCGGCGAGGCGCGCCGCCACCTCCCGCCGGTCGCTGCCGGCGTCGATCGACCCGCTGTCCATAGCGAGCCTTTCGACCCCTCAAACCCGACGCACGTCCGGATCGCCAACATGGTGCTCGACGACGCCGGCGTCCAATCCGAGAACGCCCGCGGCTTCAAGATCCGGAAGCTCTTCCCGGGCGAGCGGATCGGCGACTTGGCGGAAGTTCTTCGTCGCGACGAGGAGGCCTTCCGGGGCGGTCGTCGCGCCGGCGGCAGTGTCAGGCCGTTCCGCGTCGGTCGCAACGACGGCAGCAAGAGCGGCTGGGACGGGAGGTGGCGTTCGTGAACAGAGGGAGCTTCCAGCAACTCGTCCATGAGCAGATCGTCGAGATCCGGCGGCACATTGAGTCGCTGAAGAAGTCCGTTGCCGACGTTGACGAGAGCTGGAAGCAGCTCGAGACGACCGAGGGCGAGGAAGGCCCCGTCCTTGATTGCTTGGACGAAGTCCGCGACGCCCGCATGGGCGCGATCGAACGAATCATGGAGCTTCGCGGCATGTACTCGGCCGCGGCGGCTCTTGGGAGTAAGCCATGACCCTCGACCTACAAGCCATCCTCCGCGGCCTGCTGAAGGGCATGGCCGTCGTCGAAATGCGCGCCAGCTCATCCGGTGGCGCCTCGTTTCTCCTCGAGGCGCCCGACGGATCGCGTCACACGCTCGAGCTGGAGGCTGTCCCCGTCGCGGCCGCACCGACCCCCGGCTACACCCGAAACCCCGCGGTCGCAGCTGAAGCCGTCGCGGCGGCCGCGGAGCAGGCGCCCGAGCCGGCGCTACCGACCGTCATGGCGAAGAAGGCGCCCATCGACTTCACGCCGACATTTCGGATGATCCGCTCGATGGCCGGCTGGCAGAAGCTCCCGATGGAGCCGAAGAACACTCTCTCCGCGCTGGAGGCGGCGCCGCTTGAGCCTGGCGACGATGACGAGCTGGTCTTGGGCGCCAGGAGAGCCATCGCCGGCGACACCACTGTCCTTCGCGATCTCTTGCAGCGCCGCTCACCTTCGGCTCGCGCTGGCCCAGCGGCGGCGGAAGCTCACTGACGTTCAAGAATTCAGGTGATCGCGCTACATGTCCGCGGCAGCGCAGTCATATGGAGTCTATCCTCCGTATGCATGGGCTGTAGGGGGCTGTAGCGCTTTGTCGTTCAGGAAATCCCTATTTTTCTCGAAGGAAAATCAGAAATTTTCGTTGCGCGCGCCAAAAAAAACGGGCTTCACTTGAACTGCATTTGCCTCGCGACATCGACACGCTGTAGATCTCTTTCAGACGTTCCAACGTCTGAGGTCCCTCACGGGCTAGCGCGTGTCGAAGATGCAGCTGGCAAATGCACCGTGAGGGACCTCTTGCGTTTGGGGCGGCGGATGGCGCGATACGCCAGCGGGTGGATAAAGCTCCACAGGCAGATCTTGAAGAACACGTTCTTCGATGATGCGCCGACGCTCGCGATCTGGGCGCTGCTGCTCATGTGGGCAAACCGGAAAGACGGCACTGAGCTCGTGAAGCGTCAGGGCATCCAGGTCAAACGCGGCCAGATCGTGACGTCCGCGCGTGAGATCGCCCGCAAACTCAAGCTGGAGAAGGGTTTGGTGAAACGGCGCCTCGATGACATGGAAACGCTCCACATGTTGCACCAGCAAACGAGCCACCACGGAACCATCATTTCCCTCGTCAACTACGATGCTTACCAGCGCCGAAACGACGACATGCACCACAAAATGGATCACGGACGCACCACCGATGCACCACCCATGCACCACCCATGCACCGATAGTGGAGAAGCTAGAGAAGAACAAGAATACAAGAACACCTCCCCCTACCCCTCCTCGCTCCACCTCGAGGCGCTCCAGGTACTGAACCGAGCCGTGGGGGCGGTGAAGCGGGGGATGGAAGACGAGGAGGCGAGGAAGTACATCGGCGAGCGCGGGTGGCAGGCGATCCTCGAGCGCTACGTGTCGCTCGATGACTTTGGCCGGACGCACATCGCGGCGTGCAGGAAGAGCTCGGTTACGATTGCGGAGGGGCAGTTCCGGGACGCCATCGCGGCGTCTCTCAGCGGGCAGGAATCGAGGCACTAGGGGAGGTTGAGCATGACGACGGCGGCGGATAAGAAGGCGCATAGGAAGCGGAGCAAGCCCTCGGAGGCCATCCAGCAAAGCGTCGACCCGGACGCGATTTGGATGCCGGCGCAGGCAGCGAAGTACATCGGCGCGTCGGTAGCCTTCCTCGCCAGGAAGCGGCGGACCGGCGGCGGCCCACGGTTCGTCATGCTCTCGAAGACCCGGGTCGGCTACCGCAAGCGGGCCTTGGACGAATATGTGGCCGCCAACGAATTCGCCTCGTCGGCCGAGGCGTCGGAGGCCGAGTCCGGCGCCGGTCCGGAGGGCGAGGGATGAGCTGGTCCACCGCTCGTTTCGACGACCTCCCGCGGCAGCGGCAAGAGCCCGCCATGTCGGGCGAGGTCGTTGGCGTAGTCGGCGAGCGCGGCTGCCACGGGACCCGTGTCGACGATCCCGTAGACCGCCTTTACCCGCTCGTTCGACTGGTCGAGCGCTTCGCCGACGAAGAGCAGGTTGCCGTGCTTCCCTGCCAGCCAGGAGCCGAGGGTCCGGCGCAGGTCGTGGGGCTTGACGTCGACGAGGCCCGCCGCCAGCTTGATGCGGCCCCACGCTTTGTAGATGTTCACCAGCGGCCGCCCCTCGACGTAGCCGGGGAAGACGTAGGGGTTGCCGACGAAGCGGAGCTCCCACATGCGGCTGAAGAGCTCGCGCGTCAGCTCGTTGAACTCGATCCGGTGCACCCTGCCGGACTTGGTGTGCTCCTCGGGGAGGTAGATTTCGCCGGCGGCCATGTTCACGTGCGGAACCGCCTGGTCGACGGTCCACTGGAGCTCGAGCAGTTTCGAGTACCGGAGGCCGGTCAGGAGGTAGCCCCAGATAGCCCCCTGCATCAACACATTGGGCTCCTGGTTGATCGCGGCGGCCAGGGCGGGCATCTCGCCCTTCCGGACGAAGCGCCGGCGGCTCTTCTCGGGGAACCGCTTGATGCTCTCGGCGGGGTTCGGGGCGGACTGGGGGAGCATCCCGAGGTCGAGGCGGGCCCGGTTGAACATCGAGCTCAGGAGCGACATGACGCGGTTGGCCGTCGTCGGGAAGCCGAGCTCGACGCCGATGCGGCGGTTGAGCTCGGTGACATCCTTCCTGGTCACCGCGGCGACCTTGAGGCTTCGGAATCCCGGCAGCGGCGCCGGCCGCGCCTCAACCAGGAGCTCGCCCGTCTCCGGGTCGTGCTCGGCCGGCCGGCCGAGGATATAGAGCTCGACGCGCTCCTGGTCCTTCTCCCAGGTCTTGTTGTGGATCCTCGACCACTTCGCCACGTATTCGCGGCAGAGGTCCGCCACGGTCTCCCCTCGCGCCGCCTTCTGCTTCTCGGCGAGCGGATCGACACCGCGGCTGACGTCATGGGCGGCGTTCTGGGCGAGCTTCCGCGCCTGGTCGAGCGTGAGCGAGCCGTAGCGTCCGAGCCCGAGATAGCGCTGACGGCCGTGGAACCGGTACTTGTAGAGGAAGGTCTTCTTACCGGAAGCCCAAAGGCGCACGCCGAAGCCGGGGACCTGATCATCCCAGCGCACGTCCTTCGACTTTGCGCCTTTCCCCTCGAACTTCATCGCGTCGATTGCTGCCTTCGTAAGCCGCACGCTATCCTCGAAATGGAGTCACCACATAGTCACCACGAGACCGCCATAAGTCTGCTTTTGCGGTCCCAGGTCTTAGCGTTGGTGCTCAAGGTTTACAAGGGATTGTCGCTCTCCGCATGGGGGTCAAGGGGTTGGATGAGGCGACTGTTAATCACCGGGTCGGCGGTTCGAGCCCGTCCTCAGGAGCCATCCCCCCAAGGGTTTCAGAGCCGAGCCCCTCTTCGGCACGAAACGAGAGTCACCCCAGAGTCACCGCGGCGTGAAACGCGCGATTGGGCCGACCGCTCGAGCGGGAGGGCGGCCTAGATGCGCCTTCTTCTCGCTGTCTTATGGCTGCCGCGGCGACTTCTCGCCGTCGTCTGGACGTTTCTCTGGCAGCTCGTCTGCACGCACCCGGCCTGGTCGAATCCCGAGCTGATCGGTGGCTTCGGAACCCCGATCAGCTTCCAGCGCTGCCTCCGCTGCGGCGTCGGCCGGGCTGGTCGCACCTGGCAAGGAGCGCGCCGTGAAGCTTGAGACGATCATGTGCTCAGTTTGCCGCAACGCACCCGCGACCGGCGAAGCGAAGGACGACCAGGGTCGGAACATCGACATCTGCTCTCGGTGCCGCGATCTAGGTCCCGCTGAACGCCCAGCGGGGCGGTTGTGCGACCGCGGCGACGAGGAAAAGCGATGACCGGTCAGAAAGAAATCGAAGTCATCTTGATGGTTGGCTGGTCCGCGTACGCCATCTGGATGTCTGGCCGCTGGCGCCGCTGGCTGTTTTGGAAAACCCGGCGCGATCGGCGCCGTCGCATGGCGGCGGAGGCCGCAGAAAGACGAGGAATGCCTTGGTAAAGAAAATCGAGAGGTTGTCGGCGGAACAGGAAGCAAAGCTCCCGAACTACGCTGCCAAATGGCTGCAGATCGGCCTATCGACGACAACCGACCGCGCCGCGGCGGAGGCCGCCATGGACCGCTTCTACGAGTCCATGGGGCGCCCGGCTCCGCGCCTCAAGATCTGGACCCAGAGCCCGCTCGCGACGGCGCTAGCGATCGCTATGATCGCGAGACTACCGGAGATCGTCCGGCGGATCCCCGGCAAGGGGATCACGCCGGCCGTCGACTCGGCCGTCGGCTCGGCCGTCGGCTCGGCCGTCCGCTCGGCCGTCGACTCGGCCGTCGACTCGGCCGTCCGCTCGGCCGTCGACTCGGCCGTCGGCTCGGCCGTCTACTCGGCCG
>Ga0157374_10000999_pt1 | contig 24519 bp, 25 predicted proteins | sample M25metaG_FD_115308 | JGI IMG/M metagenome (GOLD analysis project Ga0157374, IMG submission 115308) | Miscanthus rhizosphere microbial communities from Kellogg Biological Station, Michigan, USA - M2-5 metaG | ecosystem: Host-associated > Plants > Roots > Rhizosphere > Soil | place: USA: Michigan... | reverse complement strand
GGCGCGGGTCCAGGTTTTTGCCTCTGGAATGCTCCTCACTGCGTTCCCGCCCAGCTCCTCAACCTTCGTAGCAGGTTTTTCGCCCCCCATCCCCCATTTTTGGGCCGTTTGGCCCAAAGTCGGAGCTCGAGTCCCTTTGCGCCTTTTCTCTTTCTCTTTCTCTCTTTAGGGCCACACCGAGCGGGAGCTCACTTACCTAAGTTCAATACCCGTCGTGTCCGGCGGGTACCTCCCGCACCGTCCATCGGTCCCATAGACTTTGAGCTACGGCCTGCTGTGTCGTGCGCGCCTAGTCGGGGGAAGGCATGACCGTTGATGAAGAAATGAATTTGTTAGAGTCTCATTTGAGACGGCTGAAGATCGAGTACGAGGTCTTCTTTAACAATCCGCAAAAGAAGCCGCCTTCCGATTTGGAGTGGAAGGTGGTCACGCTGCTGCGCAAGTTTTCCGACGGCAGTCGCATGAGCTTTTCGCAGCGCTTCCGTTACAACGAAATCGCGCAGCGCTATGCGATCTACAGCGACTTGTGGAGGAAAAAGTCGCGGATTCGCGAAGAGGGATACCGGCGTCCGCAGGATGCTTTGCTTTCTGTCCAGGGCGTCCGCGAGGAAGAGCACCAGCAAAAGCACAAGGTGTACGGCGTAAGTCATCACGGAGATCAGCCGTTTGTGGTCGAATGCAGCGACGCCACCACCGAAGGCGAGAAGGTCGAAAGGCTTTATCAGGCACTCGCTGCGGCCAAAAAGAAGAACGGCGAAAACGTTTCCGGTTCGCTCGACAGCTTCAAATCATTTGTCCAGAAAAAGACCCAGGAAATCCGTAAGCAGCATAAGTGCGAAAGGGTCGAGTACGCTGTCGAAGTGCAGGACGGCAAAGTGAAGCTGCGGGCGAAGGCGACGGTGTAGTTTCCCGCGGTTCACTTAAGGAGACCGGGGGCAGCGATGAGTTTAGGACACCGGGGGCGCGACATCAGTCGTGCCCCATTTCGTTTTTCGTGAGATCCCATTTCCCTTTCTCGCCAGCGCGATTACTCGGTTCACAACCCCCGTTTCAAGATGCGAACTGGAATGCGTGACTCGAAATGAAGGCGCAACCCGCGTTCTTCGAGGCTTCCGGATTTCACCATTCCCCAAGGCTTCGATTCTCCTGCGGGGAACCCCAACGCGCAGGCTGCTTCTGCGTTAGAATTTTCTGTTGAACCTTCCGGCGCAGCGCAATCCTAGGCAACTATCCGAGGCCATCATGTCCCACAAAATTCAACGCGCGATTCTTAGTGTCACTGACAAGACCGGGTTGACCGACTTCGCTCGTAAGCTCGCAAGCATGGACGTGGAATTGATTTCCACCGGAGGCACGGCCAAGCTGCTGCGCGATTCCGGTATCGTCGTCAAAGACATCTCGGAGATCACCGGATTTCCCGAAATGCTCGATGGGCGGGTGAAGACCTTGCATCCCAAGGTCCACGGCGGGATACTTCACCGCCGGGAGGACGCCGCGCACCGCGCGGCCGTCGCCGAGCATGGCATTCAAGCCATCGACATGGTGGTGGTCAACCTTTACGCGTTTGAAAAGACCGCGGCAAAGCCAGGCGTGCATTTCGAAGAACTGGTGGAAAACATCGACATCGGGGGACCGTCGATGATTCGCTCGGCAGCGAAGAATTTTCAGGACGTCGCAGTCGTGACTTCACCATCAGACTACGATTCGGTTACAGATGAAATGGCGAGGACCGGCGGATCGCTTTCGTCAGAAACGAAGTGGCGGCTGGCACAGAAAGCGTTTGCGACCACGGCTGCTTACGATTCCGCGATCGCTTCGACTCTGGAGCGGGTTAGTGCAAATGGCAATTTTCACCTGCCGCAGGCCGAAGGCTTTCCCGGAACGCTGCGGCTGTCCTTCCGGAAACTCGGGGACTTGCGGTATGGAGAGAACCCGCACCAGAAAGCTGCGATGTACTCGGACGGCTCTGGCGCGGGGGTGGCAAACGGACGCCAGGTGCAGGGGAAAGAACTTTCGTACAACAACATCGTCGATCTACAGGCGGCGTGGGACCTGGCGCAGGAATTTGAACAGCCGGTATGCACGATCATCAAGCATACGAACCCTTGCGGCACCGCGACCAGTCAAAATCTAGCCCAGGCCTACAAGAAGGCTCTCGAGTGCGATCCCGTTTCCGCGTTCGGTGGCGTCATCGCCGTAAATCGGCCGCTCGATGCCGGCGCTGCGGAAGAGATGGCCAAACTTTTCCTGGAAGTGATTGGGGCGCCGTCCTTTGAGCCGGGTGCCATTGAAAAGCTGTCGTCAAAGAAAAACCTGCGGCTAGTGGAAATCAAGAACCACCCGCAGCAGTGGGTGATGAAGAACGTGTCCGGCGGAATGCTGGTGCAGGATGCAGATGTCCATCACTTGCAAGGATCAGATCTGAAGGTGGTTAGCAAGCGCGCCCCCAGCCCGGAGGAGATTCGGGCGATGCTTTTCGCCTGGAAGGTGGTCAAGCACGTGAAGTCAAATGCCATCGTGTATGCGCGCGATGGGCAGACCGTCGGCGTAGGAGCGGGGCAGATGAGCCGTGTCGAGTCCTGCCGGATCGGCGCAAGCAAGGCGGTGCTGCCACTAAAGGGCACGGTGGCGGCTTCCGATGCATTTTTCCCGTTTTCGGACAACGTGGAAGAAATCGCAAAGGCAGGAGCGACCGCAATCATCCAACCCGGCGGTTCGGTGCGAGACCAGGACTCGATTGAAGCAGTTGACCGTCTCGGGCTGGCGATGGTCTTCACCGGTGTGCGGCACTTCAGGCACTAAGTCCTTCCCCGATAGCAACCCTGGGACAATCGGACTGCGGGGTTATAGAGCATGGAAGCATGGGGACTCCTATGAGAAAGGGAAATGGAACCCGGGATGGCCCTTGGCTTTCGCGATCGCGAGTTACGGTTTCGGGGCTAAGGACGTTTCTAGTCCTTGAAAGAATCGATCGTAAGTTCCAGGCACGCGAAATCCTCCCACAAATCGAAATCTGTAGACGAAAAATTGGGGTCGACATGAAGGTCGCGCAAGATAGTCCCATTCCCGAAGCCCGATTCCGATAGCAGCCGGTGGGCGATTTCTGCTCTATATTAAGATGAAAAACGTTTTTCAAATTGTCATCTTTGCGCCAGAGTCTCTCCTCAGGGTCAGCAACCAACGTTTGGCCTTCCCCTGGCATGCAGGGGTAAAATACCTCAAGCACCCGCCCGCAGCGGTTGAGCATCCAATCGCTAAGGCCTTGGGAGTTTTGCGGCCCTTTTAGAATCCATAGGGAATTCATGAAAAAGCTTGTGGCGTCACTTCTGCTGTCCTCCGCGTTGGCTTTTGCCCAACAGCCCTCGACGAGAACCGAGCCTTCGGCCAAGCCGCCCGCTAATAATGAAGCGGCCGCCAAGATCGACCGGGCCGCTGCCTATTATCACTTCACGCTGGCACACACCTATGAGGAGCAGATGGCTGCTTACGGACGCAGCGATCTCGTGAACAAAGCGATTGAAGAGTACCGGCTTGCTCTGGAGGCAGACCCCAGCTCGGAATATCTGAGTTCCGGGCTGGCTGAGCTTTACGCCCGCACCGGACGCATACGCGACGCCGTTTCCGAGGCGCAAGACATCCTAAAGCGCGATCCCCAGAACCTTGAAGCACATCGACTGCTCGGCCATATTTATCTGCGCTCCCTCGGCGATATGCAAGGGGGCAGCGGTTCCGACAGTGTCCTAAAACTCGCTATCCAGCAGTATGAAGAAATTGTGAAGCTCGATCCCAAAAGCGTGGACGACCACATCATGCTGGGGCGGCTCTATCACGCGAATAACGAGCTTAAGAAGGGTCAGGAAGAAGAGAAGCTGGCGATGAAGCTGTCTCCCGACTCGGAAGAGGCCGTCGCTACCCTGGCGATGTTCTACAGCGAAGAAGGTGATCCCGCCAAAGCTGCTGAAACGCTGGCTTCTATTCCCGAGTCGAATCGTTCCGCGAAGCTGTACTTGATGCTGGGTGGGACCTACGACCAGCAGAAGGACTACAAAAGGTCGATCGATGCTTACCAGCGAGCCATCGCTCTAGACCGCGACAATCTGGACGCAATTCGCGGCTTGGCAGAAGCCTTATTCAATGATGGGCAGACGGCGAAGGCGCTGCAACAGTTCCAGGTCATCGCCGACGCGAACCCCGAAGACGCACGCACTTACATTCGTATTGCCGAGATCTATCGCCGCCAAGGGAAGCTCGACCAGGCACTGCAGAGCCTGAAGAAGGCTCAATCGATGGTGAAGGATTCGGACCAAATCTCTTACGGTATTGCCGAGATCTACCAGACACAGGGGCGCTACGACGAAGCGGCACAACAGCTGCAGGCGTTGCTGAAGGCAAACGAGAGCAAAACTTCCCAGGACGACCAGGACAATCGGAGCGTTTTTTTGGAACGCTTGGGCACGGTTTATCGGGACAACAATCAGGAACAACAGGCGATCGATACCTTCCGGCAGATGCTCGCGTTGGGTGATGACAGTGCCAAGCGTGGATATCAGGAGCTGATCGACACGTATCGCGAAGCCAAGGACTGGCAGAAGGCCACCGACGTCGCGAAAGAAGCAACCGAGAAGCTACCCAAGGACCGCGATCTGAAGATCGTTTATGCCAGCCAAATGGCGGACCTTGGCAAGTCCGACGCAGCCATTGAGCAGGTGAAGTCGTTGCTTAAGGGCAACGCGGAGGATCGCGACATTTATGTGCGGCTGGCGATGATGTATAGCCGTCTGAAACGGTGGCCGGATGCGGAGGCTGCTCTTGACAAGGCTGACCAGCTTTCCAGCAAGTCAGAGGAGCATCAGGAAGTTGCGTTCCTTCGCGCTTCCGGGTATGAGCGCCAGAAGAAGTATGCCGAAGCGGAAGATCTGTTCCGCAAGATCATCAAGGATGCTCCGGATAATTCTGCGGCCTTGAACTATCTCGGCTACATGATGGCGGACCGAGGCGAGAATCTGGAAGAAGCGCTGGGCATGATCAAGAAGGCCGTGGATCGGGAACCGGCGAACGGAGCGTTCCTGGATTCGCTGGGATGGGCCTACTTCAAACTTGGCAAGTATGACCTTGCCGAAGACAATCTGCTGAAAGCTTCGCAGCATGTCATGGGTGCCGACCCCACCGTGCAGGAGCACCTCGGTGATCTGTATCAGAAAACCGGCCGCCTCAAGCTGGCGGCGTCGCACTGGGAACGAGCCGTCGCCGAATGGAGCAAGACGGTCGCCCCGGAAGTGGACCAGGAAGCGCTTTCCAAGGTGCAGAAGAAACTCGAGTCGGCGAAGGTGCGGTTGGCAAGAGAACAGACGGACACAAAGTAGCACTTGGCAATTGCCGCGTAAACAGAACTCTAGAGTTGAACGACAGCCGCCCTGGCTGTCGTTTTCTTTTGTGTGCTTTCATGTTGCAAAGGTAGTGCCGGAATGAATGCTGAGTGCTGACTGCTGAGGGCTGTTTCGCTACACTCAACCCATGTTCGCAAGCTATGCGGTGGAGCACTCTCGTGGACGCCGGCATCCTGAGCCGCCCCATCCCTACCGCAATGACTTTCAACGCGATCGGGATCGAGTCATTCACTCCCGCGCGTTCCGACGGCTCGAGGCCAAAACGCAGGTGTTTACCCGCCGTTATTCTGATCACTTTCGCAATCGGTTGACCCACACCCTCGAAGTCGCGCAGATCTCTCGCACGATTGCAGGGCAACTGGGACTGAGTGTCGACCTGGTCGAGGCACTCGCGCTGGTTCACGACATCGGGCACCCACCATTCGGGCATGCGGGGGAACGTGCCCTCGACTCGGCCATGCGAAAGCACGGCCTCTTTTTTGACCATAACCTGCATGCACTGCGGATCGTAGAAGATTTTGAACTCCGCTACGCGGCTTTTCGCGGGCTCAACCTCACCTTCGAAGTGCGGGAAGGAATCATCAAGCATTCGCGGGATTACAGCGCAGCCGAGTTTCCTGAGTTGGCGGAGTACCTGCTGGAGGAGCGGCCTCCTTTAGAAGCTCAGCTGATCGACATCACGGACGAACTGGCATACAACACTGCAGATTTGGATGACGGGTATGAGGCACATCTACTTACGTTGGAGCAGATCAAAGGGGGGGTGCCGCTGTTTGCCCGGCTATTCGGTGAGATTGAACTGGTCTACCCCGATGCTCCCAAGAAGCTGCAGTTCAACGAAGTTCTGCGCCGAATGCTTGATCGCTGGGTAGGAGATCTGATCGAGAACACCCGGGCAGCGGTTGAGAAGCTTGCGGCGGCGCGGGGGGGCGCATGCACCACGCTCAACGATATCCGCGGCTGCCCGCATCGCCTGGCCAGACTCAGCCAGGAGATCGAAGCCGAGCGGCGGCAAACGAAGGATTTTCTGCACCAGAACGTCTATTTCAGCCAGACCCTAGAGCCCGAGAAAGAAGCCGCAGAGCGGATCATTAGCGACTTGTTTGAGCTTTGGATGACACACCCCGAGAAACTGCCTCGTAACTACCAGGAAAAAGCTGGGGTTGAGCCGCTGGCCCGGGTGGTTTGCGACTACGTTGCAGGCATGACCGATCCCTACATCTACGAGCAGTATGAGAAACATTGCGGATAGAATTTTCGCAAATCCGGGAACTAAGGCCGTTCCATGATGGTCAGTACTTGCTGGGAGGAACCGTGCAATCACTACGAGTTCTGTCTCTGTTCATCGCGTTGGTGGCGGCGTCAAACACGGTGTGGGGACAAGAACCGCCTAAGCGGGACCCTCAGCGAGATCACGCATTCGAACTCTACAACCAGGGCAAGATGGTCGAAGCCATGCCCCTGCTAGAAAATCTAAGTGCCGAAAATCCAACCGACATCGTCCTCATGGAATCATGGGGGGCGTGTGTTCTGGGATATGCCCAAACACTTTCCGACGTTGATTTGAAGAAGAAAGCCCGAGTAAGAGCGCGGACCATTCTGCTGAAAGCACAAGCACTCGGCGACAACAGCGACTTTCTCCAAACGCTACTGCGTGATTTGCCGGAAGACGGTTCCTTCAGTGCTTTCTCCGACAAAAAAGAAGTCGACGACGCCATGCAAGCCGCCGAAGCAGACTTCGCGCGGGGAGACCTCGAGAAAGCCAGGCAGGGATACATGAGAGCCTTTCTCCTCGATGGCACACAGTACTACGCGGCCCTGTTCATAGGCGACACGTACTACAAGCAGCAGAAGCCAGCCTTCGCCGGCCCATGGTTTGCGCAAGCAATCCGCATAGATCCCAACAGAGAAACCGCGTATCGATATTGGGGGGATGCTTTGTTGCGTGACCAAAGGCTCGATGAGGCTCGATCCAAGTACATTGATGCCATCCTTGCCGATCCTTATAACGCGACATCGTGGAATGGACTGAAGAACTGGGTTGCTCGCACGAAGGTGAGTCCGAATTGGCTGAAGCTGAAAGATGGCGTCTCGGTCGGTGACAAAGATGGGAAAACCAATATCACAGTGGACGGTTCGCTATCCTCAAACCTTTCGGCAGCATGGCTTGCTTATGGCATGAATCGCGCTCTGTGGATGAATCAGAAATTCAAGCAGGAATTTCCCCAGGAGTCGGCCTACCGGCACTCGCTCAAGGAAGAGTGCGAGGGTTTGCAGGTTTTCCTCGAAGTTGCGGGAAACATGAAGGACGAAAAGCACCCTAAGCAAAAGCTTGACGAAGAGTCCCGCCTTCTCATCGAGCAGCTGGCAAAAATCAAGCAAGCTGGCTTGGTGGAGCCTTTCGCGCTTTTGAATCGCGCTGATAATGGAATTGCACAGGACTATCCTGGCTACCGCGAGGCCCATCGGGAAGCGATCCGTCGCTACCTCGACGAATTCGTGGTACCTAAGACGCCGACCCCGGTTGATGAGGCTACAAAGTAGCCCCTGCTCCCTGGCACTTTTTACCTACTCCCCCCGCTTTTACCGGCGAGTGACGGTAACCTAGGCGAGGAGGGGATACAATAGTTCCGCGAAATCAACAGCTTAGGTTTGGTGCGGTTTGGCACGGCAGTTGATATACGTAACGGCGGGCGTCAGCATCTTAGGAACTCAGAAGGCGCCAAGTTTTTGGTTCAGCGTAGCGTCAGCGCTGGCCGGCAGGTTCTAAGGCTTCGGACAAGCTTGCCCCGAGCACAGTTAAGGGGAATGTCCAGCCGCAGAGAAATTCTGCCCCGTTTTCCAGGGACGCACCAAATCGCGATCACGCCCGCGCAAGGCGTGCAGTCGAGGAGCAGCACAAGGCGCTCCTCACGGAGGATGTTCAACATGAAAAATCGCGCAGTGGTAGCGTTGTTCGTCGCATTCCTACTTTCGCTGCCGGCGCTTGCTCAGCAACAACCGGCAAGCTCAACCCCGACTGATAACTCCGCGCAGTCGTCCACCCCCGCGGCCAATACTGCCACTGGAAAGGCTCCCTTGCAGTATGAGAGCCGCCAGGGCTTCTGGGGCAAGGTCAACCCATTTGCCCGTAAGAAGTATGTGCAGAAGCAAACCCAACCGATCCGCGACCGCGTCAACGAGCTTGATGAGCTGACCGCCGCGAATTCGAAGATGATCAAGGACGTTGACTCGCGGTCCCAGCAGGGAATCCAAATGGCTTCGGCGAAGGCCAACGAAGCTGACCAGCATGCGGTCGATGCCGGCAACAAGGCGACTCAGGCGCAGAACACCGCGACCCAGGCGAACACCCGTTTAACGACCGTAGAGGGTGTGGTCAACAACATCGACCAGTACAAGGCCACCAACCAGACCGAGATCCGCTTCCGCCCCGGCCAGACCGTTCTGAGCAAGAACGCCAAGACGGCGCTTGACCAGCTCGCAGAGCCGCTCAAGGGACAGCGCGGATACATCGTCGAAGTTCAGGGTTTCTCATCTGGCAAGGGACAGAGTGCGATCGCAACCTCGCGCAAGATGGCGGATTCGGTTGTACGCTACCTGGTGGAGAACCACGAGATTCCGGTGTACCGGATCTACGTAGTTGGCATGGGCAATGCCCCGATGCAGACCACGGGTACCGAAGAAAAGCCTAAGCGTATGAGCGGCGGCCGCGTCGAAGTCAGCCTGCTGAAGAACGATCTCGAACAGCTGGCGTCAAGTTCGAACGGCACGACCACCAACGTAAACCAGAATAAGTAACTGGATCCCACTCAAGCGGGCATGAACGTCACGCTTGAGTGGGCTTCCTAGAGTTGCACGCACCTAGTCAAGGATCAGGGACGGACGCTCCACACCGTCCCGCGCGCATGAAGGGCAACCCGGGACCGCACGCCTGGGGGCCTGCCTCCTAAAGAAAGCCTCCCGAAAAAGGGAGGCTTTTATTTTGCGCTACCGTCCAGGGCAATTTGACTACGGCTCGAGAAGCTTGCGGGGCTAGACAGTCCGAAACTTGCTCCCCAACCCGCACCGAACACATCGCAAAAACCAAAAACGAAGAAGAGGGCAGAATCCAATTCGACTTGGGTTCTGAAGATAACCCCCGATACGGTCCCCACCGGCAAGTAAACGTTAGGTTTTCTTTTTCGTTCCGAGAACTTTCATCCGCTCCCAGGGACGCTTTGGACGCTGCGGTTCGGGTTTGTCGCGACCCTCGATACGATCGTACTGGTAGGCTTCGCTGACCGTTCCAAGCGATTCGTTGTACAGGCTGGGCAGGCAGAGGGCTTCTTTGAGTTCCTCGGTGAACTTCTGCAGGGCATTCAAATGGTCGGCGGTAGCGGCGACTTCGGTCTTCGAAGTCTTGAGCACCTGCTGGTAGCCACGATTGATGAGCTTGGAAATCTCGCCATTGATTAAGTAGCCGGGGTAAGCAAAAATCTTCACGCCATCGTCACCGTCCTTCTGAATGGCGGCGGAGACGTTGTACTTCTTCAGGAACACGCGTCCCTGAGTGCCCGGTGCTTCGATCAGATCAAATCCGTTATCTCGAAGCCATTGCAGGGCCTCGTCATATGTGCGTTGCTCAATCTTAGTCGCCAAAATAAGCTCCTAGCTACTAGCGCTTCGCCACTAGCAAAACAGCTAAACTCCGGGTTCTCAAGACCAGCGATATCGGAACTCCGGAAGCACTGCTCAAAATCGTTTGATGCGGCAGAGCCTGAATCGAACCATACTCTATTCCCTGTAGGCTCGATTGCCAGTTGACTCAATCGCTTAGATCACCTGAGTCGTTCCGGCTCCTCTATAATCTAACGATAAGCTGGCGGTTTTTGCTCACCGGTGACATTACGATGGTCACGCCTGCAGGATTGGCAGGCCGGCCCGCGAAGTCTCCTGGAAAGTTAAGTTACAGATTCTAGCTGATCTTGACGCGCATTGGCGGAAACACCGGTTTTCCTGTCTCTCGGGGTTTTAACCAATCGCGAATTACAAATGCACACGAAACTGTCGGAAAAGGGAGTAATTGCGCGTCCTACTAAGCTCGGTCAGCGCAGCGTTGCCCTGATCGGGAACACGCCCCTGCTCCGACTGGAGCAGATTGCACGCGAGTTTCCCCATGTGCAGCTGCTTGGCAAGGCAGAATGGTATAACCCGGGAGGATCGGTAAAGGACCGTGCTGCCTTCAACATCGTCGCGGAAGGACGACGCAGCGGGAAATTTTCGGCGGGAAAAACTCTGCTGGACTCAACCAGTGGCAACACCGGGATCGCCTACGCAATGATCGGTGCGGCCGAAGGTTTTCCCGTGAAGCTGTGCATGCCTGAGAACGTCTCGCCAGAGCGCAAGCGCATTCTGTTCGCTTACGGCGCGAGCATTGTTTATACGCCTGCCGATGAAGGATCCGATGGCGCGATCCGTGTCGCCCGCGACATGTTCGTGCAGGAACCAGAGACGTACTATTACGCCGACCAATACTCCAACGACGCCAACTGGAAAGCACACTATTACGGCACTGCGGAAGAGATCTGGCGCCAGACGGAGGGCCGCATTACCCACTTCGTTTCCATGATGGGCACTAGCGGCACGTTTATGGGAACATCTCGGCGGCTGAAAGAGCTGAATCCACAGGTGCGTTGCATTTCATTGCAGCCAGACTCGCCATTCCATGGCATTGAAGGCGCAAAACACATGGCCAGTGCGATCGTTCCAAAGATTTACGACGCATCGCTCGCCGATGAGGACATCGGCATCTCGACAGAAGACTCCTACCAGACAGCCATTCGCGCCTCGCATGAGGAAGGCTTGCTGATCGGGATTTCCTCCGGGGCGGCGCTGGCCGGTGCATTACAGGTTGCAAGGCACATCCCGAAAGGTGAAGAAGCTGTCATTGTTGCCATTCTTCCGGATTCGGGCGATAAGTATTTGAGCGAGCGGTTCTGGACGGAGACGTGAGGGAAACGGAAGTTGCCAGAAATTGAATGATGAAATCTTCGGGCATCGAATCCATGCACCCGTCCGGCTTTTTGGGCTTTGGTTGCAAATGACTCGATGATTCAATCTTCAACCCATCAATGTTAAGGATCGGCCAATCTCACTACGACTCCCTTCGCCAGCACGGCGAGGAAACCTATCCCCATGAGTGCTGCGGGGTACTGCTCGGCCGCTTTGACGACGACGGCACGCGCGTGGTGACCTCCCTGGCGCGTGCCGGAAACACGCGTACCGACTCGCCGCAAAACCGCTACAACATCGATCCCAAAGAACTGGTTCGCATCCAACGTGAGGGCCGGGAACGCGAAGAAGACATTATTGGCTTCTACCACTCGCACCCGGACCATCCGGCAAAGTGGTCGAAAACAGATCTCGCTGAGGCGCACTGGTTTGGCTGCTCCTACGTGATCACTAGCGTCGAAAAAGGCAAGGCCGTGCTGACCAATTCCTTCGAACTGACCGGCTTCGAGGAGAGCGAGAAGAAGTTGGTTGATGAGAGGATCGAGATTGTGTGATGGTAGCTGCGATGTCGGACCTTCTGCCCGACATCGCTAACATCCCTTGTGCGACAGGAACGTCCGGCCTCACAGTCACTGCCCCAATATCAGCGGCAAGCCGTTCTTGGGATTGCCCACCACAACCACCTTCGAGTTTGAACTCTCGGCCAGCTTCTCCGTGGCTTCGATGCCTTTCCACTCGAGCAACGATGGCGTGATCCCCTGGGCTACGATTTGCTGAAAGTCGCGGATGCCTTGTGCTTCAATCCGCTTGCGGGCTGCTTCTTGGGTTTCTTTCTGCAGCCGGAAGTTCATGGCCAGGGCTTCTTGTTCGGCCTGCTGCTTGGCTTCGATGGACTGTTTCAGGGCCATGGGCAGCTGAATATCGCGTAAGAGCACGTTCTCCACCACCATCCCTCGGGGGGTGAGTTCGCTAACCAGCTTTTCGTAGATTTGCCTGGCAACAGCATCGCGTTCACCGCTGTAAAGAGCATTGGCGGAGTGCGATGCTGTGGCTTCACGAATGGCTGAACGAAGCGTGTTTTCCACCACAACGTCCTCGTATTTAGGGCCGAGTTTCTGAAAGACATCGGCGGCGCGATCGGGATTCAGGTGATAGATGAGGGAGGTATCGAGGCTCATCATCAGCCCTTCGCTCGATGGTGTGCTCGCTGACTCCTTGACCGTAACCGAGCGGATCGACATCTCATTCACCGTCTTGAGGGGATTGATAAAGTGAAGGCCCTCGGTCAGTGTCTGTCCGGTAACGCGGCCGAAAAGCGTGAGCACCCCGACGTTCCCCGTCCCGATGCGGCTAACGCAGTTAAAGAGCAGGACTAGGGCGATCAGGCCAACGATGGCGACGCCAATGAATGCCAAAACACGACGCGGCGCCCCCACATTGATGACGCGTCCACGGACGGGGCCCTGGTTGTCGAAGATGGTCATGTGAAATCCCCCCGGGGGGAATGATAGGACGGGATAGGAATAGGGATAAAGTGACTTTCTGGGGGACGGACCGAGTTCGAGCGACGCTCCTCCCCAGATAGGCTCTGTCAGTGTCAGGTGATCCGGTCTGAATCCAAGCAGGATCTTATGGCATCATTTACCCATGCCAAAGATCCATATTCCAACCCCGCTGCGGCAATATGCCGGCAAGCAGCCCGCGGTTGAAGTACAGGGTTCCACCGTGGGGGAAGCCCTGAGCGGCCTGGTCTCCCAGCATCCAGAATTGCGCCGGCACCTCTATACTGAGGAAGGTAAACTGCGCGCGTTCGTCAATGTGTACCTGAACGACGAAGACGTACGCTACCTGCAGAAGGACGCAACCGCCGTCGCGGACGGTGATAACATCTCGATAGTGCCGTCGATCGCCGGCGGAGCCTGTTGTCGCTCCAAGCACCTGGCTCGGTAAGAAGCGCGTCTTTGCGAACTTCGCGCCTTGAGTGGGTAGAGGTTCTTGAAAGCCGCCACCGCATAGATCGCAAACAACGCCAAGAAACGGCAACATTCGATTCCGATCAGCTGAAAATTATGGCCACCCTAACCGAAATCGCACCTGTTTCCCTCAACAACGACGAGATCCTGCGCTATTCGCGCCACCTGATCATGCCCGAGGTGGGCATGGAAGGCCAGCTAAAACTCAAGGCTGCAAAGGTGTTGTGTATCGGTGCGGGAGGGTTGGGATCGCCGCTAGCTCTGTACCTTGGGGCAGCAGGCGTTGGCACGCTCGGCCTTGTGGACTTCGACGTGGTCGATTACACCAATCTTCAGCGTCAGATTATCCATCGCACGGAAGACGTTGGACGCCCAAAACTAGATTCAGCCGCCGAAAAATTGAAAGCGATGAATCCTTTCCTGAATATCAAGAAATTCAATACGCACCTGTCCAGCGACAACGCGCTTGATATCTTCCGAGAGTTCGACATCATCGCCGACGGTACCGACAACTTCCCAACGCGATATCTGACAAACGATGCCTGCGTAATAAGCGGAAAGCCAAATGTCTATGCATCCATCTTCCGGTTTGAGGGTCAGGCGAGCGTCTTCGGGATGCCAGACGGCCCCTGCTACCGCTGCCTCTACCCCGAGCCGCCGCCACCGGGGCTAGTTCCGTCCTGCGCAGAAGGTGGGGTGCTCGGGATTCTGCCCGGACTGCTCGGTGTAATTCAGGCAACGGAAGTCATCAAGCTGATCTTGGGCTCGGGTGATCCGCTGATCGGCAGGCTTCTACTCGTGGATGCGCTGGCCATGAGGTTCCGCGAACTCAAATTGAGGAAGAATCCGGATTGCCCGGTGTGCGGAAAAAACCCTACGCTCAAGAAACTGATCGATTATCAGGAGTTTTGCGGAATTCGCGGTGAGGAGGCGCCAGCCGAAGTGACTACATCCGAGATGCAAGTGGAAGAACTGAAGCTGCGACTCGACCGGGGCGACGACCTATTCGTCCTGGACGTGCGCGAGCCGCACGAATATCAGATCTGCAACATTGGCGGACATCTGATTCCGCTCGGCGACTTGCCGCGCCGCGTGAATGAGCTCGACACCAGCAAGGAGATCGTCGCCCACTGCCGATCGGGCGTGCGCAGCGCGAAAGCCGTTAACTTCCTGCGGCAGGCAGGGTTCAAGAAGGTGCACAACCTTGCCGGAGGAATTCTGGCCTGGGCGGACCGGGTTGATCCCAACATGCCGAAGTACTAGGAGAAGCCCTGGCTGTCGCCTTTTGGTAGCCGTCGGCGGGATCGTACGATTCGAGGGCGAACCTCAAACCGGACCAATTTCGGTCCGGTTTTTCTTTTACGCAAAAACCACCAGTAAGTTTGTCGATTCCTAATATCCTGGTCCGACGTGCTCATAGAGAGGGCGATGGGAGTGATCTTCAGCCCGGCTCAACATTCAACACAGGAGTGAACGCAATGAAAGTCATGGTTTTCGTAAAAGCCAGCCCGGAATACGAAGCAGGTCAAATGCCGAGCACCGAACTGCTTACTCAGATGGGTAAGTACAACGAACAGCTGGTCAAAGCCGGCATCATGCTGGCGGGCGACGGTCTCAAGCCGAGTTCCAAGGGCAAGCGGGTCCGATTCGAGGGAAAGAAGAAGACGGTCCTCGACGGGCCATTTGCGGAGACCAAGGAATTGGTAGCCGGCTACTGGATATGGCAGGTGCGCTCGATCGAAGAAGCCGTCGAGTGGCTGAAACGCGCACCGTTCGAGAGTGGGGAGGAAGTGGAAATCCGGCCGGTGTTTGAGCCTGCGGATTTTGGCGCTAACTTCACACCTGAGCTCCGCGAGCAGGAGAAAAGACTGGGAGAGCAGATATCTCATACTAAACAAAGGTCCTAGCTTTTTGGCGTCGAGTTCCCCTGCATGCCCAATCGAAGATCATCCGCCAAGACGGGTGATCTTCCCCTCCGGGGCAAGAAAATTCCCAAGAATCTTTTCAAGCAGCTGTCGATTTTCCTGTTGGTCGTTCGACGTGTGTGTAGAAGGAGCAGAAAATGGCTGAACCTAGAAACCATCGAGCAGGAACTGTGCGAAAGCTGATTGCCTCATCTCTGGTGCTCGGGATCCTGGTCGGGACGCTTGCCGCCAAGGCCTCCGCACAGAATGGGGAACCAAAGACCGGCTATGCCCCTATCAATGGGCTACATCTCTACTACGAGATTCATGGCAGCGGCGAACCGTTGTTGTTATTGCACGGGGGACTTGGCGCCGGGCAGATGTTCAGCACGATCCTGCCTGAACTTTCCAAAACCCATCGAGTTATCACCGTAGACTTGCAGGGGCACGGGCATACGGCAGATATTGATCGCCCGTTCAGCATGGATGCAATGGCAGAAGATATGGCGGGGTTGCTGAATTACCTGAAGATCGCAAAGGCTGACGTAATGGGTTATTCGATGGGCGGGGCAGTCGGGCTCCGATTAACACTGCAACATCCTGAAGTTGTGAACAGGCTCGTGCTCGTCTCGACGGCATTCAGCCGCGACGGATGGTATCCCGAGGTGCAGGCCGGGATGTCGCAAATGGGGCCAGCGGCAGCTGAGCCCATGAAGCAAACTCCGATGTACCAGTTGTACGCCAGCACCGCGCCCAGGCCAGAAGACTGGCCGGTACTGCTTACCAAGATGGGAGAGTTGCTGCGGAAACAGTATGACTGGTCCAAAGAAGTATCCACCCTGAGAGTTCCTACTCTGCTGGTGTTTGGCGACGCCGACGCGGTTCGTACGGCTCACGCAGTTCATTTCTTTGAGTTGCTCGGCGGCGGTCTGAAAGATGGCGGCTGGGACCGGTCTGGCATCTCCACTGCAAGACTCGCAATCCTGCCAGGACTCACTCACTACAACGTCTTCTCTTCACCCGCCCTGGTTTCCGCGACCCTGCTGTTCTTGGACGCTCCCATCTCAGCAGTGTCAAGAAACGACGAAAAACCATAAAAGGTAGACTTCGTAAATTCAGAAAAACTTCAACCTAAACTTACAAAAATCCAAAAGGAGAACATATGCGATTCCTAAGTATTTACAAGTCCCGCGAACGAGGCGTCCCCCCATCAGCCGAGGAAATGGCGCACATGGGCAAACTGATCGAAGAAGGGATGAAGCAAGGGTATCTTCTGGCCACAGAGGGCTGCATGCCCAGCGTCACCGGAGCCCGCATCCGCCTGGCGAATGGCACCATCAGCGTAACTGACGGACCATTTACCGAGTCGAAAGAGGTTGTTGGAGGCTTCGCCATCCTCAAGGCTAATTCGAAAGCCGAAGCCGTCGAGCTGGTGAAGAACTTCCTGCAAGTGGTGGGGGAAGGCGAGTGCGAGTTGCGCCAGATCTACGAAGCCCCCGCCGACCTCGCGGCCGCCAGTTAAGCCTCCCCCGCCTGAGGTTGCACAGGCCGAAGCTGTGTGGTGTGATCGGTAGGCGCAATGCCTACCGACACCCATGGCGCCATCGATGCGATCTGGCGGATTGAGTCTCCCAAACTCATCGCCGCTTTGACCCGAGTTGTGCGCGACGTCGGTATCGCCGAAGACCTAGCTCAAGACGCGCTCGTGGCGGCCCTCGAGCAGTGGCCCGAGTCGGGCATCCCGGAGAATCCGGGCGCGTGGCTGATGGGAACAGCTAAGCACCGCGCGATTGATTTCTTCCGCCGTAGTGCGATGGCTGATCGTAAGCACGAGGATCTTGGACGCGACTACAACGTCCGGGAACAAACCATGCCCGACTTGGACAGCAGCCTTGATGATCCCATTGGCGACGACCTCCTGCGACTGATCTTTATTGCCTGCCATCCTGTGCTGCCCAAGGAGGCGCGGCTTGCGCTCACGCTTCGCTTGCTGGGGGGATTGACTACAGATGAAATTGCGCGAGCATTTGTCTCGAACGAGCCGACTATCGCGCAGCGTATCGTTCGCGCCAAGCGAACGCTCGCCGAGAAACGCGTGCCCTTTGAAATCCCTCGCGCTCGAGAGCTCAATAATCGATTGGCATCAGTCCTGGAAGTCATCTACCTGATCTTTAACGAGGGTTACACTGCGACCGCGGGCGACGACTGGATGCGGCCGTCGCTTTCTGAAGAGGCGTTGCGGCTGGGGCGCGTTCTGGCCGAATTGGCACCGAATGAGCCAGAAGTGCACGGTTTGGTCGCATTGATGGAGATTCAGGCTTCGAGATCGGCGGCGCGCATCGGGCCGAACGGCGAACCAATCCTCTTGATGGACCAGAACCGGGCAAAGTGGGACCGGCTTCTCATCCAGCGCGGACTGGCAGCACTGGAACGTGCTCGCCAGCTGGGCGTTGAGCCCGGGCCCTACCGGTTCCAAGCTGAGATTGCAGCTTGCCACGCTCGGGCAAGCGAACCCCAGCAGACCGACTGGAATGAGATCGTCGCATGGTACGGGCAGCTCTCGGAGATCATGCCCTCTCCGATTATTGAGTTGAATCGAGCCGTAGCTGTGTCCATGGCGACGGGTCCGGAGAAGGCGCTCGAAATAGTCGATCGGATTTTGGAAGATCCGAGGCTTGATAACTATCACCTGCTGCCGAGCGCGCGTGCCAATTTTCTGAAGAAGCTCGGCCGGCTTGCTGAAGCACGAATCGAATTCGAGCGTGCAGCGGCGATGACGCGCAATGAGCAGGAGCGCAAATTGCTGCTCCAGAAAGCGCGAGAGTGCACCGCCTGACTCGAAACACGCCATCAGAGCTAAGTAGAGGCTCTCCCCGGTGTGCTCGGTCGTAGTCACCCGGATCAGTGGGGTTGGGCGGCACAGACCTTCGAACGAGGCTACTTATGAATAACAAAAGCTCGGCGGTGGGATCGTTTGTTGTTGCTGTTTTTTTACCTTGGCCTGCATCGCGGTCGCTGAGGAGTCGCGGGGAACGGTGAAAGTTCCGGCAGAAAGGGCGCGGGTGTTTGTCACCGATAGCCAGTCGTGGGACGTTGGCGGCGGCGGTGGAGGAACTTCGGAGGGATTTGGTTCGGCGGGACACGGCGGAGCGCGTCCGCAGACCGCCGAGATCGTGAAAACCTTTGGCGAGCGTTGTCCCGACGTGATCACCAACAACATCAAGGAAAAAGCCGACTACGTGGTTGTTCTCGACCATGAAGGCGGCAAGAGTTTCTTGCTCCACAGAAATAAGGTCGTCGTCTTTACGCGTGTCACAGGGGATTCAGTGATGAGTAAGTCCACTTATTCGCTGGGGGCTTCTGTACAGGAGGCCTGCAACGCCATTCGGACCGATTGGACCAAGAATGCAGAGTCGATACGTTCGGCTACCGCGGCGGAGAGCAAAAAATCTTCCGTCGCAGCCAGTCCGGCGCCGGCTGTGGCCGATTCAAACGAAACGCACGTCAGCGTCGCCTCCATGCCGACGGGAGCTGATATTGAAGTTGACGGCAGCTTTGTAGGTAACACTCCTTCGACGATCAATCTTCCCGCGGGCGATCACACCGTGGTCGTTAGCAAGAGCGGTTACAAAACTTGGGAACGAAAGATGAAGTCGAACGGCGGGACGGTAAATCTCAACGTCGAGTTGGAACAGCCCCAGGAAGCGAAGAAGTAGGATTGTTCCTATCACGGTTTATAGGGCATCAGCAGACTTGGCATCTGGGAATTGAGCCCTGATCTGAGAACCAGTACGCTAGTCATTCAACCAAAATGACGTTCTATTGCTACCACCAATCGCCTTTAGGGCCTCTATTGCTGGTCTCGGCTAGCACGGCGCTGACCCAGATCAATTTTCCAAGCCATGGACATCCGACGCAAGCGAAGCCCGAATGGCAGAAGGATGAGCAGCCGTTGAGGGAAGTCATTCGCCAGCTGCATGCCTACTTCTCAGGCGAGCTGGAGAGCTTCGACGTGGAACTTGCTCCCGATGGGACGCCGTTTCAGCAAAGGGTATGGAAGGAACTCCTCGAGATCCCGTACGGTGAAACAATTTCCTATGGAGAGTTGGCCAGGCGAATCGGAAATCCGAATGCCAGCCGTGCGGTGGGTCTCGCGAACGGCTCCAATCCCATTCCGATCATCATTCCGTGTCATCGCGTGATTGGTTCCAACGGCAAGCTGACTGGCTATGGTGGCGGGTTGCCAATCAAAGAAAGGCTGCTTGCCCTGGAAAAGCGCCAGCTGCGATTGCTGTAGGCGATGCCTCGTCAGAAGATCCCTCTGTTAAGATGATGCCGGACAATGTCCTCTCCTTCGCCACTGGGACAGACCATCTCTCATTACCGCGTCGTACAGAAATTGGGCGGCGGTGGCATGGGTGTGGTGTACAAGGCCGAGGACACCCAACTGGGGCGATTCGTTGCCCTGAAGTTCCTTCCTGACGATGTCGCTGGAAACCAGATGGCGTTCGAGCGCTTCCGCCGAGAGGCACGGGCCGCATCGGCGTTGAATCATCCGAACATTTGTACGATTTACGAGATCGGGGAACAGGAAGGGCGTCCCTTCATCACGATGGAATACCTGGAGGGCAAGACCCTCCGCGAACTTGTTTTTGGACGCCCCCTGGATCTGGATCGCCTCCTTGATCTAGGAATCGAGATCGCCGACGCGCTCGATGCGGCGCACATCAAGGGAATCCGTCAGCCGCGTTGACGGCACCGGCAAGCTCCAGCTGACATACCCGCCCCAGCAGGCTGCTTTGCCGCGGTGGTCGCCCGATGGCACAAAGATCGCATTCATGTCGGCGCAAATGGGCAAGCCTTGGAAGATTTTCGTTGTGCCAGCACAAGGTGGTACCCCGGAAGAATTGCTTCCCCAAGACGCCGCGGAAGGCGATCCGGTTTGGTCGCCGGACGGAAGCCGTCTGGTGTTTTCACGCATTCCCGATACCACGAATGAGTCCGATATCAGAGTCATGGACCTGAATACGCGTCAGGTCTCGGTGATCCCCGGCTCTGCTGGCCTGTTTAGTCCTCGCTGGTCGCCGGATGGACGTTTTCTGGTAAGTATGAATTTCGCAAGAAGATCAACCAAGCTTTACCTCTATGAGTTTGAAACGGGAACCTGGACGGAGTGGGCGAATGATCCGAACGGGATTTCTTATCCGACGTGGTCATCAGATGGGAAGTTTGTGCACTACGCCAATGTATACAGTGGCACAAATATTCCCTCTTATAACCGAGTGAAGGTGGGCAGCAAGGCGGTCCAGCGTCTTTTTAGCATACCGAATGCCAACCCCTACGCCACCAACATTGGCCCATGGACTGGCCTTACTCCCGACGGTTCAATGATGTACACCCGGGACGTGAGCTCGCAAAACGGCTACCAGTTGGACGTGGAGTTCCCCTAAAAAGCGCCAGTCGCGTCGCAAGTGTGAGGCCTTCGGTTACCATTATTTCAGGGCTGCTGCCCGCATCCAACATGACTATGAAGAGACTCCTGGTGCTGTGCCTGGCTACGGTAGTTTTCACCACCATCACGTTTGCCCAAGAACCTCCGCTTCTCCGTCCGCCGAAGGGAGCACAGATCGCATTGGTCGTCTTTCAAGACCTGCAATGTCCGAAGTGCCGCACCGATGCCCCACTAGAGCAACAGGCAGCCAAGGCACACAAGATCCCGCTGGTCGTCCATGATTTCCCCCTCCCCATGCACAATTGGTCATTCAATGCCGCGGTGATCGCGCGCTACTTCGACTCGCAGTCGAAGGACTTGGGGAATCAGTTTCGGGACTTCATTTTCGAGCATCAGCCGGAGATCACTCCCGACACGCTGCAGAGTTTTGCTCAACGATTCGCAGCCGAGCATAAGGTCCAACTGCCGTTTGTGGTCGATCCGCAAGGCAAGTTCGCCGCGGAGGTCAATGCCGACAAAGAACTTGGCAAGAAGGTCGGTATCCAGCACACGCCGACGATCTACGTCGTAAGTTCAAAGAATCCTTCCCGGCCGTTTGTTGAAGTGACCGACACCAGACAACTCTTTCAGATGATCGAAGCCATGCAGAACGAGTAGGTTCTGCCGATTGATTTCTTAGGCTGTCCGCGCTGGCCAGGGGAGCACTTCGGGCTTCGCGGGTGGGCGTGCTAGAAAATCCTGCCGCTACTTCGTGCGGCTTCGTGTTCCCCAACCTACTTCTTCACTTAAGGACGACGTTAGGGACTCACTTTAGGCAAAGACGAGGTTTGTGAAAAGGGTCTTGTTTTGCGAATGAACTGCTGACTCGCGAAGTGCTAGCCGACCCTTCTGGCGTCTTCGAAGGCGTGTTTCTTCTCCAATTCGGTTTGTGCACTCTTCATATCGGATTCGAACTTTTCCGCTTGAGCCATGAGCGCTGCATTGGCGGAAGCCCACTCACCCTCAATCGTCATGAGTCCGGACTCCGCCAGACCGCGCGCCACCCCAAGCACATGGGCAACGGTGTTTTCCACGTACAGAGCTTCGGCTGGATCGCCGATCCAAACCGTTCCGCCCATTAGCTTGGTATGCCAAAACACTTTGCGCATCAGCAGAAGGGCTATCGCGTCGTCGTCCGCTTTGCCGAAAACCCACTTGTTACGGTTGAAGTCGTAGTACCGGCTGGAAAACTGCACCGGCACGAGCTTTCCTGATTTAAGGAATTGCAGTTGCCGGCGGTCGACTTCCTTGCGAAGTGTGTTGATCACGGGAACTTCAGTGTCCTTCAGCTCGAGCGAGGGCAAAACTTCTCGCACGGTTTCGGTGAGATTGACGGCCACCGGCGCATGCAGCCCGTCGCTATTGCCAAGCTTCACATCGCCGTGCAGCACGAAGAAGTCCGCACCGGAACCGGACTTGTGAAACGGCCATTTCAGTTCGATCAGAAGCGGCAGACCCTTCAAGGTGACATATACACGAGGGCTAGATCGTCCGTCGGTAATCATTAAGAAAGCTCCCCAAGAAGTGTACGACCGATTTTACGGCCTTTCCGGGTTCGGCGAAAAGACGGGAGTAAAGCAAAAGGGGCGGCCGAAAGCCGCCCCTCTCTGCAGGGTATGACGTTAACGGCCTGCACCCGCGGCCATGGTTTTCGGCGGATACAACGCAGCGATCTTTCTTATCAAATGTTCCATGTCCTCACCGGTGTCGGTGTTGGCGTCCACGTAGGGATGCCGGGAGCCGTCGGTATGCATGACCAGAACGCGTGCCGTAGCGCTGGCTTTCTTCACCATGTAGGGCAGATGGTGACGGTCGTCGCGCGAGAGTGTCGGACCCAGGATGACAAGATCAAACTGGCCCTGGTTCAGCGCCTCCTGAATGGCTTTCCGGCCGACCGCTGTTTGCACGCTAAACCCCGCTTTTTGAAGGGATTCCGCCTGAATCGCCAGGACCTGTTCGCTCTGCTCTCCATAAAGAACTTTCAACGACGCACTGGGTTTCGACATAGTGGCTCCTCGACCGAAACGTTAGCAATCGAGCGACGGGTTGGGAATGTAACTGAAGACCACCGACGAACGGGGAAACTTGACCGATCATGGATGCAGGCAGAGCCGTTCAACAAGTTTCCTTGCACGGAGTGTTAAATTATTGCCGAAAGGAATTCAGGCATGCGGACTGTTATAGCGTTGGTGGGCTTAGTGAATTTGTTATCGGCGGCAGGCGCGGCACAGGATGTGAGGAGCACGTATTGCAATTTCGATGAAGACAACCAGGTCACGATCCAGTACAACCCGGTCGTCAAGGATCCTCCGAAGAATGGCAAGGTATGGTCGCCGGGTGTGACTCTTTACGTTCAAACGCCACTCATTGTGGGAAGCTCTACGCTGGCACTCGGCGCGTATTCAGTCCACTTCATTCCCGACAAGAAGAATTGGACGCTCATTGTGAACAGGAACGTCGCCTCTCCCGCGGTGTACAACTCGTCGGAAGATGTTGCCCGCGCGCCTATGGAACTGGGAGAGTTACCGGCACCTCAGAAGGAGTTGCAGTTGGCCTTTGCGCACATGGGCAACGAGTGCAGCCTACGCGCCTATTACCAAAAGACCGGAGCTTTCGCAGCTTTCACGAAGAAGTAGATCGATCCGCAAAGGGCTTTGCCGCGGGAGCTGATCCGGCGGCATTCTATTTGACCTCGCTTATTCACGCCCGTAAGATGGCTCTGCTGCGAGCTTCCCTTGATCGGTTCAACCGTATCGCACTTCAAAGTTCTTCGTGAATTGGGCCGCGGCGGCATGGGTGTTGTCTATGAGGCCGAGGATATCAGCCTTGGCCGGCACGTCGCGCTCAAGTTTCTGCCCCGCGATATGGCCCAGAGTTCCGCGGCGCTCGAACGCTTTCGCCAGGAAGCGCGCACGGCTTCCGCTCTAAACCACGAGAACATCTGCACCATCTACGAAGTCAACGACTACGAAGGCCAACCGTTCATCGCCATGGAACTGCTGGAAGGCGAATCCCTGGGCGAGCGACTGCTTGCGCGTCCCCTGACGAACGATCAGATTCTCGACATCGCAATTCAGGTTTCCGACGCACTCGATGGCGCACACCGCAAGGGAATCGTGCATCGCGACATCAAGCCAGCGAACATTTTCATTACCAGTCGCGGGCGCGCGAAGGTGCTCGATTTTGGTTTGGCAAAGCTGGCGCGGGAACACGAACAGGCGGCGGTTACAGCGGGAGCGACTCTCGACAGCCCGATGCTGACCAGCCCGGGTGCAACCGTAGGAACCGTTGCCTATATGTCGCCGGAACAGGCGCGCGGGGAAGAAGTGGATGCGCGATCCGACCTGTTCAGCTTCGGAGCAGTTCTCTATCAGATGGCGACTGGAAAGCTTCCCTTTGATGGACCCACGTCAGCGGTGATCTTCCACGCTATTTTGGAGAAGAATCCTCCGCCGCCTACCGAACTCAATCCATCGCTTCCATTGGCGTTCAATGACGTGGTGCTGAAGACGCTCGAAAAAGACCCTGACCTTCGCTGTCAGAGCGCCGCCGAGCTTCGGGCCGATCTCAAGCGAATTAAGCGCGGTTCAAGCGCCAGCGGCAGTTCGAGTGGAATGCGGACGGCCTCGGCGACGAGTGGATCGGCATCGGGAGGAACGCCCGCTTTTGCGCCCTCCTCGGTGGCCTCAGCCTCGAGAACACCGCAAGTGAAAAGCTTGCGCGCCCAAGGTTCGAAAAAAATACTTCGCGTGGGTCTGGGTGTGTTAATCGTG